>Ga0129333_10001909_pt1 | contig 19110 bp, 22 predicted proteins | sample CPB6_08_DNA_FD_94474 | JGI IMG/M metagenome (GOLD analysis project Ga0129333, IMG submission 94474) | Freshwater to marine salinity gradient microbial communities from Chesapeake Bay, USA - CPBay_Sum_0.6_0.8_DNA | ecosystem: Environmental > Aquatic > Marine > Coastal | place: USA: Chesapeake... | reverse complement strand
GGTGGAAAAACACCAAGAAATGTGCACAAGAGTAGCTCAGAAGGGAAATCTCCGGACCACCGGATGACAAGGCCCACGGAGCGAATCTTGACAGAGCTTCGCGCCCTAGCACATTTTTTTACAACTCTCACAATTTAATGGCGCCGAAAATTAAACGGGTTTTTAAAAGACTTGTCGCAGGAACAAAAAAACTTGCGAATAAAGTTGCAGTTAAAGGTAAACAGATAGGCGGCAAGATTGTAGATGGATACAATAGAGCTAACACAATTGGCGCTAGAATTGTCGCCAACCTTCCGGATGTCGCTCGTAAAATTAATAATACAGGAGAAACAATCAGTTCTACCGTGGATACAATTGGCAGAAAGCTTAACAACACAGCAAAGTTTGTCGAACAACAAGCCCCTATCTGGCAGCGAAAAGCCCAAAAAACAGCTGCAATCGCTGATCGAAAGTACCAAAAAACGCTTGTTAAAGCCAACAAATGGTACCAAAAAGGCCAAAAAGCAATGGAAACCACCAAAGGCTTTGTAGACAGGGTGAAAAACGCAAATTTGCCAGGAATTGGTAAAAAAGCGTTTAGAGCGATCACAAAACTGCCGTTAGAACAACAAACGGCGACTCCTAAAGACGAAAACCCACCAGTCGACCTGCCAGCTGCTGTTCCACGCTCCACCAGTGGTTACACAATGATTAACAGCAATCCAGGAGATTTTGCTGCTGAGGATGATTCATAAATTAATTGAAATGCGTACTTTTATAGCAATGTTATCTTTTATCTTATGCGTACTTTTATCTTTTGTTTTTAACGCAATGTTAAAGCAGTATCGGGTAAGCACAACTCTAGACCCGTACACGTATAAGATTGAGGAGACACCTGCCAACGGACATGAACCGTGGAAAGAGCGACCAACACACGATCTCGATCCCAAGCTATATGAAGTATTACGAAAACTCTACGATAACAGACACGAGGGATGCGTAAACACATGCACACTTGACATGAATAACGTGCGTTTCTTGATAAAATAGCACTACCTTGTTTTCTCTACCTCAAAAAAATAAAATAAAAAATCTTTCCCAAGTCACAATTTAATCGCGCCAGGATGGAAACCGAACAGCCAACCACAACAAAACGTAAGTTTGAGAACATTTCTGATTATCCAGTTGATTCAGCTTGGGACTTCCCAGCTCCAAGAATTTCAGTTGTTTCTCAGAGTATCTACGAGAAAGGAGTCCAAAAACCAGTTGCAAAATTAACTTTGGCTGAAGTTGTTGCAGAAGAAAATAGAAAGTTGTTTGGACCAAAGCCACCTCAGCTTGCACTGTGGGCAAATCCGTTTCCGGAAGTCCCAAACATGCCCTTATATTCATGGGAAACAATTTCAGTGTATGGTCAAGAAGAGGAAACAAAAGAATTGAAGTGGTTTTGGAATAAGGGCTTAGGGTACAACACTGCATATCTTTGCGATCGGCTCTATCATCTTACACCACATGGATTTCAGTTTCCGATTCTTGCATCACCTGCTCCACCACGCACAGATAAAATTGGTTGTCAGCTTGTTGTTTGTCCTTGCTCTTCTGATGATTTCCATCTGTACTCGCGTGTTATGGGCTTTCTGTGGGATGCAGTACAAGAAATTGGAAATCCGCGGTGGTGGAAATTCAACCGTACATATGTTGATTGGCGCACTTTTCATGAGAAACGAGACTTGATTGCAGCGAAATTAATGTGGTATTTGGACTCGAGGACAACTGCTTTGGAGTTTTGGAGAGAAATGCTTCCTTTTGTGGTTGCTAAACCCTGGGATGATCCGCAGAGTTTTCCAGGACTGTTTGCTGCTTCTGACTCCCTTTATTCGGATCGCGGGCTTGTCGAGTTAGTCTACGACGCAGTCTATTGGCCTGTTCTTCCTCCACCTGTTACCAACCAGTATTACGATCGTATTCGTTTTTTGCCAGTCACCTGGTCTGATATTTAAGTTAATTAAAATTCATTATACATCTTAAACAAATTCCCAGATGAAATTCCGATCTCCTGGTTTACTTCGCTCCCTTTAAACACCATATCCCAATCCTTGATCTCATTGTACTTCTTTAACTGGCAAATTGGACAGGTGTCGCTCTGCAAGAAAATGTCATGTTGTGCGTCTTGGTGAATGTCCTTATAGCACATGAGAATAGCTTCGGTATACGTAGATCCCCATCCAACATAGGATTTATCAGCAGCGAATGGAATTCTCCGTTTCATAAAGCAAAATCTCACCTGTTCGTTTCTTATTACACGAGCACAGTCTTGTGTTCGAAGATCGTCGAGCTCTTTAATTGCATTGTCAAAGTCAACACTATCAAAATTCGACATGGCGCTATTAAATTGTGATTGGTTCTCTGATTTTGACTGACGATCCAGGAAACCACCCGTTTTTCTATGGTGTCTTAGTTGTCTTGGCTGTCTCACAATTTTTCTACTCCTAGAACCTGTGTCTTCACTTAGAAAAAGGCCCGAAATTTTTTTTTCTTTCTCCCTGCTATACTTTATAAAACTGCAAGACAGTCAAGACAGCTGAGGCCTGATGCCGAATAAAAAAAAGACCACGAAGTCGTCGTTGAAAAAACGTGCGAAACCTGTGAAATCTACGGTTAAGAAACCTGCGAAAACTAAAAAGGCTAAGGATGCGCCTTCAAAAAAAAATCGCGCCCGCGTTTCACAAGGACAACTGCCAAAAAGACCGGCGGACTCCAATGCGGCCGCCACCGATAAATCCAAAAAGTCATCAGCTGGAAAGTCCGGAGCCGATAGGAAGGACGGAAGTGCCGGAAAAAGTGGGAAGCCAGTCGTTATTCACAACGCCCCAACCGTGTCAGTCAGCTCCAAGGGTGGATCAGTCGGGGATTTCGACTTTTCGTCGCGCACAAAGTCTACAAGCAAGATTAAGGAGTGGTCTGGTCCGAATGGGCTTGATTATTCAGTTCCTGAAGAGCCTTCTCGTAAAGCTGGTCGGAGCAGTCGGGCAGATGATGATGATGGTTACGATTATCCCATGGGGATGGCTCATCCGCCTGCTCATTACACGCTTAATTTTGAACCTCATATTAAGCCCGAGTTTCACGCGAATTCTTATGGGACTTATAATGCTAAAGGTAGTCATGTGTCTAAATCAAGCAAGACTACTAAGCCGACGCGGGTGATTGTAAATAAGCCTGCTATTCGCAAATATAAACCACCTGAGTTTAAAGAGAACAAGGTTGGAAAATCTGTTTTGAATTTTATCTCACCAGAGCAGCGGCAGCCAGTGAGTGTCGATATCGCGCCTGAACCTCCTTTAGCTCCGCCTGCTCCGCCTGCACCAAAGCCACCTGCTCCTGTACTTGAAAGAAAGCAGTACCCTTATTCAGTTCGAGGTCGAACAGCGCCCACCCGTCGCTCAGCTGATTTCGTTACCTTGAATGAGAGCAAAGAAGATGAGGAAATGGAAACAGACATTCCTGAGGGAATAGACGATCTCCCGATTGTTGTTAAAGAAGAAGGAGTGAAACAAGAGAAACCAGTTGCAGTTTTCGATCCTGAAGTGCAATCAGCTTCCGGTCTACATGCTGATCTGCTTGGCTTGACTGGGAGATTTAAACCGGTTATCCCTGCGGGTCAACTTAGAGCGGCCGATAAGCGGGAATTTCAGAAAAAGAAACTTAGTAAATATTCTGCGAAACGTCTTAAAGAGCAGGCGGAGAAAACTGATCGTACGAAACTGGTCAATCAGACAAGACAAGCTGCAAGTCAAGAGCTAGCTCTTATTCCTCAAAATGACAGAGAAAACCCAGGTGATCAAAGTCTGGCACAAGCTCTTGTTCCTCATGTTCCGTTGCCGATGGAGACGAACGCCGTATATATCCCAACGACAACTAGTCATTATGCAAGATCGCATACTGATCGTCTTGTTGGAGATCTCCCACAGGATGGATTGTACATAGTTAACTCGGAACATGTAAAGGATACAGACTACGATAAGAAAACTGGTGATGGTATTCGCACCATACACCTGCACCCGAACAAAAGACAGGTGCTCGAGGTAAAATGAGACAAACATTGCGGTAATGTAGACAAAATTATTTCATTAACTTAAATTGAAACACATGAATTCCGCGCGTTTCGAAATCAGTTGTATTTGTCGCAGGTGTTGGAATTGGCGGCCTTGAAGCATGAAAATTGTTTTGGCGACAAGAAAATTTAATCCAGATTTGCTGTTTAAGAGTAGGATTATCGCAAACAAATTCATGTTTTTCGGAAAATCTCCAGCCATAGTTTCCCCATAGCAGAACATCATTGTTAGCCGTGCGCCAAACACTATTGTATCCAAAGGGAGTTTTTGAGGTAATTGCAATTGATTGTCGATCAAACACATTCGAACTATCAGCACCACTTTGCATATTGCATGTGATTGTGTACTCAAGATTGCCGTAAACGTACGGTTGAGAAGGATTACTTAAACCCAGAACTCCGTTCAGTAGGTTGCTTGCCGAACAAAAAAATTCATGTGTACAATTATACTTACCGAGTGAAAGCTTTTCAAGAAGAGTATCCCAATTAACATCCCACGTGTAGAAAATACCGCTAGCTAAACTACCTGATACAGTAGCGTCTGATGAATTCAGTACAAGAGTTGCAAGTGAATCAATCCGTGTTTCCATTTACAAAAATTTCAATTTGCGAAAGGTAAAAATATGTTTTCCGGCGGTAAAATAATCTGAGCCTTGAGTCGAAACTGATTGTCCTGTTGGGCACGTCCAGCCATTATTGTACGGAGCAGTGTTGTTTGAAGCAAAAAGAATTCGTATTTGCTTAATGCCTTCTGGGTTGTTAATAATAAACGGCCTGGGATCAGCACTTCGAGGAACAAGCAATGAAGCAGATGCGACGGTGGTCCAGTACATACTCAGCTGCGGATTTGCCTTGGCAATGTTTAAAAATCCTGTGCCCCCTGTAGTTGAATCCCAGCTTGGCCCTGAAAGGTTTGAGTACATTAAGTAAGGCTGCAAGTAACCTGTGCTAATAATGTTTTGCCATTGACTTGCTACTTGTACTGCTAGAAACGGCTGCGAAACAACAGCGTTAGGCGGGGCACCATAATCACCTTGATATTCATGTGTACAGTGCCACTTGTCGCCAGGAGTTGAATTGTGGTTAAACACAAACCCCCAGTCGTCAATATTCCAAGTATAGGCAATTTGTGAGGTTGTTGTCGGATTAGTTCCTGTTGTATTATTAGTTACAATTGCATCTGTGCTATTTAATACTAAAGTGCCTAAAATTTCCTCTGAGACTTCCCAGCGTCTATTCATCTCGTCGAACTCTTTTAAATGATTGAAAAGAATTGTGTTTTTCAAAGTAATTTTTTTGTGTCTCAGAAGCAAATTGAGTGATCAGTTCAGTGTCAGCAAAATTCAGTTGTGCACTGGACTGGATCAATTCTTCAACCTTCTTCAGTGTTGAAAGCAACTGAGTTCCTATTTTCCCCCCATGCTTCTGCATTAGCGATCGCCAATGAGCAAAGTCAGCTAAAAGAGAATATTCTTGTGCTTTGTTTGACCGAATATACATCCCAGTCAAAACGCGGTAACGCAGCGAGTTTTTGCGAACTTGTTTGGACTCGACAAGACATCCAAAGGTTTGCAGGTGATTTTTCATTGCCGCGATCTGTTTCTTAGCAAGCATTTCCATATCCCGGGTGAAAACTTCCTCCAACTCATTCATAGCAATTGTATGGCTTTCGTCACCTGTCACAACAACCCACTGGAGAAACTGCTCAAGAACCTCGTCACTAGTTAAGTTGTTCACCGCAACAGTACTATCAGTTTCAGTTAAACACAACGGTTTAGCAAGAAACACTTCTCGTTCAATTGCATAACCATGTGAAACCAGGTCTTTGAAGCATTGAATAATAAGATGAACGTATGCCATCTGACGTAACTTGTTGCTTGACCAGTTTTGAGTTTCAGGGTCTTTAAGGAGTTGCGTTGCAGGATCTGTAACTTGATCAACATAAGTTCGAAACCAGGTGATAACATTTCGGCGGTCAATTAATGCTGGGTCTTTCGGGTTATCCCAAGTAAGAGGTTGATTAATATAAAAAGACACAATAAAGTGAACCTCAACAGATTGAGCTTTTTCGTATAATTGCGAAGCTTGATGTACGTCTTTCCCACCTGATGCTACGCTTTTGATTCTTTCTGTGTTGCACGTGTCTTTAATATTTGTGCGTTCGCTGCACATATACAAACGCTTCATCCAGTCCGGAATCAACCAACCCATCTGTCGTTCATTAGACCGGAAATCCCTTTCCATATTCACAAAATTCTGCACAGAACCTGTCTTAACATACGAACCGAAACTCTGACAAATCATATCTATCTCAGTTGATTTGCCAGAGTTTGTGTCTCCAACGTGCTCAAAAAAACCCTTTTTTCGAACCCCAAAAAGAGCCAAACTTAAACAGCGTTTCCAATATTCTCCAAGTTCTACACCATGCATGTTCATAAACATTTTCTCATTCATCTCAGACATCATAGCTGCAAGATCATTGTTCAACGGGATATAGTCGTTATCAATCTTCCCAAAAAAAACAATATTCACATTGGTAAAGAAAGAGGCTGTCAGATGTGCAACCTGGATAGTGATCTTCGGGTAGAATATGTCAGCAATACCATCATAATAACCGTTCCGAAAAAGAAAACGAAATAAACCACTCCTTTTTGTTTCGGTAAATTCAGTTGCTCCTTTTTGACGCACTGTTTCTGAGTTGTGGATAAAGTTTAAAACAGCCTTTCGTCGAGCGTCCATAGTAGCTGAGTTCACAGTGCCTTTCACCCCGTTTAATTCCAAAAAAGCAACAAAGCGAGTAATAATCCCAAGCTTAATTTTGTCATCTGTTGTCCAAAATCCTTCAGTGTCATCATAAACGTAAATTTCACCCCCTGGACCTGGTCTCCAGTAAGGGTAAAGACTAATAACTGTTTCTGCAGCAGCGTAATCATCAGAGCAATTTGAAATTAAATGAAAGACTCGTTCCACAAATAACAGATCTTTGCTAAACTTCGAAAGGGCTAACCAGAAAAATGTCCAATCCTCGTGCACAGCCGCAAACAACTCTCTTAAAATGCGTTGATAAGGCCACTGAGTTTGATAAACAGCTTCCTCTTGTATAATTTGACGAACTGTAGCGGCTGCGTCGCGGTATTCTTTAGTACCAACAAATGAAATTCCCCCGTAAAGATTAACTAAATTCTGAGTAAATTCAGAATCAAGGTCAAAACACAGTTGCAAGTAATTCATTTGAACATACTTCTGCTCCTCTTCATCAATCTCCACTTTTGCCTCCTCATCAACTTCAATTGAAAAACTGGTAACAAACCACTCGATAAAATTCTTCGAATCCCAGCAGATGCGCCCATACGGTAATACGTGAGGTAAAAGAGAAGAGCCAAAGCTTTCCTCGCAAGCTTTAAGACGACCTAAATAATAGGTTTTGCTTGGATCTGTGTCAAGAAGACAAAGTAAAAATGGTAAGCCTTCATCTGTCTCGAGCTTCTCCTTCCACCAGCGATAGAATTTCTCGTTTTCCGTAACTTGTTTGTAGAGAAAATATTGCGTACGGGTAGTAAAAGTGCCAGGGTAATCAGGTGTCACTAATTCAAGATCTCCAGTATCTTCTCTTTCAAGCCGAGAAAAATTCAAAGTACGAACAATTCGATCGCAAGACCCACGAAAAACTGGATCAAGGTCTTTCACTGCAGGACAGTACTCAAGACACCACTTTCGAATTTTGTTCCACAAATCTTTTTCCTGAGAAACAAATGCGCGTCGCCACTTTGCCAAAGCTTCATCTGCCCACTTGTTGTCTGCTGTGAATTGAAGAAAAAGGTTTAAAGCAGTAGCTTCAAGCAGAGGTTTTCCAGATGTCTCAATCCACAAAGAAGCTCCAACAGTGTACCAAGAATCATAATCGTTTTTTAAATCTGCCCATAAAGAAGTTAGACGCTGATCATTTAAAACCGCTCGAAACCAGTTAAGTTTGGCTGAAAGTTTCTTCTGTTTTTCAAGATTGAATGGATGTGGAAAAGGCTCATCCGGAACCACAGAAATCAAACTATCAACGAGTGGACGCCCTTGAAAAGCAGGTAAAGGAACCTTAAAGCGCTTTTGATTTCTCTTAGACGAAAAGATTGTTCGAAACTTTTGAGAGCGCCCGTATACTGCTGGATCAACAAACTGTGGCTTAAAACCAGTGATTTTAGTCGCGAGAAAAGAACCAAGTTTTTCGGCAGCTGCTTTGATCTCCTTTCTCTCTCCTTTGTAAAGTAAAGTAATATGGACTGATAACTTCTTATCAGAAGGAGTGGAGCAGATGGAACCAATAGAATCTTCGGTAATATTAAAACAAGTTTCCACCCATGTTGGCAGTGATTCGTAAAAGAAGGTTTCGGAGCAGGAAGGAGGTAATGAATCACGTGGAAAGTCAATGTCAAAGTAAAACTTTGAAAATGGTTGGTCTGCAGGCAAGAATTCATAAACAGGAATCTCTAGAACATGTTCTAGGATACCAGTCGTTTCAAATTGGAGAATGAGTGGTTGTCGACTCTCCAAAAAATGAATGGCTGTTGATAAAGGAATGGTTTGTAGGTCAGAAGAATTTAAATCGGTAAAATATTTGAAGGTATTCATTTTTTAATTGCGCTCTTTTCTCGTTTCTCTTTTCAAGTTTCTAAAAAATTATGTCGAATCCCACTTTTTTCTCGTTTGACTCTTCAGCACCAGTGGCTTCCCAGGTGAAGGGGGCCGAGCGTTCCCCCCTTTTTCTCACAGCCATCCATTTATTTGCAAGTGCTTGTGGCTTTTCTGTGTGGCTCTCTCCTCAAATGAAAGCTGCCAATGCTCTTCCAGCTGTTGTTAGCTCTGACCGTGGAGTTGTTGCCTGTGTTTTTGCTAGTTATGGTGATTTAATTGCCTACGGTGAATGTGCTAAAGCCATTCTTCTTCAAGAGTATGGTGTTGAGAGCAGAGTTCATATGTTTTACTTGAAGTCTTATGAACTTCTTCGCGATGCCCGTATTAGTCTTGATTCGACTCACTCTGCAGGTGCTATTGAGAATCCAGGTCTTCCTGCCTATCAAATTGGGAGCATGAATGCAACGCTTTTTTTTGTTAAAAAGTCTTTTGTTAATTATCACTTAGAATAGGTCAGATGACAGTTGGTGATTCCAATCGATAAAAATCACATTTGCCTCTAAGTTAAAATACAAAAATGATTTTTTCTTTGTGTCTTTCAAAAAATGTTTATAAGTGTCGATAACAGCGTCGAAGTGTGGCTTATCAAGATTAATAACTTCTTGGTACATAATGTTGTAATTTCCATTCGACATGTTAAATGAAAAAACATCACTTGCTACCAATCGAACATCACGTGGCACTCTTTTGTAGTTTTGAGCAGTGATCATCATAGAAAGCCGCTGGTGGCGTCGATTCGCTGCCATCTCTAACAACAGTTTTTCGCAAGCACCTTTCAGCTGTCCTTGGACATCGTCGAAAATAATAAGACTTCTCCATCCATTCTCTCGGTTTTCCTTCACTTTATCATAGATTTCTCTCAAAATTGGGAGCGTCAGGTGGTTATAAATTTGATCATCTGGCAATTCGGCAAGTTTATTGTTTTCACCAAACGATTGCATTGAATTCTCAGGAATAACAATGTAGACTCGTTCAAAACATTTATTTAACATTCTTTTATCAATAATCGCCTGTTTGATAAAAGTGCTTTTACCTGTTCCTGGGCGTCCCAACACAAGTGCAAAAAATGATCGATTACAGGTTTTCCAAAGCGGATGATTATCCAGCTTTGGATGGATTGGATCGTCGCATGTGACTTTAGAGAGAGTCGGGGGTTTAACATTGTATGTAGTTATACTTATAGGAGGAGCAGAGTGTTGCATTTGAAATGTGTCTAACTAACATAATAAACGTTTCTGTCTGCAAAGTCATGCACAAGTAAAGCATCAAACAAGCAGATCATGTACACAGTGTAAGTGTATGAGGTTTCTGACATAAGATTTAAGCTTAAAAAATTACTTCCATCCATTGTATTCTTTCCAGAAATCATTCCTGGGCGTGGTTGGTCCTCAAGATTGAAGTAAAGAAAGAACTCATTTGAACAAACAAAGCTCTCTCCTTTAAATGGGTTTACGCTTGAAAGATTACCTCCGGACATATCACTAAAGTCTTGAGGTACGAAAGTTGGCGCAGTTCGTCGTGAAAGCATGCAATTATCATATTGTGTACTGAACGGTCCAGTTGTAACTGTTTGATTAGTACTAATAATTGACCCTGTTCTCCAACAGTCGTTCACAGTAATAGTGCTTACAACATCGGTAATAGTGTTTGCTCTTTGGTATACAAGAACACCAGGGTCGCAAACCAGCCAATTCGACATCTGAAAAGATGGTTTCATGTCGTCAGATGTTAGAAGATGTAAACCATCTAAGATGTAAGCCATTGTTTCTTCTGGAAATTGTGTTGGGTTTAAGCCTAATTTTGGATAATTTATGTTATTAATTAAAAGTTGTGTATTTGCACCTAAACCTGGATTGATTGATCCAAATTTCTTGAAGTAGTTGGGGATTTCAATATTTGCACCTGCTGTTGAGCCATCTGCAGTCACAAACGCATTAACCGTTTGTGTCCCGCTATAACACGTTCCAGTGTTATTAAAAAGAGCAAGAATTGATTTAACAGAACCACGACGAATATTCATTGCAAGCTGGGTTAAACCAGATTGTGATCTTGGAATTGCCTGTGTTGAAACACCAAAAGATGTACATTTAGTCACCAGCTGTTGTCCGTTAACAGGTTGCATAAGTTGAATTACTTGTTGCATAACAGAATCATCAAGACGAAGAATATTGCCTACAAACCGTGCGCGTGTAATCCAAAAGGCTGTAAGAGTTAAGCCTCCTTGCCAGTGATTTTCTTGGGTGTTTGCGTTGCCAGCACTTGGTCGCCAAACTGTCGCCGTGCTTTGTGGTGGAAGTAAAAATGCGTTATTTGGATCATCAACGAACAAGGAAATCCGAGTATTTCCAAGACCAAGATAGTACATATTTGGATTATTTACCCCAAGAGAACCAATCATCGGAATTGCCACGTGGAATTCTTGGTTAAAGCGGGTAGTCGTAGTGACTCCAACTCCTAGTGAAACACCTGGACCATTTAGTGTAGGTACCGCATTTAAGGCAACAAAATGATCTCTGTTCTCGCACATTGGGAAAGGACCTTTTACACGGTACCCAGTAAGCCCGACAGCTAGAGTTGGGTCAGGATTAAATCCCATAAGCCACGCCATTGAATCACGTGCTTGGCGAGACATCGTTAGTTTTAGATAATAGCACGCAACAACGCCAAGTTCGTTAATATCATCTGTCACATTTACAGAATTTGCGTAAACTGTTAATCGCTGAAAAAAACTGTAAAATGATCCTAAAACAGCACCGTTGCACTGGTTTGCATAAATTGTATTTGCTGTTGGGTTAAAAAATTGGGCAACAACGCTAAACAGCAAATAAGTTGTTGCACAGTCAAGAAAGGTGTTTCCCAGCTGAGGCAAATAAAACTGGATCTCTGCACCGAAAGGAGTTGGTTGAGGGATTGTATTTTGATTAATCACCTGTAACTGCTCCTGGGTAATTCCAGCCACAATGGTCTTTGGCTTTTCTGGGAAGAAAGTCACCGGCAGCGCGCGTTGAGAAAAACCGTCCATTTCGAAAAAAATATGTTGTTCACAATTTTTTCAATGGCTGCTCTTGCTCCGTACGCAGTTACCGCGCTTGCAAACGCGCCCGCGCTTATCAATCAAGCTGCAAAGGCTGGACGAATCTTTAATAAAGGTGTTTCTGTAGGTCGTGGGATCTTCAACACAGCTAAAAGTGTATTTGGTAGCATTTTCGGAAAACGACATCATCACCATTCGCGGCCCCGACCACAAAGTAATCCCGCTGCTCCGGTAGCTGTTGCATCAAATCCGCTCGAAAAGCCCACAGTTCAAAACCCGGCGTAATGTCGCAGGCAGGAAGAGGACTTAACGGCGGTATTGACTATGTATTTAATTTTTTGCTTATTCTTGATTATATAAGTAACGGCAATGCATCTTTTTATGTAAATTCATATGGCGATCTAATTTGCCACTCTATACAAATTGCTACCAGTTTAACAGTTAGTACTTTAACAGTTTTAGGAAATCTTATCGCTCCAACTTTTCAAAATACGTCAAACAGTTTTTCAGTTGACAGTGTCGGAAATATAGCAGCTAACAATATTTGGTGCCAAAAAATAAATAATAATTCTCGTTTAGAATTAAATTCTTTAGTTGGTGCTAATGCAATTTGTTATATTGAAGGAAAGCTCGGTGTAAACGAACGAAATCCTTTAACAGGCTCTAATTTTCACGTCGTTGGAGACAGTACAATGCAAGGCAGTACAAATATAACAAACAATTTAAACGTTTATGGAAATCTAACGCTAACTGCAACACCTGCTATCAATGTCCGAACAACTTTAACCAACTTACAAAACACTAAAGCAGACCAGTCCGCTGTTACAAGTCTCCAAGCTGACATTTCCCGCATCGACAATAATATTGGAAGTGTTGGTCCGGTGTCTCCATCGCTGCTTCTTCAGATTGGCAGTATTAACTTTACGTTAAGCCAATATGGAGCACTAATTACAACCTGCAACAATAATATTGGTTCAACTTCGTCTTTTTCTCCATCTCTTTTATCAAGAACAACCACTAATGCAAACGCAATCGCAACTAACTCAGCTGCTATTACAAGAATTGATTCAAGTATTGGATCTTCAGCGCCTGTCTCACCTTCTCTTTTAAGTCAAATTGGAAGTTTAAATACAACTCTTTCTAATCTTAACCAGTGGAAACTCAAAGGATGCTCGTACGTTCGTTGGACTGGAAGTGCATATGTTGTTGATTATAACTTTGGAACAATGTCAATTAACTTTAACTTGTATGGTACAGGTTGGCATCAAGTAACCTGTACATCCCCTGAATTTAATACTCCTGGTTTTGGATTTTTACAAGTGCAACAAGTCGCAACAAGCGGAACTAATTGTATATTTAAAATTACACTACAAGCGGTAACAACAACAGCCGCTATTTGGGAGTTTGAAACAATTAATCTTGGAGGTACACGGAATAATTGTGGTTTTCAGCTTCTTGTTTTTTAATTATCGGGCTTAAAATCTGGATCACTAAAAAATTCTCCTCCTGGCATTAAATCCTCCATCTGAAAACGGCCTGAACCACTCTTCAAAATTATTAATTGCTTTAAACAGTGGTTTTTCTTATCTCTTGTAACTAAGTATTCTTCATCTGTCTCAGGAATTCCCATATCTTGCATAACAGCAATTTTGCGGCGGAAAATCGCCATCGCATTATATACATTACAGTAATGTTTCAGAACAGGATGACGGCCAAGCTGCATCACTCCCCCTAAGTTTTGCAAAAACGGATATTCTTCTAAATCCCGTTTTGTTGGTTCAAAGAGAATACAAAGTCGTTTTGGATCGTCTAGCTGTTCACTCATTATTTTAGCAAAAACAAACAGAGTCAAAAATCGAGGGATTCTTTTGTGGCTTCGCTGGCACAACAGCTGGTTTTTGAATAATGAGTGGTTCCGGTGGACCTTCTGGTTCTGGTGGTGGAGAAGGCGGCTTAATAATTTTAACCAATGATTGGTTCTCCGCTTTTACTTGAAGAATTTTGTTTTGAATAATATCTTCCTTATATTTAAGATTTTCTTCACGTGCAGCTTCAAGTTCTTTTTGGAGACGAACAAGACGAGTGTCTTCTTCACGTTTTGCGTGGTTTAGCTTTGCTCGTTTTTCCCGTCCACGCTTTAGAGCCTCCAGCTGTTTTTCGCTTGGCCGCTTCTTTTCGTTTTTTTCTGGTTCAGGTTCACAACTTTTTTCCTCCATTTAAAAATGAACTCTTCCTCAGAAACGACAAATACCACAGTTCCTTTACCACTAATTCAGCTGGACGAAGAAGATATAATGGATATCGTCGAGACACAAGGAGGTTGCTGTGCAAGTGATCCTCTGTTTGCCTTTATGTTAGCGTGTTCACCCGATGCCCGCCCAGGATTAGCCGACAACTACCGTTATGCAGTTGAAAAAAACTTGCAACGGAGTGACTACAGCCGGCAGAAACTGCTTCGCGACGGGGGAATGAAACGACTGGGTTCTGTTGAAGAACAGGAGGAGATGGAGCGCCGCCTAGCTCGCAAACGCACCAGTGCGGACTGCTGGCAGGAGAAAAAGGACGAAGAAGCATAATTTAATGGCGGTAGAAGATAGTCGAATTTTTACTTTTAACGCTAACAACGCAAATTTCTACGCAAATTCAAACCAACTTTCGAATGTCTCTTTCTTCATCCCGAAATTTTTGGCTCGGCACAACGCGGATACTGCTGTCTATGTGGCTATTGAAAACGCAACCCTTCCGTCTAGTTGGTATAATCTGGACAACTGTATTTGCAGTTTGTTCAGTGGCGGAGTTCTACTGTCGTCTTACACGATCCCCCCCGGAAACTACGACGCGTTCACGCTCACGTCGCAGATTAACACGTCGTGGACAGCCCTCGCCTCCGCCGGACTTGAACTAAGTTACAGTTTACAACAAAATAAGATTGGTTTGGGGTGGAAAACTACACCTGGTCCAAGTACTTATCGCTTGTCGGTGTCAAATCGGCGAATTTTTGGTCAGACAGATGATTATTTAGAGATCACCCCCTTTAATGCTAATCCAGTCTATTTTTCAAATCAACTCGACCTTACAGGTGTTAACTCATATTTAATTGTATGTGATGAATGCCCAACCCAGAACTTTAGTCTCCAATTAAATGGAAACGTTATCGGGTGCATTCAAAACGCAGCTGCAAATTTTGGTGTTACACTCTGGCAAAACAGTAGCAACCTGCGTTACTTAGTCCCAACCAACCGGCAAATCGACCAAATTTCGATTCGAATTTACAATGAACGAGGGGAACTAATTAATTTTAACGGAATTCCGTGGAGCTTAACTCTTAAGGTTACATACACAAAAGACAAAGGTGTGGAATTTGCGGATTTTGAAAGGTTTATTCACCAAATTAATCTAATTGGGAACCAGTCTCAGAACGCGCCTGACGCACCTGACGACTCCGAGCAACAGCCTGTTGCTGGGCCATAATCTCACGACGCTCTTCCTCAAGGCGTTTCATCTTTTGTTCCGCCTTTAAAAGTTTGTTTCTTAACTTGCGTTCTGGGTCCTTGCTACGAGCCTTACGTCTCTCGCGATACGCTTGACCAACCAATTCTGTCTTGATTACGCTGTAAGCTAAGGAAGCTCTTCTGCGCTCCACCCATTTTTCGTCCTTGTCTGCGAACCACTTATTCACCTGAGCCACCCAATCGTCTTCCATCTGATCGTCTTGGTAGCCAGTGTATTCGTCAAACGGAAAAGTTGGCCAGTTCACGTTTGACATAATATTTTGGCTGATTAGTTCTTGCGGAATCGTCAAAACGGATTCGTGATCCTGATCTTGGTCCTCAATTAACTGATCAACTGCATCTACAATTTCTTTGTCCAAATCTCCTTGCGACATTTTCTAAAATGAATTCTGTTCTCGATTATTACTTTCCACCTGAGAAGCTTTCGGCGGTATTTAATTGTGCTGAAAGCTCAATTCCAATTTATCATCAACGCTTCCGATCAATTCAATCTATTGCAGCGCCTTATTTAAAAAATAAAAAACTGGTGGATTTGGTGCACAACCACACAGAGATTTGTATGGCTATCACGAATTCGGCATATGCAAGTCTGACCAAACGCAATTTCGTGGATGCAATTAATCGGGTTATTTCGTCGAACGAAGTTGCGTCTGCCGATTGTGGCGCTTCCGAACTGTTGCCCGCATATGAAAGTTATGGCCAACTCCTTGCCCAGTATGATGATGAGTACTCCCAAAAGCGTTCTGATATATCAAGCGAGTTATTCCCGTTGTTTCAAGAGGGGATTAAGAAGCTTAATCCACACTCGTTTGACAGTCTGATCCTTCGACTGTACGTTGAAGTCCCGGTGCGAGACGATTTTCAGTTAACGATGATCCATCCCGACAACTTATTTGTTGATACCGATACCGAGACAAATTACGCAATTCCGTATTTAGAGGAAAAGGTGGTCCGAATTCTGATCCAGAAATCCAAAAATGTGGGATGGAAAAAGTCCCAAAAACCTCGTTTATACACGCTCTCACCTGAGTTGTCGCATGACTTTTTGCAGTATTGGAAAGAAAACAAGTTTCCTCAGTACATTTTTGAGGGAAAACTGTACAAAAAAGTCGGAAAAGCGCTGGAAAAGATAGGCATGAAAACTTCACGTGATTCGATTAACTTTATACGAAAATTAGTAGCACATTCGGCCAAAGAGATAAACCAAAGAGCAGAGGCCGCATACCGATCTTTACACACTGTGGCAACGGCCGCGATCTATGAACATTAGGCAGCTGCGGAGTTTGCTACGCAGCGATAGTAGCCTGGAACTCGATGAACGTGCGCACAGCCGCGCGCTTGCTTAGTTTGTGTGTATTTTCTTTTCTTTGGTAAACGCTTATTTTGGATATCTCTCCCGTTTTTCTTACGTAAACCCCAATAAATTTTTCCATTGCGGACAACCCGGGTTCCCTGCTGATTATGATGGGCGGCAGCTGCTCGCCTTTGCGCGCGTGTTTGAACAGGCATTGTAGAGTAATAAAATTGTGTTATCTTACAAAAACAAGCTAACGCAGGTGTCCGGCAACGTGAGGATTGCGGCTACGACGGCGGCGTTTTGAGCGTTTAGCAGCCACTACGGCTTTACAGTGTTTACACATTTTCTTTGGCATTGACGAGAGTGAATCAGAAGAAGCGCTTTTAAAGTGTGAGGAGAGCAATAAAGAAAATGATAAAGGATTTCCTTAAATTCATAACCTTGCTCAACAAGCATTACCAACGGTTAGATAATCGCTTTATCGTGCCGAACACTGAACACTGAGTAAAACGCACTTTCGTAAAATAAAATCGAACGAATAACAACAGCTGGCAACTTTCTCTCTGATAAAAGAGTAACCACAGTTACTAAATAATATAAATAGCGTAATCCCCGAGTTGGATACCGACTATACCAAGAGTTAGCTGAAACTGTCCACGGCCCTCCTTTTTCAAACGGAATTTTCGAAACAAACTGAGAGGAGGGTAAATATTTGAGTGGTTGCTGACAAAGACAAACTGCAAGACATGGAGCATCTTGAAATACTTTAAACCCCGCAGGAAGCTTCACAACACGTTCACCTGCGTCTTCAGAGATCGGGGTACCAGCAGCAACAATTAAAAGGCCACACTGAGGTTGATTTTCTGCTGTCCAACGAGGATCGTTTGTACGAAACTCGGAAATCAATACCACAAAATTTGTTGACGGAGCTATCACACCCGAGCGTGGACGACACTTTTGAAATTTTATAAAGTAGCTGTAAAACTCGCGCATATTGAGTCGTCGAACAAAACGCATTGCGAAAACTTCACCCTCGCTATTCCACAAGCCCATGCCTGCCACAAAATCATGAGGATGCGGGTAACGAAAGCGAATCACAATGTCAGGTGAGTGGAGAGTCCCGGGAAGATTCAATACTGGAACTGGGTTCACCGTTTTCCTGCGCAAATCCACCCGACAAAGACAAATAGTCTTATGCGTGAAATCAATAGAATAGTCACAGTAAGGTAAAGGAACAGGTGAAATACGATTAAGCGTTTCTAACGCAGACTCTGCTTGCAAACCACAAATCATCGACATTCTTAGTTTGGTTGAATTAAAATGTGACTTTCCTCTGAAAACCGCTTTTGCCCGTAAGATCATGGCCGAAGTTCCTAGACTTTTGTGTGGTCGCCCCTATCCTCGCAACTTGAAGTTCAGACACGAAATCCGAAAACCGAAAATAATGTCTTGGTTGTCTTGGGCGTCTTGCCGGCCCTCAACCCCAGCTGAATAGACTAGCAGGAAGAAAAAAAACAAGTCTTTTCTTGTTTTCTATAATACGGTTCAGTACGGTTGAGACGCGCAAGACAAGCAAGACAGACGATTAGGGTTAATTAGTTAGGGTTACACCGTAAGATCAATAACAACTCTATCGGTAGTTACCGGTTTAGCAGACAAACGGCCGAGTTCGGCCATACCCGGTTCCGGTTTGACAACGGTTTCGGTTTGGATCTCCGAAACCGAATCTTCCAAACCGGAAAGATCCATAACCGTTTCACTGGCAGCAAGACGACTAACATACGACACAGAATACGAACGAAAAGAAAAAAAACGAGGTTCGGTGGTAGTACGACCGGTTTCAATATCGGTTACTTCGGTTTCCTCGAGTTCGGTCGTCCAAAGGTAGACTGGATAGTGAAGATCCTGTTCGATGTCAGGAAACGACAGAAAAAAACGGTTCATTGACTCTACAGTACCAAATTCGATCTCAATACGTTGAATCGTACGAGGCAATGAACGAATCGAACTTCGACTTGAACCGGAATGTTCTTCAAGTTGAATGATGTTGTTCGTATTAATATAAACGGTTTCCAAGAAATCATCGTATTCACCGTCTACGCCAATGTTAGGAGTGAGATAGAACTCAAATTCGGTAACACGGTCAGAAAAATCGAGGCCGTCCAATGCAATCTGGCCGTTTGAAAAACGGTAGCAAAGATTGAAACCGATTTCTTGAATTGAAGTTTCTTGGCTTGAAGTAGAATCTCCGGAAACAGACATTGTTGAAGTTGGTGGTTGAAGTTATTAAAAAATTGCAAAAAGTCGAGTTTTGATTTTGGAAGAGTTTTTCCTTGTTTTTTGTTTTCAAGATTGAATTAAATTGTGATTAGTATTCTAAAATCGGGATTCTCACTCATTTTTTTTACCACTCAGAATCGAGGTTTCCTAGACTTTTTGAGATTTGCCCGTATCCTCCTCCATGATGTTCAGGAACTTGAAGTTCGAGCAT
>Ga0129333_10001908_pt1 | contig 19112 bp, 14 predicted proteins | sample CPB6_08_DNA_FD_94474 | JGI IMG/M metagenome (GOLD analysis project Ga0129333, IMG submission 94474) | Freshwater to marine salinity gradient microbial communities from Chesapeake Bay, USA - CPBay_Sum_0.6_0.8_DNA | ecosystem: Environmental > Aquatic > Marine > Coastal | place: USA: Chesapeake... | reverse complement strand
ATCAGCAATGTGATTCGGGATGAAAGCGAACTCGTCAAGAAAGATGACATTATAGGATCCGCCTCGGACAGCAGATGACGAAGTAGAGTTAGATGAAATTTTGGAGCCATTTTCTAATTCTAGTGATCCTTTATTCCATGATATAATACCTTGCTGCATCCACTTGGGTAAGTTTTCATAAGCAAGTTGTAGTCTTCCTAGAAGATCTCTTGCGGTAGACGCTTTGTTTGCCAAAATAGCTATATTAACGTTGTCGTTGAATACCGCATAATGTAACAAATATGAAACACAAGTTGTAGATTTACCTGTCTGACGAGGCATCTTACAGATATTAAATCTGTTCTCATGGAAGTTCTTTACAAGTTTCTCTTGAAATGGATACATCTCAAAAGGAACAAGACCGTGATCCAGAGAAACGATTTTAATATAATTTTTTGCAAAATATACAGGATCTTCTTTACATTTTAAGAACTCAATAATTTGTTCTTCTGTAAACTCAATTTGCGTATTTGCTTTTTTTAGATTGGGATTACCAAGATAAACTTCACTCATAATTTCACCTTAATAAATTTCTCTCCATTGGAGTGATGCTGCAACCTGAGCAGCAGCACCAATACTAGTTGATACAGTTCTTACAATAATTGCGTAAATTTCTGAATTTGTTGAGTCAATATTTTGAACAATAATATTTTTCTTTGCAGAAGTAAGTTCTCCAGATGCAACTGGAGACAATGAGTTTTGAGATGCTCCTGATGGAACATATCCAGAAGCAAACACATCACCATCATTATAAACTGTAGCGTTAGTGCAATATTCAACTCCACTATTAGCAGAGGCAGAAGTCCAAATAGTTCCACTACCTAAAGTAGTTAGCCCAATATAAGCAGTGCTTGGAAGTTTAACTATTTTATAAACAATACTATTAGTCTCCGCATAAAGAGAAATATTATTTAATCTAACTGATATTCTGTTTGGATATCCTTGGAAATTATTTTTAAGACGAATTGCAACTAGTGGGAGTTCTGTTCCACCTGGAGCTACGACTGTTCGTGTAGTTTCCATCGTATATGCAAAATCAACACCGCTTTCTACATATCCACCTTCACTAGCAACAGTAGAGCAGATTTGATCAAACGATGCTCCAATACCTACACCAGTATTTCTTATTTCACAACGAACTGGTAGGTTTGGATTTGAAATATAAACTTTTGGATTATTGTTTGAGTGATAAAATTCATGTGCTGTAATTAATTTTCCATCATGAGCAAAACCACAACGAACTCTACCAACACCTAACCACTGAAAATCAATAAATGCTAGTTGAGTTTTTGTAAAATCGGCATTGAAACCAGAAGTACCAGTTCCATCACACTTATCTTTATTCCATTGTGATTGTGGAATTCTTGTTTCAGTTGCAATACCACTTGTAAAAGTTCTGATGACCCAGTTATAGGTTCCTATACCAGCGTTAATACCATTAGATGTGTTAAGACCTACTTGCTCTAAGTAAATACCATCTCTATCATCAAAATATCCAGTTCTTTTTGTTGCATTTTGCTGAGGTGCATAGAAATTAAAAGAACTAAAAATTAGTTGTGATTTTCCTGGTTGATAGTGATGATAAAACTTTGTTTGATGAATACAAAATGCTGTACTTCCAATACCCGTTTGTAATCTTGCTGCTGCTTGGTTTGGTATCAACGAAACTGTTGAACCAGCTCCTGATGAACTGTCTATAAAATTACTGTCAATAGCATATAGATGTTTATAATCACCAAGGGTAAATGGTTCAGAAATTCTCTGTCTACCAAAAGCATCATATGAGGTAGTATCTGGATTAATAATTAATCCGGTACCAGTTTGTATTCCAATAGTTCCTGTAACTGGGAATGGATTATCTAAAGTTACTACTTCGCCGTTTTTATTGGCGACCATATTCACTTCAAAAAGCGTCCTTTCTTGATTTAGAAAGTCCTGCGTGTTTTTATTAAATTGAGCCATAATTAATCAGTCCAAGTTAGTCTTTCTGGTTGATATCTTTGTGCGCTTTTTACTTTTAAAGAATTTGTAGTTGATGGATAAATGTTATGAACAATTGCTCCAGGATATTCTCCTTGAAGTTGTTCAGCAAGTGTATTTTTATCCATCATCTTTCCTTCTACTTCCATACGATATAATTTTCCTTGCCAAACTACATCAGCAAGAAAAGATTCTCCAACTGGTTCCGACTGTGCATCAGAACCATTCATATAGAGATTTCCATTGAAATCTCCGGCAATGTTAATACTTTCTGTTAAAAAGTCTCTAAACGATTTCATTTTAGTTACAGTTCCAACGACGGAGGGCTTTGTTGATTCTTGAATCTGGATCTCTTGCAGTTTTTGCAGAAGTCAGTTTAGACTTCATACCTTTCATTCTGCGACAGAAATTAGAACGACGTTTTGCTCTTTTTCCAGTTGGTTTCTTTTCGGTTACTGCTGTCTGAAGTTTTGAACCTGGATTCTCACGTCGATAAGCATCTACAGCTTTCTGACTTAAACCATCTGTTTTGTCTTGGCGGTTGACTTTTTGCCAGTCTTCAGTAAGATTTAATTCTTCTCTCCAGTTAGAAAATTGCTCCTTCTTCACACAACGATTATAAGGTTTTCCAAATAACTTTTGAGTTCCTTTTTTCTCATAACCTGGCCAACACTTTTTACTTGCCTCACCAATCAGTTTATTACCAAGACCTTGAGTTGCTCTTAATGGTTCTGGTTTGATAATATCAATAAATTGGACAGTATCTTTACCATCAGAATTTTGAACAGTAATAGATTCATCAACCTTATGCTCACCACTTTCAATATAATCTGCTGCAGTGTCAATATAGTCTGCTGCTTTAGTAATTTTTGATTGCACCCATGCTTCAATATTACCTTCACCCTTCATTTTTTTCTTCAACCGTCTAGCAGCAGAAATGATGGTAGAAAGTTCAGAGCGAGCCATGGAATACTCATGGTCTTTTTCTTCATTTGCTGGATGAACCTGAGCAATATCAAATTTCTGTTGATTAGATGGTTCGAATGGTATCGAGAACCAGGACCAGAACCTGGGACCAAATCTACACTCTTGTGCGGTTTCCATTTTCATGCACTTGGGGCAATATCTTTTTTCATTCTCATATATTGGGGTATCCCAATCATATGCAAGAGCGTCTGTACCCTCAGTTTTTGTTCCCCAGTTATCAGCACCAACTTTACGACACTTAACCAGTGCTCCAGATGCATACGCACTTGGCCAAACATCATAGCGAGACTTTACCTTGTGATAGCAGGCATCTTTTTTACCACTACCTTTACCTGGTTTATCTTTTGCCTCTTGCAACTCTAATTCTTCTTTCATTTTTTTCTTTGGATCTGTTGAGACATAAGTTGGTTTTGCAGCACCAGTTTTTTGTTGTTGTCCTGGATCTACTTCTTTTTTTCTTCTTGCAGCAGATAACCTTTCTGCTTTGGTCATACTTGCTCTTTTTGCTGATGAAACACATTTTGGAGTTCCTTCTCCAGGTTCATCGCTTGCACAAGTTCCACCAGTTACTACATTTACCCAACCCGATTTACCATCTTTTGATTTAGACTTACCAAACCAATCACGAAGACCCTCTTCGTGCATAGTTTCCTCATATGCAATACGCTTCATACTGTGAAGCATTTCACCTTTTTGTTTAGCAATAAGTTTAAGAGATCTTTTTTGAGCTTCTCCAGGAGCACTCATTACATTTTCATCAGGAGTTTTTTTGCCTGGTTTATCATATACATCTATATCACCATCAGCATCCCTATCAACATATTGATGAACTGCATGATGAACCAATTGTTTTATATCAAGATTAGGATCAAGTTGATGTTGGGACTTTGGAAGATGCTTTGTTTTATGTGAAAACTTAGGATATGTCGTTACTTCTTTTGACTCAGTAAACGGCGACTTCGATTGAGTCTCTTCACCCTTTGCTCTTTTTTTACGAGCAGCGCAATGAGCCTTTTGTGAAAATCCCTGAGGATTATCACAGTCTATTGATTTTTTATATTTCTTAGACCAGCTCATTAAACTATATGTTTACTCTTTATTATTTAGAAAACCTTGTTTGAGTAGTTTAGACAACTCAGATGTGGAACCAACAAATACAGCATTGTTCGTAACGTTGTTTGTGGTTTTTACCGTATCTTCCTCTACATCTTTTAATTTCTTTTGCAAATCAATTAGTTTATCTGTTACGTCTCCGACACTTTTAATTAACTGACCAGCAACTTCATATGCTCTTGGACTATCACTTTCTCCAGCAAGTTCCATGATACCATTGATTGCTTCTTGTCCCTTTTCTATGAGAGAATACAAGTTTGCACGAGTATACTCATAGTCTTTTTTAATATCATCCTGCTTTTCGTTTAAGGATGGTATTATTTCGGACTTAGTATTTTCTACTTCTACAATACTACTTTCAATGTTCAAAGCTTTATCAATCTCATCGTAATTTGGCATAATTTACTCATCAAATGTCTACTTGTCTTGTTGGACTAAACTCTTTGGCGTCTCCTAAGTAAGTCCAATTTTCATTGAACCCAAAGTCATCATCTGCTTCAACTAGTGCATCATCTGCTGCGGTAAGTCTATTGATAGATGCACTTTGTAGATGTGAAGATGCTGCAGTATCATTATACCCTCTTTGAACGTTCAATGTATCAGCATCAACAATTCCAGTAACGAGCATAATTTCACTACCAATAATAATTCTGTCGTTAACAGTAAATGGTGTTGTACTATTTACCTGTAAAACCAGGGAAGAATTATTTACATCTGAAATTAAATATGCTGAGTTATCATTGTCATAATCTTTCTTCGCTTGTGGAGTTGCAACATAACGCATTTCACGTCTAGCAGTTCTCGTATTGGTATCACTGTAAAGATCAACTTGAACTTTCTTGATGAGACCCTCAGAACTATCTGCGATTGGACCAAACAGATAAGTTTTTGCTGTAAACTGCAATGTATAAATTAGTGCTCTTCGACTTGAAAAATCTCCTTCATAATCATCTTGAAAATTAATGCTGTCTAAAGTAATTGGAATATCTCTCTTTTCACCAATTGATTCAACCAAATCAACAGTTACATTGAAGGCTGGTTGAAAATATGGTAATATCTGCTCAACTATTTGAAGAGCATCATCATTCAATTTGCAAAGTATGCTAAGTTCAAATCCAATATTATATGGTACAGGCATAAAAACCTTTTTAATGTTTGCACCATCACAAACTTTAAATGTCTGAGTTATGCTGCTTTTTCTTGTTGCATCATATTGAATTGAAACCATTTCAAAAGACATTCTTGGTAATGTAATTTGAATTGGTTTATTTAATTCGGACTGCTGCTCCAAGCGAGCCAAAAACTTTTGAACAGGACCATATGCTAATGGAACCCGCATATCACTAATATTGTTATTATCTCCGTCTTTATGTCTGATATGAATTTGATTAAAAAGAGTGCCAAAAGCTATGATTGTCTTTCTAATTATTTCGTGATAATAGTAAGTTCCTAACATTAATAACTACCAAATGGATTTGATTCTGAAAAATCTAAGATAAGGTCTGCTTCTTCTTCAATTTCATCATTTTGACTATATTTATCATAAAGATCCATTTGGTTAAATGTTTGAACCGAATATATTGCTCCAGACTCTTTTCCAACAATGGTTTCTCCAGGGAGGAAACCTTTTGTAGTGCTTCCAATACCAACAAAAGAAATTTTAAGAATCTTAGTATCTTTATCCCACTCTTTAACTCTTGCTCTAGTTCTTGATCTAGTTCCCTCAATTACTTCATTAATGAGATATGTTCCAATTCCTGTTATTAATGTTGGATTTGCAATTGTAATGATTGGTGTTGAAGTATATCCAATACCAGGATTTGATACATATATCGATCTAACAACATCATTAGAACCAACTCTACCGACAGATGCTATTCCAACTGCGGTTACACCAATACCTGCAACTCCAGGAGCACCAACTGTTATTACTGGTGAAGTTGAATATCCAACACCACCATCCGTTAAAATGAACTTAATAAGACCATTGTATGTGGTTTCTACAGAACATGTTGCTGCTGCTCCAGCGCCTCCACCACCATATATTGTTATAGTTGGTGGTACAGTGTAACCAACACCAGCATTTGTTAGGTAAATTCTTTCTACAGAACGAACACCTGCTCTAACTGTAGTAATCGCAACTGCGGAAGCATTATTATTTGGATTTCCAGTTGGCGATGTGCTAATAGCAACAATGGGATCTGAAGTGTATCCAGAACCATCATTATTTAAGAAAATCTCTCTAATATATCCTGTACCAACGGACGCAGTAGCAGTAGCAGTTACACCAACACCAACCAGTTGTAGAGTAGTGATATATCCTTCTTCTTGAACTTGAGTATCAATCTCATCAATAGAAGTGTCGATAATTTCATCTTCATATTCAAAGAGTTCACACTTAAGTTCATAAACATATAATTTTCCTAGTTGATAAAAAGGTTGTTCGTGTTCAACAAACTTAACTTCAAACAACCTTTGACCTAATGGAAAATATATTAAGTCTCCTTCTCTTGGACGAGTAGAAACTTCAATTTCAGATTCTTCAGTTCCATCATCCAAACCACCTAAAAATGGAGCGATAAAGTCTTCAAATCTTTCTTTAGATATTGTGATGAGTAACTCATCTCTTAGACTCATACCAAATTTTGTTAAAATATCCCCTGCTCCAGAATACCCATCATATGTGTTTACATATGCCTCTAAGGCAAAGTTATCATCAAATCTTGAAGACTGTATCTCTTCAATTATAGTTTTTCTTTTTACAAATTTTCTTGGGATATAAACTACTTCGACACCATACATCCTCAACTGCTCATTTACTAAATCTTGCAGTAGACGTTGTTCGCTGGGTGTTCCTTGTAAGAAAAAAGGGTTAAGTGCCATTATCCAATAAAGTCGTATGGTGGTAGCTCATGCTCCAGAGCCATGACTTGTTTCAGATTTTCTAGTTCTCTCTCAGCATCTTCATATAGTTCTCTTCCATTAAATTCAATACCACCAGGAAGTTTAACTCCTCTGAACTTAATTAAGTTTTGACCCCATTGCCTCTTAATTAATGCAGTCAGATATTTTTTGATAAAACTATCATTATAAATCTTAGAAAAGTTTGTTGGGTCTAGTGCTCTATAACAATCAATGACCAAATATTTTCCTACACTTTGAGCACCCCAGTCAATATCCAAATATAGTCTGTTTTGTCTCTTATTAAAACGAACTTGCTTATCTGTGGTTAATAGAAAGTCAATATCTTCTAGATAACTTTTAACCATCGAATATTGTAAGAGTTCAACTGAGTTAAAATAATACAAGTCATTTAAGAATAACTGATATTTAATACTAAACATTCCACCAGAAATGGAACTAGTATCAAACTTAAATACTTTTTCAATTCCTATGACTGAATCTGGAACTTGAATATAGTTTGATGTCTCATAGAAATTGAATGTAGTTGTTCCGTATCCAGGAATGGATGAAGAACCTGTAGTTGTAACAATACCTGGTCCTGAAGTATTTCTTGCAGAACCTCTATCTATATCAGCTTGAGTAATCTGATATTTGAGATACATTCTTTCAACACCATCAAAATGTCTCTCATTAAAGTATTGAATGGCGTCATCAACTAGATCATCAATTTGATCATCATCTACGTTTATTTCTAGTACAGGCGCACCTAAGCGTCTCAGACAATAATCAATGAGTTCTTGTCTAGTTGATGGTTTCGCCATTTTTTACTTACCTTCTTTCTTGGTGCTTTCCAACAATGCATCATACTTATTTTGTATTTCAAGATTTGCCGATAGAAGATTATTTTTTTCTTCGGCAAAATCTGCTGTTAAAGTTTGAAGCTTTGCTTCTAATAAAACATTTTGATTTGTTAGTGCCGCTAATTTTTGATTATATAAACGCACTAAAACATTAATATCAACTTCACTTTCGTTATTCATATTTTAGAATGTTCCCCCGTCTAATGTTGAAGTCCAGAATGGTTTATTAGTATGTATACCAGTTACAGCGGTTGGAATTAGGGAAAGGTTCTGAATAGAACCATTATCACCTTCTTTTCTTAAGTTATATGTGTTTGTGAAAGTTCCTTCAACACCAGTCAGAACAATAGTGGAAACTGTTCCTCCAACTTTTACAACACCATATGCATTTGTTGTATCTTGCTTAACAATATCACCAACAGAAAGAGTAACTGAAGAACCAAGTGTTAGATTAACTTCTGTTACTGCGGTCAAAATTTGCTTCGACGTAATAGTCGGAGCATTTGGATTATTTGTTGATGTTTGTAAACCGTTTTCATCGAAGTAAACAACACCATGAGTATTAAAATCTCCAGTTTGGTAATAGATACCCTTAATATCAAGGAAACCTCTAGTTCCAGTTACAACGCTATTAGTAATAGTTGCGTCTGGAATGTAAGTCCAAGATCTAACAGTTGCTGCACTTCCTACATTGGTGCCGTCAATGTATCCGAAGAAACCAGTCTTGTTATTTGCAGTTCCACTACTGGTGTTATAGTTAAATCCAACACCACGGTCAGTATTAGTATCAAAAGCGTGAGTAATTGTTAACTGAGTGGTTGTTGAAATACCAGGTGCAACAGTTGCGTCCTGGAGTGTAATAACCTTACTTGAAGTATCATAAGCAGTAACTGTATTGACGCCAGAGAGCGACAGTGCAGCGTTTCCACTAACAACGTCTCCAGTATTAATACCAGTAACTGAGTCTAGTCTAATTGTACTTACACCAGCAACAACAGTAGTCATTACTGTTCTGATGCTAGTTACATCCCCAAGAATAATGATAGGATCGTTTAAGTCAACAGTTGTTGAGTTTACAGATGTAGTTGTACCATCAACTTGAAGATTGCCCTTGATGATAACAGTACCTTCATTACTTAAACCATCTGGGTATGGATCTAAGTAAAGTTCATTTCCAGAAATTGTTGATATTACATTATTTTCTAACTTAATCTGGTCAAAAGTAGCATGACCAGTAATGTTAATGGTTCCACCAACATTCAGGTTTTTCTCAATACCAACACCACCCTCAACAACAAGAGCACCGGTGTCCTTATTAATCGATTCAGTAACGTCACCAATATTAATTGCAACACCATTTGCAAATGCCCAGTCTGCACCTTCAATTTCAAAACGGTCATCCGTTGCTTCGTCGTAGCGCATTGCTACGTTCTTATCATCACCAAAAGTTAGATAAGTATCATCTGGAATTATTACACTACCAATTCCAGTTGGATCTATGATGATATTACCATCAGTGTTAGTTGATGATAATGTATTGGTATCTAATCTAAGATTATCAACGTTCCACTGGTCTACTTTTCTATTGTTATCAAGAATAGCAACAATACCACCGTCACTATTTCTCGTGTTTGATACACCATCAACAGCACCTGGGGAGTGCTCCATCATTGAGGTGTAGTAGTAACCACCTACTGGGTTTACATTATTACCATCATCACCAACAAAAATTCTATCTTTATATTGATTAACACCACCGTAACTGCCAATACCTGTTACATAGGCTAATTCACCCCAATTTAGACTTGATGGTTTATTAGTACCAGAGGATCTTTTAATCCTGATAATACTTGCCATTTTAGAAATTTCCTCCGTTGATGTCTAAATTCTGGGTTGCTCCAGGTGTTAAAGTTAGCGTTGCATCCCACTTTTTAGTAGATCCATTATATACAAGAACCATACCATCTAACAAATTTGTGGCGTTTACATCACTGAGTTCTGATAACGACAATCCTTGAGCGCCAGCAAGTGAAGATATGACCTTTACCGCATTTTGTTGCCCTACTCGGACTTTTATTTCAGCCATTTATACAGATTTTCAGGATCTAATTTATATTTATACTCCTTCCAATCCAACAGATCCAAGTTTAGAAACAACCTCTTGTTGCTTCAAATAAAGTTTATAATAACACTTTGCAATGTTCTGTAATGTTTCAACATCAGTTATAGAGTCTATCTCTGATGCATATTTAAAATATTCAAAACTTTTACTCAAGTTCTCTAAATCAATTTGATCTGGATCCATTTACCAACTCCTTCAATAAGAATTTAATTTCATCAATATCCTTTTTGATCTGTTCAATTTCTTCACGTTGTTTCTTTTTTTCACTTTTCATTTTAAGATATTGTGCATAACCTAAGGTATCGCAATTAACAATTGCCCCACTGTTTTCATCTCTAAAGAGATTTTTGTCTCCTTCTACTGGTATCATTATGCTAGTGCGATAACTCTTAGGTCCTTAAACTCTGGAGATTTAGATTCATTTGTTGAACTCATTACAATCTTAATTGCAAATCCAGTGAATATATCTAAGTTATCTGCAGTAAATTGATACTCTAGGAACTCTCCAGCATTACTTGGACGTACAAAAGCATCTGCTCTACCACTATTCTTAGAAGAATCAATTACGAGATCGCCAAAACCATCACCGTCAGTATCTTTCAGGTTATCATATCCTGGGAATAGGACGAATGATTGATCTATTTCACTAGAATCTGTCTTATACAACTTGTATAGAACTCTAAAGTCTGCCTCTGCAGGTCTATAAGCAGAAACAAGAACTTTAAGAGACGATGCTGGTTGCTTAAGATCAACTCTGTTGGAGATGTATACAGAACTGTGTGGATCACCAGTAATCAACTTAGATCTACTATCTAAAACATAATCTGCAATAGGATTATTAACTCTATTTCTAGACAGAATCAAGAATGCATTTTGTAAATCTAACACTGGGGAAAGATTTGCATCAGTGCTACTCATGTTCACTTTCAATGTGAATGATTTGTTTCTAGGTAGAGCAGACAGTCTATTAGTCTCATTTTGCTGAGAACATACAAGTCTTGGTTCTGGTAAGAAGTTAATCTTATTAAGTTGAACATTTTCATATCCCTTGTCTTGGAATGATACTTCTGTTCCTCCAGAACTTGTACCTGTTACGGTTCTAATTTCTGCATTAACTGTAGTGTTCTTACCTGGGGTAATAGTATTAATGTAAGGTTCAACTCCAGAGAACTGATAGTTTTGAGATGCTGAAATAAGTTTTCCACCAACAACTTTTTCGTTAGTGAAACTTACTTGCGAATCTCCAGTCGATCTACCAAGTCTATTAACCTCTAGGTGATAAACATCCAGACCTCTACGTGCTTTTAGTGACGCACTAGATGGTAAGTTATGAGTTGTGTTAATCTTAGTCAACGACATTCCATTGAGTTCATACTTAAATACAGCATCACCAGATACATGGTTTGTTATTGAAGTTCCATCAACACCTCTTGTTGAAATTCCAAGTGTTCCAGCACCACCTGAACCAGAGTTAACCGAAGTATAGTACATAATCTCATTGTTGACCTTAACATATCCTCTTGATGTGCTAATGCCTTCAAACTGTGCAAATGCATTAGTATTTGCTATCGAAATAACAGTGCTACTAATTGTAACGTCAGAAGTTAACTGAACTGGTACTGTATCTGGAAGAATGTTCTTGATTTCTACAACGTTGTTATCAGCGTGCATACCATGGTTGAACTGACGAACTTCAATAACATTACCAGAATACAGGGCATCAATTTCAGTTGATGAACCTCTGATAACCGTGCTTGCTGTAGCAACTGGGCTAGCACCACTATAGTAAATAAGTGGTTGATTATTAGTAAACGACTCACCTTGAACATTAGTTAGATATAGAGTGTCTAAACCACCAATACCAGATACAGAAATTCTTGCTCCAGTACCTTTAACAACATTACTTGTTGTAACACCAACAATATCACCTACAACATAACCATTTCCAGTGTTTGCAATACTTACAGTATTCACTAATCCAGCACTTGTTACTGTAACTGTTGCAGTTGCACCAGATCCTTTACCGGTAATTGTATATAATGGAACGTTTGTATAAGTTCCACCTGAAGAACCTCCAGAGTATCCTACACCAGCGTTTGCAATTGAAACTGTAGATAATGGACCTCCAGCAAGTTCTACATATCCACTTGAACCAGGTGAAGAAACTGATCCATAACTTACTTTAGTTCCTGGAACAAGAATAGTATTCATGGTGCTGGTAGTTGTAATACCAACTTTCAGTTTTCTTGGATATGTAGTGATTGAATTATCATTCAGATAAGCAATAGCAGATGATTCTGGAATCAGAGGTGGGTTATAGAACCATACAGATCCTTTATTGGAAGTAAACTTAGCTTTGTAAAGTTTAAACTTAAGATCTTGGAACTGGTTTGCAGTCCAAATAGTTCCATTTTGGGACTTAAATAGACTTCCTCCGCCATATTGTTTAGTTACAACAACACTTTCTGCAGATGGTAAGTTACTGGTATTAACAGTCTTCTTACCCATCTCCGCTATCCACATCTTATACTTGTCTGAAGATGGCGCTAAGAATACGAGAGCATACTCTACATTTGGTTGTAGATAAACTGGAGATGGGAATTTAATATTTGTAACTGCTGTTCCATCAGATGAAACATTTATCTGACTTGGTTCCAGTATTACTCTTGCATAATCTGCAACTAACTGACCTGTTGGAGTTCCTAGTTCTACAGTTCTAAGTTCTACAAATAGTCTTTCATTTGGATCCTTTTCTGCAAAGTAAACGTCTGCAGAGGTTAAGAATGCTCCAGTTTCATCTACAGTAAATGACTGTGCAAGAGGATCTTTTCCTCCTCCGCCGCCACCAGCAGGTGGTGGAGGTGGTGGTGGGGGTGGATTCCTTACCTGAACTATATTTGTAATTTGAGTTTGAATTATACCTGTTCCAGTATAAGTCGTTTGTGCAGAAGAAATTGACGCTTTATCTCCAGGCAGAGGTTTGACGTTTTCTGAATTTTGATTTAACTTAAATAGTCTCTCTCCAGTTCTAATTCTAACCAGTGGAACTGGAGTCGTGTTTGGATCTCTAATAAAGAAGCATCCAATTAAGTCACCAAAAGTATCAGTAATGAGTCTAACATTAGATATTGTTGCTACAGCACCACTAGTTTTTCCAACAAGTTTAACACCAATTTTTACATATCCACCATATTTTGTTATTGATTCTTCCGCCAATGAAGATGTATCAATGTTCAGTACTGTAGAAGAAGCGGAATATGCTGATGGTAGAGACTGCGACTTATCGTATGGGTTTGAGTTATATTCTGAGGTTGGACTATTATAGGTTCCTGCTTTGTGGGATGGTTTTGCAGTTCTAAACGAAATAACCTTTTCAGAACCAATAAAACCATCAACATCTTCACCAATGTTAAACGAACCAGAAATCATTGAAATTTCTAGTAACTTAGGAACAATATCAATTGAACTTATATCATCAATGAATGAATAGTGTGTAGTTAATGGTCTTAGTCCAGCAGATCTAAACTCAACATTTCTAGATCTCATAAACGGATCTGGTTCGCTGCTGACCTGAATACTTTCTACAAAGTCATAACTGTCTCCAGCATTACCTATTGAACCATCAGATACTGTTCTTTTGTTTTCAATGTAAATATTTCTTACCCAGTTATCTGAAGATGGATTGAGTGTGATTCCACCACTATATTCTATAATACTGAATGGATTTACATTTTCAACTTGAGTTGCAAATGGTTGCTCTAACCAACCAGTTTCCTCATAGTTTAGAGTAACCAGATCTCCAGTTTTTCTTACATTACTATCAAGAAGATTAAGGTTTGTAGAAAAGTCTGCAGTTGATGGATCAAGATTTGTTGCTAAAGCTGGTTGTAGTTTTAAAGACCAGAAATCTGTTGAAGGTATGAGTTTTCCTTCGGTTGTGTTTACATCACATTTTACATCTGGATTTGTTTTATCAATTAGACTATTGTTTTTAAAATCATCAACAAAAAATCCTGTTTTAAATCTTGATAGACCGTCAGTATCTTGAATTTGTAAAGTCTTGGTATTAACTTCTAGAAGCGAAAGAGATGTTGTTATTTCAAGGTTTTCAATTCTATCCTCTAGAGAACCAATGTCTCTCATGGTATATCTTCTATTATCAACCAAGGTAATCTTGGCGTCTTGTGGGTTATAAAGATATGCTGGTAAGTAAATAGTAGCAATGTCCATTGCTTCTTCAATATTTAAAGAAGCTTTTGGTTCTAAAGCAGAAACTCCTTTAACAATAGAGAACTGTCCAAGTTTATCTAAAATTATTCTATCAATTCTTGGTAGATAGAATGAATATCCAAGTAAAGAACTTTCATTTGGAGTTATAGCAGAATATGCCGTTGAAACTACAAAAGATCTAGTTCCATATGCAAATGGCGATTGTGTTGTTGAAGTGAATTCAGACACTCTTGGTCTAAAGTCTAAAACATCAGAAGCTCTTAAACCATTTTGAAGTAATGGAATATCATTTGTATATCTTTCAGCATCATATGAGTTTACGGTGAAAATATCACCTTGCTGATTGATTGCAACATCATAGTAATTGAAGACCACTAGAAGTTGTCTTGATGGTGCTGGAGTATTCTGTACTCTTACAAGTCTTGAATAGTCATAATATTGCTCCTTTTGACCTTTATCTAAAGTAAATCTAGTTGTTACATCAAGATAACTTCCAACTGTTATCGATTGAATTGATGAGGTAATATTTGACTCTTCAAAAGTAACTACTTCACCAGCATCAAATTTCGATCCATTTAAGTAAACAAAATCAACTTCATTACCAGAACCTGGTAAAGTTACAACCTGAGCAACGGCTCCACTATTACTTCCAATAATTTTTTCGCCAACAAATGTATTAGAGTTTAAACCTAGACCTGATGGGAAGGTTAGTCTATCTAAAATAGGTGTTGAAGTATTGAGAGATTCATATACACATACAATATTAACAACATCAGGAACATTTAAAGATATCTCATTATCTTCGATTCTTGTACCATAGAATAGACTTGTTGTTAAACCACTTACAGATGCGGTAGATCCATTACTGGTTTTTGTGATATTTAAAGTTCTACTTCTAACAAAAGTTTTATTTTTGTTAGTTAAAACTTGCTTTCTTAAAGTTGTGTTGACTGTTACGTTCGAACTTTGACTTGCTCTAAGACCATTTAATGTAATTTGAGTTCCATCAACACTTAAAACAAACTGGTCTGCAGATAGGTCTTCAATAGTTCCATCAGAATAGAAAACTGAATATCTTTCAGCATCATATGCCTCAAAGAAAGCACTTGAAATACCAGTATTAGAAACTGTTATAGTTGCTGTTCCTGCACTGTTAGTTGAAACTTCTCTTACTTGAGAAGTAACAATTAAATTGGAACCAGAAAGATTTACAGAAGATATATTGCTTTGATTTAACTTTGTGTACAGACCAGACTTTTCTGTATTTTTAAAATCTGGAACTCCAAGACTAAATGTAGTCGTTTCTGATGATGATGGTAATGTACCATCACAAACACCATTAACTGATGGAACGGCACTAACCGTCATTGTGTATCCATCAGCAGATATAGAAACAACTTTGTTAAATGTACTTACATTAGTAGATACACCTGTCTTTTGATATCTAATAATTGAATCTGTTTTTATTCCTAAGAACGACTTACCTGGGCATGTAACAATACCTGCCGAGTTTACAGTGATCTTATCTGTTGCATTAAACCCAAATGGAATTTTTCTGAACAGAGATGCATCTGCAGAAAATGCGGTCTTCAGTGCTGGTGTTATTCCTACAGCATTTTGGTAGACCGATTTAATATCCTCAGTGGAAAATGCTCTGACTGAAACAACAGAACGAGCATTAACTAGAGTATCATTGATAGTGATCTGCTCACCAACAATAAATGTTCCAGACGTTTGAGTTAATGTTAAAGTTGTTCCAGAAGGTGCTGTTACAACATATCCAGAACCACCACTGCTTAAACCCTTTACATATGAACCTACAGGGCAATCACCAGAGTTCAAAGACTGGTTAATAATCAGTTCAGTATAAGTTTGTACGTCAAAGAGATAAAGATCCCAAGAAGATGATGTATTCTGATATGCAGAATCTGTTAGATTGAATGTATATACTCTTGCATCACCAACTACTGTAGTTCCAGATCCAGCTACGCCTTTTCTTTGATTGAAAAGTTTTACCGTGTTTCCACTGGTATGAATTCCGACGAATGGTGTTCCAGAAGTATTATTGACTCTAAGTAAACTACCAAGCTCAAATGGTACAAGGGCGGTATTTACAGTTTGAGTATCTCTTGGTTTGTCTACGTCTAAAATTGTTGATGCTGGAATATTAATATCATATCCACGAACATATGCAGTTCCTGGAGAAACTTTATAGCATAGTAAATTATCAGATGGTTCTGCACCTTGTTCTGTTTTTTGAGTTGGTAAATATATTCCTTCGTTCTTAATTCTATCGTTTAATGAGTTTAGAGCAGTGACTTCAAAATTCTTGAGTGCATAATCACCAGACTCTTCATAAGTTCTTTTCGCAAAGTAGTCTTTTATGATGGAGTATACAGATTTATCTTGTAACTTTTTAATTACTCCATTATCAATTCTAATTAATTCTACAAAGTTCTTATCATCAAAATCATTGATGCTCTTTTTAGCAAGAACTGTGCTTATTTTTAATCTGTCTGCTCCAGGAGCTGCATAGTTTGAAAACCCTCTAGCGTTATCATTTAAAGATGGGTCATCATTTGATGTAACAATTTCTTCTAAGATGTTTAAACCAACTCTATAAGTTGGTGTGTTAGAATATGGTTCTAAAACAATTAAAGAATTGGGAACATTTACAAAAGTTCCACGTATAAAGTAAACACCAGCAGATAAACCAACTGCAGAACCAGTTGTACACGAACCAGTATCAATTAGAGTTGCAACGGTATCTCCAGAATTAATTGATGTATTTCCATACTGTATACCATCGAGAAGAATGAGTAATTCTCCATCTTCAAATTCAGTTGTTTCGAAGTCTGAACCTGCAGTGATATACTTAACGTATAAAGTTACTTCTTCAACATTATCATTTGGGGGCAGACTGTAGTTTTTAATAACTGCAGTTACTCCAGAGTTTTGACCTTCAACTCTTACTCCTACAAGTTTATCAATATAAAGAGAAACATCTAATCCTAAATGTTCTGCATTAATTTTTACAGAATAATACTTATCATCAAATGTAATTGATCCAGGTATAACCATGGATCCTTCTTTAAAGATATGACTACCAAACGATTCTACTTGATTCTGAAGAATTGACTGCAGTGTAGTCAGTTCTCTAGACTGAACTGGATATCCTGGTTTAAAGAGAACTCTGTAAAAGTTCTTATTGATATCAAAATCATCATAATATGGATTAATGTTGAGATTAGTTTTCTGTGGCATTTTTTAAAATTCCAGGATAATTTTAATATCTTCTTTTTGGCGTGTGTTTCTAGAAATCAGAGGTCTATTATCCAGGTAAATAATTTCCCCTGAGCCTTTATTTATCTCTGGAGAAGCAAGACCGTTTGCAAAATTAACACCCAAGTTAATAACTTTAGTTCCTGTTGGATTGGTGCTAATACCAGTGAAGTTAGTATCAATAGAACCAGTAAATCCACTAGTTCCTGTTACTGCATTTGCTGAAGATTGGAAACTTAAAACTCTACCGCCTGTAGAAATGCCGATATAATCGGTTTGATCTAAAGTTGTTTGGTTAAAATATAGAGATCTGTCTTGAATATACTTCATGACTTTGGTTTCACTATCATATGATGCTACATATCCAACTGCTTTACCGCCAGTCACATTTTGAGTTATCTTTTCTCCAATGGTTGGAGTTCCAGTAACCGAAGAAAACTTCAGCGAATATGTTGATGAAAACTGACTTTGAGTAAATGTTCCTGTTGAACCTATTGAAGTTGGATTTTTTAATATACCAACCTGAGCAAACTTAGTATCAATTGGGAAATCTTTTGTTGAGTCATCAAATCTTGCATAAAGAATTACTCTATCAGTTCCCAACTCTTTGTAAATATCATAACCATGCCCTCTGGATGGAGGAATAATGGGTATCAGTTTTGCAAAAGACCCAGTTGAGTTTCCATTAATGGAACCCAAATCAACTAGACCATAACTATATCCCTTTCCACCAGAAGAAACGGTTGTGTTTGTAATTTTTCCACCAACAACATCAACAATAACTTTTGCTCCAGAACCGTCACCCAAAATATTTAATTCTTGTCCTACACCATTTGAGTAGTTTGCTCCAGGGTTATCAATATAAACTTTTTTAATTTGATTGGAGTTTACAGTAGAGTCACCATTTTCCCTAACTGCCTGTATTTGAGAATCGGTAGATGTTGACCAATCGTTTGGAACAGTGATATACTCTGTAGAATCGAACTTAATAATATCTCCAGGAGAAATACTAAACAAGTACTTCCAAACATATCCATCACCACTAGAACCCGCAGCAGATGGTTCTAAGTCTGTGAAAGTTGGTTCATCTTGAGAAGCATTTCCTGTAGTATTAATTCCAGAAGAACCATTATCTACACAAATGTAAACTCTGTAATCGGAGTTTATCACGTAATAGTTCGCATCATATAGTCTTGAAGACTGGGTAAATGGTGAAGGATTATTAGCACTATAATCATGACGATACATTTCGTATCTGGTGCCTTTAGTCCAGTCAACTCTTCTAATGACTCTCTTTACATTAGCAGTTGTTATTTTCTTACCAAACAACATCGTATCAGATGTATGTGCTTGATATGAAAAATTGTCTGTAGGGTTGGGAACGTTTGTATTCCAGGTTGTTGACCTACCAAAACCAACTTGTGTAGGATTAGGTAGTCCTACAAAAATGTAATAGGAATTAGAATCATTTCCAACAGATTCAATAAAGTTATCAGTATTTAAGATTCTAAACTGATCTGTTACAATTGCAGACATATTATTAGCTTTTTCCTATATTTATACTATACATTTGATCTCTTTCTAAGAGCACCAGT
>Ga0129333_10001907_pt1 | contig 19114 bp, 18 predicted proteins | sample CPB6_08_DNA_FD_94474 | JGI IMG/M metagenome (GOLD analysis project Ga0129333, IMG submission 94474) | Freshwater to marine salinity gradient microbial communities from Chesapeake Bay, USA - CPBay_Sum_0.6_0.8_DNA | ecosystem: Environmental > Aquatic > Marine > Coastal | place: USA: Chesapeake... | reverse complement strand
ACCTGCTTCCCGATCACACCATCATCGTCACCGGCGCCGCCACCGGCATTGGCCAGGCCTTCGCACTCGGCGCGGCAGCGCAGGGCGCCCATGTGCTGGTGGCCGACATGAACGCCGCCGACGCGACGATGGACCTCATCAGGCAGGCCGGCGGCAAGGCCACCTACGCCAGGGTCGACGTGAGCGACGACGCCAGCGTCAAGGCCATGGCCGAGACGGCCCTCAAGGCCACCGGCCGCATCGACGGCCTGATCAACAACGCGGCGTATTTCCGCGAGGTCAAGCTCACGCCCTTCGAGGAACTCGACCCCGCCATCTGGGACCGCATCTTCCAGGTCAACGTCAAGGGCGTGTGGCTGTGCTGCAAGGCGGTGATGCCGGCGATGCGCGAGCGCAAGAGCGGCTCCATCGTGAACATCGCTTCGGTGGTGGCCGTGGCCGGGCAACCCGGCTACCTGCACTACGTGGCCACCAAGGGCGCGGTGCTGTCGATGACCAAGGGGCTGGCCAAGGAGTGCGGCAAGGACGGCGTGCGCTGCAACGTCATCGCCCCGGGATTCGTGATTACCGACGCCACCAAGAACCGCCCGATCGAGTGGCAGCAGAGCTTCCTGAAGGCCCGCGCCATCTCGCGCGAGCAGCGTCCGGACGATCTGGTGGGCACCGCGCTGTACCTGCTGAGCGACCTGGCCGGCTTCGTCAGCGGCCAGACCATCGTGGTCGACGGCGGCCACATCATGTACTGATTCCTGTCACCACACGCATCCAGAGGAGGAAGCCACCATGGCCAACACCACCCCCATCCTGCACCACTACGAGTTCTCGACCTTCTCGCAGAAGGTCCGCACCGCGCTCGGCCTCAAGGGCCTGGCGTGGCGCTCGGTGGACATCCCCGGCCTGCCGCCGCGGCCGCTTCTGTCGCCGCTGACCGGCGGCTACCGCCGCGCCCCGGTGCTGCAGGTGGGTGCAGACATCTACTGCGACACCAACATCATCCTGCCCGCGCTGGAGCGCCTGTTCCCCGCGGCGCCGAGCCTGTATCCCAAGGGCAGCGAAGGTGTGGCGCAGGCGCTGGGCTTTGCATGGGAGCGCCAGATGTGGATTCCCACCATCGGCGTGCTGGTGCACTTCATCGGCGAACACATCCCGCCGGAGTTCATCAAGGACCGCAAGGAGGGCTACCTCATGATCGACATCTCCAAGCAGGCGATGGCGCCGCGCTTTGCCGAGGATGTGCAGTTCGTGCGCGCCCAGTACGGCTGGCTCAGGAAGGCGCTGGCCGAGCGCCGATTCCTGTTCGGTGATGCGCCAAGCGCTGCGGACCTGGCGTGCTGGCAGACCACCTACCTGCTGCGCAAGAACTGTCCGCCCGAGGTCGATGCGCTGCTGGGCCTGGAGCCGGGCTCGCCGGTGATCGCCTGGTACGACCGCATCGTCGCGCTGGGGCAGGGCACTCCGACGGTAATGACTTCCGAAGAAGCCTTCGAGGCCGCCCGGGCCGCAACGCCTGCGCCCGTCACGCATCTCGACCCCAACGGCGACCCCGGGGGCCTGAAGGCCGGCAGCGCCGTGGTGGTCACGCCCGACGACAACGCACGCGTACCGGTCCAGGGCACGCTGGTGGCCGCCAGCGGCGACGAGATCGTGCTGCACCTGCGCGATGCGAAGGCCGGCGACCTGCATGTGCATTTCCCGCGCATGGGTTTTGACGTACGCGCTGCCTGAATCCCGTCACCCGTCCATTTCACAAGCGAGGAGAACCCCCATGTCCACCCTGGAAGCCAACAAGCAGTTGTGCCGCGACTACTTCACCGCGTTTCTCAAGCGCGACACCGCCTGGATGAAGCGCCATATCGCGCCCACCTTCGTGCGCCATGACCCCGGCCTGCCGTTCGAGGTGCGCGGCCCCGAGGGCGTGGCGCAACTGCACGACGCACTGATGCCCGCCTTTCCCGACATGAAGCTGCCGTTGCAGGACTTTGTGGCAGAAGGCGAGAAGGTGCTGGTGCTCCTGCGCGTGCAGGGCACCCACACCGGGCCGTTCGGCGACATGGCCGCCACCGGCAAGAAGATCGACATCGGCGTGCTCGACCTGTTCCAGATCCGTGACGGCGTGCTGATCGAGCATTGGGCGCTGCTGGACAACCTGGGCATGCTCAAGCAACTGGGCGCGCTGCCCGAATAAGCGACGGAGGTCCCCATGCAACTCCTGGCCAACACCACGTCGCCCTATGTGCGCATCGCGCGCATCTCGATGATCGAGAAGGGGCTTCAGATCGAGCCGACCATCGTCGACCCCTGGGCCGATGACCCGCGCCTGCGTGCGGCCAACGCCGCCACGCGCGTGCCCACGCTGGTGCTCGACGACGGCACGCCGCTCACGGAGAGCCTGCTGATCGTGCAGTGGCTGGAGGCCACGCGCCCGGCGCCGCAGTGGCCGTCGCTGACCGGCTCGACGCCGCAGGAGACGGCCACGGTGCTGGCGCGCGCCGGCATCGCGCTGGGCGCCATCGACGCATCGGTGCACACCATCATCACCCGCAAGGTCACTGCGCCGGTGCTGTTTGACGAGACGCCGGTGGGCCTGCGCCGACGCCGCACGATGATCGAGGGCTTGCAGCGCCTCGAGGCCATCGCCGACGAAATGGGCGGTGCCGACCCGGCTGCCCGGGCGCCAAGGCTGGACGCGATCTGTGCCACCGTGCTGTTTGACTACCAGCGCTTTCGCTACGGCGATCAGCCCTGGTTGCCGTCCACGCCCCGGCTGGAGTCGCTGGCGATGGCGCTGCGCGCGCGGCCTTCGGTGGCGACGACGCTGCCGCGCTGAAGCGCAGCCTGCCTCAGGCGTCGCCGTCGTCGGCGGCCGCCTGGGATTCCAGGTGCGCCATCAGCAACCCGAGCGCCGACTTGGCCTCAGGCTGCGCGCGGGTGCAAAGGATCATGCGCCGCAGCGCCCAGTCGTTGGTCAGCGGCAGCACCTTGAGCTCCATCGCCTGTGCGAAGCTGCCTGCCGCTGCCAGCGGAAGAATGCCCACGCCCAGCTGTGCCTGCACCGCACGGCACACCGCCTCAAAGCTGCGCACCTGCACCCGCAGCGCCATCGGACGCATCAGCCCCGATGCCTGCGCAGCCAGCAAGCGCGTGAGCGTACTGCTGCCTTCCAGCCCCACCAGGTCACGTTCGAGCAGGTCCTCGAAGGCAATTTCTGCCTTCTGCAGTGCGTCGTCATCGCGCACCACCGCCGCCAGCCGGTCGCGCCGGTACGGACGCGTCCACAGGCCGTCGAGGTCGCAGCCCTCGACTACCACCCCGACGTCGGCGTCGCCGCTGCGCACGCGGCGCACCGCGTCCTCGCTCCAGCATTCCTCCAGCACGATGCGTACATCGTCGTGGGCCACCTGGAAGCTGGCGATGTCGGCGGGCAGGAACTGTGTCATCGCCGAGGTGTTGCCCTGGACGCGAAGCACGCTCTGGCGGCCCGATGCGTAGTTGCTCATCTCGGCGCGCATGTGATGCACGCTCGCGATCACCTCGCGCGCCAGCGCAAGCAGCCGTTCGCCGGCCGGGGTGAGGTCCATGCCGCGTGAGTGACGGGCAAACAGCTGGGCCTTGAACTGGTGCTCCAGCAGCGACAAGCGCCTGCTGGCGGCGGGCACGGTGATGAAGCTGGCCTCGGCGGCGCGTGTCAGGTTGCGCATCTCCGCAGCGCGCACGAACAGGGCCAGCGAGTCAATGTCCGGAAGCATCGGTCCATTCTCGCACCGCGCCGGCGGCTTTCAAATTCGCAAAGTCGCCGTTGCCGCCTTCTGAATTCCGTCGCAAGGCCCTTTTGCCTACAGTCGGCGCAGCCGCGCAAGGCCTGTTGGCCCCTGTTTCCGCCCGGCGTCCTGCCAGAAAGATTTCCATGAAGAAGATGTTTATCGGCGGCCAGTGGGCTGCTGCCCGCGACGAACGCACCCTGCCGGTGGTGGACCCGGCCACCGGTGAGACCTTCGACCAGATTGCGCGCGGCACCGCCCATGAAGTGGACCGGGCCGTGGCTGCGGCCCGTGCTGCGCTCGAAGGCGCGTGGGGGCGGCTTAGCGCGACCGAGCGCGGCCGCCTGCTGATGAAGCTGTCGCAGCAGGTGCTCGACCATCACGACGAACTCTCGCGCATGGAGGCCCGCGACACCGGCAAGCCGATGACCACCGCGCGCAACGACATCACCGTGCTGGCGCGCTACTTCGAGTTCTACGGCGGCGCGGCCGACAAGCTGCATGGCGAGGTGATCCCCTTTGTCAACGGCCACCACGTCAGCCTGATCCGCGAGCCGCTGGGCGTCACCGGCCACATCATCCCGTGGAACTATCCGGCGCAGATGCTCGGCCGCACCATTGCGCCCGCGCTGGCGGCAGGCAACGCGGTGGTGCTCAAACCGGCGGAAGACACCAGCCTGTCGGCCCTGCGCGTGGCCGAACTTGCGGCCGAGGCCGGCTTTCCCGACGGCTCCATCAACATCGTCACCGGCCTGGGCGAAGAGGCGGGCGCGGCGCTCGCTGGCCACCCCGGCATCGACTTCATCTCGTTCACCGGGTCCAACGAGGTCGGCACCCTGGTGCAGCAGGCTGCGGCCCGGAACGCGGTGAAGTGCGTGCTCGAGCTCGGCGGCAAGTCGCCGCAGATCGTGTTCGACGATGTGGATATGGACCGCGCGGTGCCGATCATCGTGCGCGCCATCGTGCAGAACGCCGGCCAGACCTGCACCGCAGGCAGCCGCCTGCTGGTGCAGCAAGGCATCTACGACCGCTTCGTGGGCCGCGTGGCCGAGGCCTATGCGAAAGTGCGCGTGGGATCGCCCGGGATGGATCTGGACTGCGGCCCCGTGATGAACCCGGCGCAGCACGCGCGCGTGAACCGCTACATCGACAACGCGAGGGCGGCCGGCATCCCGGTGCTTGCCGAAGGACGCATCGCCGACGGCGTGGCCCCAGGCGGCTACTACGTCAAGCCGACCTTCTTTGGTCCGGTGCCGCGTGCCGACCGGCTGGCCTGCGAGGAAGTATTCGGTCCGGTGCTGGCGGCGTTTGCGTTTCAGGACGAGGCCGACGCCATCGCGCTGGCCAACGGCACGCCCTACGGGCTGCTGGCGGCGGTGTGGAGCGAGAACGGCGGCCGCCAGGCGCGGGTGGCCAAGGCCGTGAAGGCCGGCCAGGTGTTCATCAACTGCTACGGCGCGGGTGGCGGCGTGGAACTGCCCTTCGGCGGCACCAAGCGCAGCGGCCATGGGCGCGAGAAGGGATTCCTTGCGCTCGAAGAGATGAGCACGACCAAGACGCTGGTGCAGTGGCACGGCTGACGTGCCAGGCGCGGCCCTGAGCCGCGCAGCCACGCGGGTACCTCAGCGCCTCAGGCCCCCTCAGTGCCTCAGTGTGTCAGGAACCACACCGCCAGCGCGTACAGCACGAAGGCGAACACGCGCTTGAGCGGCTTGATGTCCATGCGGTGCGCGGCGCGTGCGCCGATCGGCGCCAGCGTGACGCTGGCGGCCGAGATGATGACGAGCGCCGGCAGGTACAGGTAGCCCACCGATCCCCAGGGCATCTGCGGCAGGCCGATGCCGGCCCAGATGTAGCCCAGCGTGCCCGCCAGCGCGATCGGAAAGCCGAGCGCCGCCGAGGTGCCCACCGCGTTGTGGATCTTCACGTTGCACCAGGTCATGAAGGGCACCGAGATGAAGGCGCCGCCGGCACCCACCAGCGACGACAGGAAGCCGATCAAGCCGCCCACGCCGAACAGGCCGCCGGTGCCGGGCAGGGTGCGTGTGGGCTTGGGCTTGCGGTCCAGCAGCATCTGCGTGGCCGAAAAGCCGATGAACAGCGCAAACAGCACGCTCAGCACCTTGCCCGACAGCGCCACCGCCACCTGCGCGCCGACCAGGCCACCCACCACGATGCCGGGGGCCAGTGCCAGCGCCACCGGCCAGAGCACGGCGCCGCGCTGGTGGTGCGCACGCACCGACGACAGCGAGGTGAAGCAGATGGTGGCCAGCGAGGTCGCAATCGCCATCTTCACCGCATGCTCGGCCGGGAAGCCCTTGGCATCGAGGATGAAGGTGATGAAGGGCACCATGATCATCCCGCCGCCGATGCCCAGCAGGCCGGCGAGAAACCCGGTGATGCTGCCCAGCGCAATCAGTTCGGCAACCAGCAGCGGTTCGATCGGCATCGGTGGGGCGGGGAGGGGAGGGGTAAAGAGGGCGCGAAGGCAGTGAAGGTGTCTGCAGGAATCCACCGGGCCGGATCCTGAACCGGGGTTCAGGTGGGCGAGGTCAACCAGGCCTTGGGTTCATCTGACGCGAGACGATCACGCTGGCCGGGCGATGTTCCAAGCCCTTGCTCAAAGAGCATTGGTTCAAGGAAATAAAAGCCCGGCGGGCCTGCAGACCGGTTCATTGTAGGCGCGGGTGTGCGGCACAGGCGGCGCTTGTGCTCAAAGGCAACACAAGGAAGGGCATTGACAGGACGCACGACATGGCGGGCATCTCACGGAAGCACAACCCGGAGGCGCAACCAAGGCAGCACAGCGCGTGCGCTTCGCGCCTGCGCGCCCCTCAGATCAGGCGGCCGTCGTTGCCCAGGGCCTGCTCAAGGCGCTGCAGCACCTGTGCAAGCCGCGCGTCTGCGGCATGGTCCGCGGCGTGATCTGCGCCACCGTGAGCGGCCTCGTTCGCGTCGGTGCGCGCATGCGCTGCACTGCCGTTCCCGTTGAGGGGCGCCGGGGGCGCAAGCGGCAGTGCCGCCGATGCGTCAGCGGGCAGGCTCGCCGACTCGCCGAGGTCAAACGCAAGGTTGAGTGCGGCGAGCACCGCGATGCGGTCACGTGCCTTGATCTTGCCGGCATCGCGAATGCGGCACATGGCGCTGTCGACCTTCTCGACGGCCTCCAGCAGGCGTTGCTCGCCGCCTTCGGGGCAGCCGAGCAGGTAGCTCTGGCCCATGATCTGGACTTCGAGCTGCTTCATCGGGTTCAGGCGGCGTTGCGCACGTCGGGTAGCCGCTCGAGCAGGGCATCGATGCGGTTGCGCGCAGCCGACAGGCGCGAGCGCAGCGAGTCACGCTCTTGCGTCAGCGACTCGACCTGCGCGCCCAGCAGTGCGTTGGTGCGCTGCAGTTCCTCGTAGCGCACCAGCAGCCGGTCGACATGCTCCACGAGCTGTTCGATCTGCTCGGCGCGGGAGGGTGCAGCGCTGCTCATGCGGATCATTGTAGGGGCAGCGCGCAAGCCCCGCGACAGGAAGCCGCCCTAGAATGGGGGCGTTGGTGCTCGCAGCGTGGTTCACACGCCGCAGTTCAACGGGAAGCAGGCGGCACCGGCCCCAGCCGGTTGTCCAGACTGCGCTGCCCCCGCAACGGTTCGCAGACGGGTCCTCGTGGCCCCGCTTTCGACACACAGCCACTGGAGCCCTGAACAAGCTCTGGGAAGGCGCCGAAGGTTGCTTCTGCAAGCCCGGATACCGGCCAACAGGGTGGGTGCGTGCGCCGCAAGGCGGGGTGCCCGTGACGTCCATGCCGTGGCGGGGAAGCCGCGGAAGGGCTCCTGTCTTGTGGTGGTTGTCCATGGCTTCTCATGCCCCGTTGACGGTCCAGCCGTCGGTTCCCTCGTCTCCTTCTTCCACGCTGTGGGTGGCGCTGCTCTGCGCGCTGCCGCTGGCGGCCGTTCCGGCTGCTGCCTCAGCCCAGTCTCTGCCTTACGTGCAGCCAACCGCTGCACCTGGTTCGGCCCTGGCATCGATGCAGGTCGCTGCGCTTGACCCGGTGGTCGTCACAGCCACGCGCCATCCGGTGCGCGCCGATGAACTGGTCAGCGAGGTGGTGGTGATCGAGCGTGCGCAGATCGAAGACTCTGCCGCGCGCACCGTGCCCGAGCTGCTGGCACGCAGCGCGGGCGTGCAGTTCACCTCGACCGGGGGCGTGGGCAAGGTCGCCGGCGTGTTCATCCGCGGCGCCGAGTCGCGCCACACCGTGCTGCTGATCGATGGCGTGCGCTACGGCTCGGCCACTGCCGGCATCCCGATCTGGGATGCCGTGCCGCTGGAGATGATCGAGCGCATCGAGGTGCTCAAGGGCCCGGCGTCGGCGCTGTACGGCAGCGAAGGCGTGGGCGGGGTTGTGCAGATCTTCACCCGCCGCGGCCAGACCGGCTACCGGCCCTATGCCTCGCTGGGGATGGGCAGCAGCGGCACGGCACAGGCCGCGGCAGGCACCAGCGGCGGCAAAGGACCGTGGACCTACGCCTTTGGCGTGCAGCGCACGCGTGAACGCGGCATCTCCGCCACCAATGCCAACGCGCCCTTCGGCATCCACGACCCCGACCGCGACGGCTTCGTGCAGAACTCGCTGAACGCGTCGGCTGCGCTGCAACTGCATGCCGACTGGCGGGTCGATGCATCGGTGCTGCACTCCAGCGGCACCACCCGATTTGACGACGGCCCCGGCATCGACGCGCGCAGCCGCATCCGCAGCGACGTGGCATCGCTGGGCCTCAAGGGCCGCATCGGCGCCTGGAACAGCGAGCTGCGGCTGGCCCACAGCGTGGACCTCGACCGCGCGATCGAAGGTTCGTGGCTGCCGTCCGAGTTCCGCACCACCCAGCAGCAGTGGAGCTGGCTGAACACGATGGCCACGCCGCTGGGCACCGCGCTGGCGGGCCTGGAGCGCCGCGAGCAGCAGGTCGACGGCTCCACCGCCTACGACGTGAGCCAGCGCACCATCGACGCGGTGTTTGCCGGCCTCAACGGCCAGTCGGGCGCGCACAGCTGGCAGGCCAACCTGCGGCGCGACCGCAATTCGCAGTTTGGCGGCAGCACCACCGGCTTTGCCGGCTACGCCTATCGCATCGGCGGTGGCTGGCGCGTGCACGCGTCGCACGGCACCAGCTTCGTGGCGCCCAACTTCAACCAGCTGTACTACCCGGGTTTCAGCAATCCGCTGCTGCAGCCCGAGCGTGGCCGCAACACCGAAGCTGCACTCAGCTGGAGCGCAGGCGGCCACGACCTGCGGCTGACGCGCTTTGACAACCGCATCCGCGGCTACATCAGCAACTCGACGCTGCCGCAGAACGTGCCGCGCAGCCGCATTGACGGCTGGACGCTTGCCTACGAAGGCCGCCTGGGCAGTGCCACCCGCATGCGCGCCTCGCTCGATGCGCTGGACCCGCGCAACGAGGCCACCGGCCGGCTACTGCCGCGCCGCGCGCGCGAGCAGGCCACGCTGGCGGTGGACCATCAGGCCGGTGCGTGGCGCTTCGGCGGCAGCCTGCTGCACGCCGGCGCGCGCTTTGACGACATCGCCAACACCGTGCCATTGGCCTCCTACACCACGATCGACCTGCATGCCGAGCACCGCCTGCCGGGCGACTGGCGGCTGCAGTTCAAGCTGGCCAACCTGACCGACCGCGTGTACGAAACCGCCTACGGCTACAACCAGCCCGGCCGCGCGGCCCATGTGACGCTGCGCTGGCAGCCGCGCTGAGCGCGGGCACACCTCCATCGGCACAGGCTGCACCATGTCCGCGATTCCGCAGCACCTGAGCGACGGTCCGCAGCGCATCGTCTGCCTGACCGAGGAGACCACCGAGTGGCTGTACCTGCTCGGGCAGGAGCAGCGCATTGTCGGCATCAGCGGCTACACGGTGCGGCCCCGCCGCGCACGCGAGGAAAAGCCCAAGGTCAGCGCCTTCCTGAGCGCCAGGATTGACAAGATCCTGGCGCTGGAGCCCGACTGCGTGTTCGGCTTTTCTGACCTGCAGGCCGACATCGCCAGCGCGCTGATCCGTCACGGCGTGCAGGTGACGGTGTTCAACCAGCGCAGCGTGGCCGAGATTTTCGCGATGCTGCAGCAGGTGGCAGCAATGGTGGGCTGCGCGCAGCGGGGCCACGAGCTGCTGCAGGGCATGCGCCAGCGGCTGCTGCAGATCGAGGCAGCCGCGCGGGCGCTGCCGCGGCGGCCGCGCATCTACTTCGAGGAATGGGACGAACCCGCCATCAGCGCGATCCGCTGGGTGTCGGAGCTCACCGGCATCGCGGGCGGTGACGACATCTTTCCGGAGCTGGCACAGCAGTCACTGGGCAAGGACCGCATCATTGCCGAGCGCGCCGAGATCGTGCGCCGCGCGCCCGACATCGTGATCGGTTCGTGGTGCGGCAAGAAGTTCCGCGCCGAGAAGGTGGCCGCGCGCGAAGGCTGGGCGCAGGTGCCGGCGGTGCGCGATGCGCAGCTGTTCGAAATCAAGTCGGCCGACATCCTGCAGCCCGGGCCGGCGGCGCTGACCGACGGTGTGGAGCAGCTGCATCGCATCGTGATGCAGTGGGGGCAGCGGGCGTGAGCATGCCACGCGTTGCAGGGCTTGTGCTGGCCTTGGCCCTGTGCGCATCTGCTGCGCTGGCCTCCACGCCCACTCCCACTTCCGCGCCCGCAACGATCCGCATCACCGACGACCGCGGCAAGCTGCTCACGTTGCCGCGCAGTCCGCAGCGCATCGTGTCGGTGCTGCCGGCACTCACCGAGACGGTGTGTGCCCTCGGCCACTGCGGGCGGCTGGTGGGCGTGGACCGCTATTCCAACCATCCCGCTTCGCTGGTGCGGCTGCCGCAGGTCGGTGGCGGACTCGACCCGAACCTTGAGGCCATCGTGGCCTTGCGGCCCGATGTGGTGCTGAGTGCCAAGTCCACCCGCGGCGTCGAGCGGCTGGAGAGCCTGGGCATCACCGTGGTGGCGCTGGAGCCGGTGCGCATGGCCGATGTGCGGCGGGTGTGGCAACAGCTGGCGACGGTGCTGCAGGTCGACGATGAAGAGTCGCGCTGGCAGGCGCTGGAGCGCGAGGTGGCGCGCGCGGCGCAGCGTGTGCCGCCGGCTGCGCGTGGCCAGCGGGTGTACTTCGAGGCCAGCGCGGGCCCGTACGCCGCCGGTGCGGCTTCGTTCATCGGCGAGATGCTGGAGCGGCTGGGGCTGCGCAATGTGGTGCCGGCAGAGCTCGGTGCGTTTCCGCTGGTCAACCCCGAGTTCGTGGTACGTGCAGCACCCGACTGGATCTTTGTGGGCGAGCGCACCGGCCCGCCGGTGGTGCAGCGCCCGGGCTGGGCCGCGCTCGGTGCCGTGCAGGGCGGACGTGTGTGCCAGTTCACGCCGCAGCAAGGCGACATCCTGGTACGGCCCGGGCCGCGCCTGGCGGAGGCAGCGCACCTCATCGCCGACTGCGTGCAGGGCCGTGCGGGAGTGCAGCGGTGACCGGGCGCAGCCGTGCCCCCACCTTGCAGGCCGTGCGCACACGCACGCGCAGCACGGGGGCGGTGCATCCGGCGCTGCTGGCGCTTGCCTTGATGATGCTGTTGGCACTGCTGCTGGTGCTGGGCACGCTGGTGGGCAGTGCGGGCCTGCAGTGGCCCGGCAGCGCGGCCGATGCGGTGGCGCAGCGCATCGCGTTTGAGATCCGGCTGCCGCGCACCCTGGGCGCGGTGCTGGTGGGGGCACTGCTCGGGCTGGCTGGTGCGGTGGCGCAAGGCCTGTTTCGCAATCCGCTGGCCGATCCGTTTTTGCTGGGCAGCGCCTCGGGCGCCGCGCTGGGCGTGGCGCTGGCGCTGGCGATGTGGGGCGTGTCGCCGCTGGCGGTGCAGGCCCTCGCACGGCTGGGGGTGACCGGTGCTGCCTTTGCCGGTGCGATGCTGGGCGTGCTGCTCACGCTGGCCTTGTCGCGCGGCGTGCAGCACACGCTGCGCCTGCTGCTGGCGGGCGTGATCGTGGGCGTGGTGCTGGGTGCCAGCAAGGACCTGATCACCCTGGCGCGCCCCGATGTGCTGCAGGGCCTGCAGGGCTTTACCTTGGGCCACACCGGCTTCATTGGCTGGGGTGCGTGCGCGCTGATGGCAGCGGTGCTGCTGCCGCTGCTGGTGCTGGCGTGGGTGCTGGGCCCGCTGCTTGACGGCCTGTCGCTGGGCGAGCCCACCGCGCAGAGCCTGGGCCTGCCGCTTGCGCCGCTGCGGATGGCGTTGGTGGCGGCGCTGGCGCTGGCCACCGGCACCGCCGTGGCGCAGGCCGGCCTGATTGCGTTTGTGGGGCTGGCTGCGCCACACCTGGTGCGCGCCATGGTGCGCACCACCCACGCCGCGCTGACGCTTCTGAGTGCGCTGGCCGGTGCCGTGCTGCTGGCTGCTGCCGACATCGCCGCGCGCACGGTGGTCGCGCCTGCGGAATGGCCGGTCGGTGTGATGACCGCCGTGCTGGGCGGGGGCTATCTGCTGTGGCGCATGCATCGCGGCGGGCTGCGTTCGTCTGGAGGTACGGCATGAGCACGCCGGTCGCCCTCGCGTCCGAAGTGGTGGCCTTGCAGGCGCGCGGCCTCGCGGCACGGCTGGGTGGCGTGGAGGTGCTGCACCCCACCGATCTGACCCTGCGCGCCGGCCGCTGGACCTGCGTCGTCGGGCCCAACGGCGCGGGCAAGTCCACGCTGCTCAAGGCGCTGGCCGCGCTGCTGCCGCATGCGGGCACGGTGCGCCTGCTGGGACGCGACATGGAGTCACTCAGCCGCCGCGAACGTGCGCGAACGCTGGCCTGGCTGGGGCAGGGCACCACCGGTGCGGAAGACCTGAGCGTGCACGACGTGACGATGCTCGGCCGCCTGCCGCATCGCCCGTGGCTGGCCGCGCCCTCGGCGCAGGATCAGGCGGCCGTTCGCGACGCGCTGCAGGCAATGCAGGCCTGGGACTGGCGCGAACGTCCGCTGGGGGAACTGTCCGGCGGCGAGCGCCAGCGCGTGCTCATCGCGCGCTGCCTCGCGGTGGGTGCGCCGGTGATGCTGATGGACGAGCCGCTGGCCAACCTCGACCCGCCGCATCAGGCCGACTGGATGGCGCTGGTGCGCGCCCGCGTGGCCGGTGGCGGCACGGTGGTGTCGGTGCTGCACGAGGTGGGCATCGCGCTGCAGGCCGACGACCTGCTGGTGATGCGCAGCGGGCGGGTGGTGCACCACGGCGCCTGTGATGACCCCGCCACGCACGAAGCGCTGCAGCAGGCCTTCGACCACCGGCTGTCGCTGCACCGCGTGGACGGGCGCTGGACCGCACTGCCGCGCGCCTAGCGGCCCTGCATCGTGGTCAGTCGAACACCACCACGTCGCGCATCGCCGCGCCGGTGGCCAGTCGATCGAGCCCGCGGTTGATGTCGTCGAGCGTGTAGCGCTCGCCCATGAGCTTGTTGACCGGCAGCTTGCCGCGCTGGTACAGGTCGATGTAGCGCGGAATGTCGCGCGCCGGCACGCCGCCGCCGAGGTAGCTGCCGCGCAGGGTGCGCTCTTCGGCCACCAGCTGCACCGGCGGCACCGGCAGGCGCTTGTCCGGATGCGGCAAGCCCGAGGTGACGGTGGTGCCGCCGCGCCGGGTGATCTTCCACGCCAGCTCCAGCGCGGGCACCGCCCCCGCCATCTCCAGCGCGTAGTCCACGCCGCCCTGGGTGAGCGCCTTCACCTGTTCTGCCGCGTCGGGCGCCGATGCGTTGACGGTGTCGGTTGCGCCCAGCTCGCGTGCGAGCTTGAGCTTGTCTTCATTCAGGTCCAGCGCCACGATCTGCCGCGCGCCGCTGGCCACCGCGCCCAGCAGCGCAGAAAAGCCCACGCCACCCAGGCCCAGCACCGCTACCGTGCTGCCGGCCTGCACCCGCGCGGTGTTCAGCGCCGCGCCCACGCCGGTGAGCACCGCGCAGCCGAACAGGGAGGCTTCGATGTGGCTGATCTTCTGCGTGATCTTCACGCACGACTTGCGCGACACCACCACGTGGTCGGCGAAGCACGACACGCCCACATGGTGGTTGAGCGGCGCGCCCGCATGGCTCAGCCGCTTGTAGCCGCCCAGCAGCGTGCCCGCGCCGTTGCTCGCCGCGCCGGGCTCGCACAGGGCAGGGCGGCCTTCCATGCAGGGCATGCAGCCGCCGCAGCTGGGCATGAAGACCATCACCACATGGTCGCCCGCAGCCAGGTCGCCCACGCCGGCGCCACACTGCAGCACCTTGCCCGAGGATTCGTGGCCGATCACCATCGGCAGCGGGCGCGGACGGTCGCCGTTGATCACCGACAGGTCCGAGTGGCACAGCCCGGCGGCCTTGATGCGCACCAGCACCTCGCCGGGGCCCGGCGGGTCCAGATCGACCTCGCGGATCTTCAGCGGCTGGCTTTGGGCGTAGGGCGCATTCAGGCCCATGGACTCGAGAACGGCGGCGCGGATCTTCATGTGTCCTCCTTGTGCGATGGACCGCATTTTGAGCGACCGGCGTGGCCACGGGTGTCACGCGTGTCGCCGGGGCAGCGGCTGCATCCGCAGGCCGTGCCGTGCGGCGGCACAATCCGGCGGATGAACGCAACGCACGACGCCGACGCCACCCGGGTCACGCCCGAGCTGCTGGCGCATCTGCAGAGCTGGCAAGGCCGCACCGAGACTATCGACGACCAGATCACCGCCGCACCGGTGCGCGCGCTCGGCGCCACCCTGGACCGCGAGGATGCGCCGCCTGTGGCTGGCACCGAGCTGCCGCCGCTGTGGCACTGGCTGTACTTCCTGCCGCACCACCGCCAAAGCGAGATCGGCCCCGACGGTCACGCGAAGCGAGGCGGCTTCTTGCCGCCGGTGCCGCTGCCGCGCCGCATGTGGGCCGGCGGGCGGTTGCAGTGGCACGAGCCGCTGCGCGTGGGCGATGCGGTGCAGCGGCGATCGCGCATCGAATCGGTCACCCACAAGAGCGGGCGCACCGGCGACCTGATCTTCGTGCTGGTGAAGCACGAGGTGCATGGCCCGCGCGGCCTGGCGCTGAGCGAAGAGCACGACATCGTCTACCGCGCAGCGCCGCAGCCCGGCGACCCGGTGCCGCCACCCACCCAGGCCGAGGCCGGCGCGCCCTGGCAGCGCCGCCTGCAGCCCGACGATGTGCTGCTGTTCCGCTACTCGGCGCTCACCTTCAACGGCCACCGCATCCACTACGACCGCCGCTACGTCACCGAGGTCGAGGGCTACCCCGGCCTGATCGTGCATGGCCCGCTGATCGCCACGCTGCTGCTTGACCTGCTGCGCCGGCAGCAGCCTGGCGCGCGCGTGCAGCGCTTTGAGTTCAAGGCGGTGCGGCCCACCTTCGACATCCACCCGATGCAGGTCAACGGCCGGCCATCGGCCGACGGCAAGACGATCGCGCTGTGGGCCAACGACCACGAAGGCTGGCTGACCATGCAGGGCACCGCCACCCTGGCCTGACACACATCAATCCACCATGACCATCCCCACCCAGTTCGACGACCGCCACACCGACATCCGTGACGCGGTGCGTGCGCTGTGCGCGCAGTTCCCTGACGAATACCACCGCAAGGTCGACGAGCAGCGCGCCTACCCCGAGGCGTTTGTCGATGCGCTGACGAAAGCCGGCTGGATGGCCGCGCTGATCCCGCAGGAGTACGGCGGCTCGGGTCTGGGCCTGGCCGAGGCCTCGGTCATCATGGAAGAGATCAACCGCTGCGGCGGCAACAGCGGCGCCTGCCACGGCCAGATGTACAACATGGGCACGCTGCTGCGCCACGGCAGCAAGGCGCAGAAAGACTTTTACCTGCCCAAGATCGCCAGCGGCGAATGGCGCCTGCAGTCGATGGGCGTGACCGAGCCGACCACCGGCACCGACACCACCAAGATCAAGACCACCGCAGTGAAGAAGGGCGACCGCTATGTGGTCAACGGCCAGAAGGTGTGGATCAGCCGGGTGCAGCACTCCGACTGGATGATCCTGCTGGCGCGCACCACGCCGCTTTCCGAGGTGAAGAAGAAGTCCGAGGGCATGTCGATCTTCATGGTGGACCTGCACCACGCGGTGAAGAATGGCCTGACGGTGCGGCCGATCGCCAACATGGTGAACCACGAAACCAACGAGCTGTTCTTCGAGAACCTGGAGATCCCGGCCGAGAACCTGATCGGCGAGGAAGGCCAGGGCTTCAAGTACATCCTCGATGGCCTGAACGCCGAGCGCACGCTGATCGCTGCCGAATGCATCGGCGACGGCTACTGGTTCCTCGACCGCGTCACGAAATACGCGAAGGAGCGGGTGGTGTTCGGCCGCCCGATCGGCCAGAACCAGGGCGTGCAGTTCCCGATTGCCGATGCGTACATCGAGGTCGAGGCCGCCAACCTGATGCGCTTTCGCGCCTGCGAGCTGTTCGACGCGCACCAGCCCTGCGGCGCGCAGGCGAACATGGCCAAGTACCTGGCGGCCAAGGCGAGCTGGGAGGCGGCGAATGCGGCGATCCAGTTCCACGGCGGCTTCGGCTTTGCCTGCGAATACGACGTGGAGCGCAAGTTCCGCGAAACGCGGCTGTACCAGGTGGCACCGATCTCCACCAACCTGATCTACAGCTACGTGGCCGAGCACCTGCTGGGCCTGCCGCGCTCGTTCTGACCGGCGACGCGCTTGCATCCGCTTACCCTGACAGCGCGCTCGGGTTCCCCGCGCGGCGGGCGCTGGCCCCACAATCCGCCCACGGAGCAGTTCAGGCGGCACAGGTGCCGGCCCGCGCGGCCGTGGCAGCCCAACCCACAGGAGACACCATGAAGTATTTGTCGTCGATCACGCGCCGCGCCGCACTGGCCAGCGCGCTGTGTGCCGCAGCGCTGGCGCTGCCTGCGCAGGCCCAGACCTTCCCCGACCGCCCGGTCAAGCTGGTGGTGCCGTTTGCCGCCGGCGGCCCGACCGATGTGGTGGCGCGCATGCTGGCCATCCCGATGGGGCGGCACCTCGGGCAGTCGGTGCTGGTGGAAAACGCGGTGGGTGCCGGCGGCACCATTGCCGCCACACGGGTGGCGCGCGAGAAGGCCGATGGCCACACCATCTTCATCCACCACATGGGCATGTCCACCGCGCCCGCGCTGTACAAGAAGCTGCAGTTCGACCCGCTGAAGGACTTTGACTACATCGGCCAGGTGCTTGACGTGCCGATGACGCTGCTGGCGCGCAAGGACTTCCCCGCCAACAACATGAACGAGCTGCTGGCCCATCTGCGCGCCAACGGCAACAAGGTGTCGCTGGCCAATGCCGGCCTGGGGGCGGTGTCGCATCTGTGCGGCCTGCTGTTCATGAGCCAGGTGGGCGTGGACCTGACCACCGTGCCGTTCTCCGGCACCGGGCCGGCGATGAATGCGCTGCTGGGCGGCCAGGTGGACCTGCTGTGCGACCAGACCACGCAGACGGTGCCGCTGATCAAGGACGGCCGGGTCAAGGTGTACGGCGTGACCACGCAGCAGCGGCTGGCCGCGCTGCCCAACATCCCCACGCTGGACGAGCAGGGCCTCAAGGGCTTTGAGGTCAAGGTGTGGCACGGCATCTACGCGCCCAAGGGCACGCCTGCCCCCGCGCTCGAGAAGATCAACGCCGCGCTGCGTGTGGCGCTGCAAGACCCGGCGGTCAAGCAGCGTCTGGCTGACCTCAGCTCGGACATCGCGCCGATGGACAAGGTCACGCCCGCGGGCCTGCGCAACCACCTCGAGGCGGAAATCGCCAAGTGGGGCCCGGTGATCCGCAAGGCCGGCGTCTACGCCGACTGAGCCCGCTTCAGGGCGCGGGCGTCTTCGGCTTGAAGCTGCAGCAGGCCGACACCGCGCAGCGCCAGCACTGCGGCGTGCGCGCGGTGCACACATAGCGGCCGTGCAGGATGAGCCAGTGGTGCGCGTCCACCAGATACCGCGATGGCACGCGCTTGAGCAGCTTCATCTCCACCTCGTAGGGCGTCTTGCCCGGTGCCAGCCCGGTGCGGTTGCCCACGCGAAAGATGTGCGTGTCCACCGCCATGGTGGGCTCGCCGAAGGCGACGTTCAGCACCACATTGGCCGTCTTGCGGCCCACACCGGGAAGCGCTTCGAGCGCCTCGCGTGAGCGCGGCACCTCGCCGCCATGCTGCTCCACCAGGATGCGGCAGGTCTGCATCAGGTGCCGCGCCTTGCTGCGGTACAGGCCGATGGTTTTGATGTAGCCCTCCAGGCCCGCCAGCCCCAGGTCGAGGATGGCCTGGGGCGTGTGGGCCACCGGGAACAGCTTGCGCGTGGCCTTGTTGACGCCGACGTCGGTGGCCTGCGCGCTCAGCAGCACGGCAGCCAGCAGCTCGAACACGCTGGTGTATTCCAGTTCGGTGTTGGGCTGCGGGTTCGCTGCCTGCAGGGTGGCGAAGAAGGTCTCGATCTGCGCGGGCTTCATGGGCTGAATTGTGTGGCTTGGCACAATGCCGGGCCATGACCGCACACCGCATCCCCTTTGCCGACCGACTGAACAACGTCGAGACCTCGGCCATCCGCGAACTCTTCAAGCTGCTGGGCAAGCCCGGCATCATCAGCTTTGCCGGCGGCTTTCCGGACAGCGCGATGTTCGATGTGGACGGCATCCGTGAGGCGTCGGCCGCCGCGCTGCGCGACGAGCCGGGCGCCGCACTGCAGTACGGCGCCACCGAGGGCTACGGCCCGCTGCGCGAGCAGCTCGCCGCCTTCATGGCCAGCAAGGGCGTCAAGGGCCTCTCGCCGGAGGGCCTGATCGTCACCACCGGCAGCCAGCAGGCGCTGGACCTGATCGGCAAGACACTGATCGGCCCGGGCGACAAGGTCATCGTCGAAGGCCCGACCTTTCTGGCCACCATCCAGTGCTTCCGGCTGTATGGCGCGCAGGTGATCGCCGCGCCGGTGGACGGCGACGGCGTCAAGACCGACCGCCTCGAGCAGCTGATCGCTGAACACAAGCCGAAGTTCGTCTACCTGATTCCGACCTTCGGCAACCCGAGCGGCGCGCTCACCACGCTGGAGCGCCGCCGCGCCGTCCTGCAGATGGCGGTGAAGCACGGCACGCTGGTGGTGGAGGACGACCCGTATGGCGACCTGTACTTCGGCGAGGTGCCGCCGCCGTCGCTGCTGGCGCTGAGCGACGAGGTGCCGGGCAGCCGCGAGCTGCTGGTGCACTGCGGCAGCCTGTCCAAGGTGCTGAGCCCGGGCCTGCGCGTGGGCTGGATGATCGGGCCGGCCGAGCTGCTGGCCAAGGCCACCATGTGCAAGCAGTTCAGCGACGCACACACCAGCACCTTT
>Ga0129333_10001905_pt1 | contig 19126 bp, 17 predicted proteins | sample CPB6_08_DNA_FD_94474 | JGI IMG/M metagenome (GOLD analysis project Ga0129333, IMG submission 94474) | Freshwater to marine salinity gradient microbial communities from Chesapeake Bay, USA - CPBay_Sum_0.6_0.8_DNA | ecosystem: Environmental > Aquatic > Marine > Coastal | place: USA: Chesapeake... | reverse complement strand
CCTGCGCCAGCAGCGCCTCGTCGGCCGCCAGGTTGACGATCGCATTGGCCTGCGGGTTGATTGCGTGGATGCGGCCCAGGTAGGCCTGCATCACCTCGCGGCACGAGACCTCGCGCGCATGGATGCGGCGCGAGAGTTCGCTCGCGCTCCAGTCGGTGATGGTGTGGGTTGCGGTGACCATGCGCGCCCCCTCAGTAGCCCGGCGGCGGCGTAAAGCCGCGCCATTCCTCGCCCAGCCAGCGCGCCAGGCGCAGCGTCACCGGGTCGTGGCGCACCGGGCCGATGATCTGCGCGCCCACCGGCATCTGACGGCCCGCGCCGTCGTTCACCAGCCCCAGCGGGAAGGCGGTGGCCGGCAGCCCCACCACGCCGGGGTAGCCGGCCCAGAACAGCGAATGGGTGTGCGGCTGCGGCCGGCCGTTGACCTGCACCATGCGCTCCCAGCGCTGGCCCTGGTGGTTGTGGTGGATCGGCAGCGAAGTTGCCACCGGGGCGATCACCACATCCACCTGCGTGAAGCACTGCGCCCACTGCCGGCGCAGCACCGCGCGGCGCTCGTCCCACTGCACCCACTCGCGGTGCGTCATGGTGCTGGCGCGGTAGGTGCGCGACTCGGTGTCGTCCTGGCTCGCGGGCAGCGCGCGCGCCTTCTCGGCGAACTGCGCCCAGGTGGCGTCGTCGAGCATCGCGCCGGTGGCGCTGCGCAGCAGGTGCATGTAGACCGCATGCGTCTCGAAGCCGTCCACCGGCTTGAGGTCGGTGCGCACGGTCACGCCTTCGGCGCGCAAAAAGGCGGCCAGCTCGGCCAGCTTGCCGCGGATCGCGTCGTCCACCGGTGCCTGGGCGTCGTCGTCGATGATGGCCACGCGCAGCTCGCGCGGGTGGCGCGCATCACCGCCCCACTGCGCAGGCGTCCAGCCCATCGGGCCGAACTGGGCGAGCGGTGAGGCCAGCACCTGCATCGACAGCTCGAGGTCGGCCGCGTGGCGCGCCAGCGGCCCGGCCACACAGATGTCGGCGCTGTCGATCGACTGCGTGCCCGGCAGCTCATGCCCGGCCATCGGCACCACGCCCCAGGTCGGCTTGTGGCCGTACACGCCGCAGTAGTGCGCCGGATTGCGGATGGATGCGCCAATGTCGCTGCCCAGCTCCAGCGGCGTCATGCCCGCGGCCAGCGCCGCCGCCGAGCCGCCGGACGAACCGCCGGGGGCACGCGACAGGTCCCAGGGGTTGCTGGTGGTTCCGTACACCGGGTTGAAGCTTTGCCAGTCGGCCAGCGCCACCGGCACATTGGTCTTGCCCAGAATCACCGCCCCGGCGTCCTGCAAGCGCTGCACCGTCACCGCTGGCTGCTGCGCGATGTTGCGTGCCTGCGCCTCAAAGCCCCAGGTGGTGGGCAGGCCGGCGACGTTGAAGGACTCCTTCACCGTCATCGGAACGCCATGCAGCGGCCCCCACAGCTCGCCGCGCGATCGCGCCTCGTCGGCCTGTCGGGCGCGCGCACGGGCCCGCTCGAAGTCGCGCACCACCACCGCGTTGATCGGCCCGTCGTGCGCCTCGATGCGGGCAATGAAGTGGTCGGTGAGCTCCAGCGACGACAGCTCGCCGCTGGCCAGGCCGCGGGCGAGTTCATGCGCCGGGCGAAAAGACAGTGGGGTCATTGCGCGAGTCTAGAAAGGCGGTACGCGCACGCTATCGAAATCCAGCAAAGCAGCTTCGGGGTTTTCCCGGTATGACCCGCCAACACGGGCCTCGCGTGGTCACGCAGGTGACCGTGACACGGGCGGTACCGCCACGGAACGTACCCAGGCACCCAGCGCCCCGAAGCCTGCAATCAGCGCCATGCCGGCCAGCGACACCGCGTCAGGCACATGGCCGAAAAGCGCCCAGCCGGCCAGCGCCGAAAACGCGATCGCGCTGTACAGATAGGGCGACACCACCGCCACCGGCGCACGCGAGAACGCCATCACCATGAAGTACTGGCCGTAGGTGCCGGCCAGTGCCACGGCGCCCAGCAGTGCCAGGTTGCCGGTGGAGATCTCCGCTGGCCAGAACCACGGCACCAGCACCGAAAACACCAGGGCGCCCACGGCACTGGTGTAGAGGTGGGTGGTCTGGGGGGCGTCGTGCCGGGCCAGCACGCCAGTGAGCGTCTGGAAGCCGGTGTAGCAAGCCACGCCCGCCAGTGCGATCAACGCGCCTATGCTGTCCACCTGCCCGCCCGGTCGCACGATCAGCAGCGCACCCGCCAGGCCACCGGCCACGCACACCCAGCCCAGCGGGCGCACCGGCTCGTGCAGCGAGAAGCGCGCCAGCAGCATCACCAGCGTGGGCACCAGGCAATAGATGGCGGTGAATTCGGCCACCGGCATGCGCATCAGCGCCGCATAGCCACAGATGCTGCCGCCAATCACCAGCGCTGCGCGCAGCAGCTGCAGGCCCGGGCGGCGCGATCGCCACAGCGACCGGTCACCACGGCGCGCCGTACCCATGGCGGCCAGGGCGAACTGCAGCGCGTAGCGTGCCCAGATGATCAGCACCGGCGCCAGCACCGCCATCAGCAGCTTGGCCAGCGCGTCCTGGGTGGACAGGCAGGCCATCGCGGCCACCATCATGGCGATGCCCAGACCATGGCCGCGGGCATGGCCTGGCGCCGTCATGCACGGCCCCGCAAGGTGGCCGAGGGCAGCTCGCCGAACAGGCGCCGGTAGTCCTGCGCGAACTGGCTTAGGTGCCAGAAACCCCAGCGCGTGGCGATGTCCTGCACCGTCTCGGACGGCGCGGCGCGCTTGAGGTCGCGCCGCACGCCATTGAGGCGCACTGCGCGAAGGTACTTCACCGGCGTGGTACCCAGCACATCGTGAAAGCAGTAGTTGAGCTTGCGCCGGCTGATGCCAACCTGGCTGCACACCTCAAGGATCGACAGCGGCTCGTCGCTGCGCGACAGCATCAGCTCACAGGCCTGATCCACCATCCGCTTGCGCCGCTGCAGCGTATCCAGCCCGCTGGTATCCACCTGTGCCGGCAGCGCCTCGATCCACTCGATCAGGATCTCGTCGCGCAGCTGGCGCAGCGTCTGCGCCTCGGGCTGGCGCAAGGCCAGCGCGCCCGCCTGGTCGAGTGCGGTCAGGTGCAGGTCGCGCAGCGCACCGGCCTTCACCGCCGTGGTGCGCAGCACCATCTGGCGCTCCAGCCAGCTCGCCAGGGGCTTGTGGTACATCCGCTCCCACAGTGGCTCAAGCAGGCTGCGGTCGGCCACGATGGCGATCAGCGAGAAATCGACCGGCGTGGTCATGTCGATGTCATCGCCTCGCCCGCACATCACCGCGTGCTCGGGCACACGCTGGCCGTTGAAGAACAGGTCGGTGCGGTCGGCCAAGGGCATCGCGAAGCCATAGGCCTCGGGCGACAGGTGCCCGCGCTGACGCAGCGCTGGCCGCGTGTCTTCTCGCAACAGGGTCAGGCCGGGCAGCGTCACCCGGTGCAGCCGGCCGTGGAACGCGCCCTCGGACAGCTGCTCGTAGCGCAGCTGCCAGTCGCCCTGCGCGTGGGCATGCGCGTCCATGTCGGTGGATATGATGACCTCGCTCCACGCAGCGGTAGCCCTGTCCTGCGCAGACGGGCGGGTGACCAGGGACAAGGGCGTGGACGGCATCGCGAGAGTGCAGCGGCTCGTGAAAACCCGGGGCGCGCGGTGCAAAAAACTGATAGCCGCGCTGCAACGGGGCTCCTAGCATGCCAGCAACGAAGCCAGAGGTCGGTCGCGCGGATGTCAGCCGGCCGTACACCCGGCCCACGCCATGACCCAGCGCATTGCCATCTTGCTGACCAACGACGATGAATCCGCGTTCGCGCAAGCGTTTGCGGACGACGGGCAAAAGGTGGCGCAACTGCTGCAGCCCTTGCGGCCCGACTGGCAGTTCAACATCGTTCGCGTCATCGATGGAGAACTACCGCCGTCGGTCGATGCATTCGACGCCCACGTGATCACCGGCAGCCCCGCCTCGGTCAACGACGACACCCTGCCCTGGGTGCGCGGCTTGCTGGACTTCATCCGCGCACTGCACGCAGCGCAGCGCCTGACCATCGGCCTGTGCTTTGGTCACCAGGCGATCGCGCGGGCCCTGGGCGGGCAAGTGGAGCGACATGCGGCCGGCTGGGGCCTGGGCCTGCACACCACGCGCTGGTCGCAGCCACAAGCCTGGATGCAGCCGGCGCGTTCGCAGATGACGCTGATGGCTGCGCACAACGAGCAGGTCACCCAGCCGCCGCCAGGCGCGCAGGTGCTGTCGGGCAGCGACTTCTGCCGCATCGGCTCGTTCAGCGTCGGTCGGCACATCTTCACCACGCAATACCACCCCGAGATGAGCCCGCGCTTCATGCATGCGTTGCTGTCGCACCTGGACGCGCTGGCCGCTTGCGGCAAGGTCATTGATGCTGCGACGGTGCAGGCCGCCCGCCAGAGCCTGGCCAGCATCGACGGGGCGCAGCACGGACCCATCACCGACGCGCAGGTGCTCGCGCAATGGATGGTTCAGTTTCTCGAGCCAGCCGCATGACGATCTGGACGCCCACCGACGACGGCCACGCCGACCTGTCCAGCCACGACAGCTTTGCCCACGGCGCGCCGCACAACACCTTTCGCCGCCTGCGCGACGAAGACCCGATGTCCTGGTGCGAGTGGTCGGGCGGCAAGGGCTTCTGGTCGGTCACGCGACATGCCGACATCCTTGAGCTGAACCGCGCTTTTCAGCGCCTGAGCTCGGCGCAGGGCATCCGCATGGAAGACCAGACCCACGAGGAATACCTGGCACGCCGCACCTTCCAGGAGACCGACCCACCCGAGCACACCCGCACCCGGCTGCTGGTGGCCAAGGCCTTTTCCAAACCGATGATCGCGCTGTACGAGCAGCAGATCCGCGAGCTGTGCGCCACCATCCTCGACCAGGCACTGGCCCAGTCAGATTTCGACGCGGTATCGGCAATTGCGCGGCAGCTGCCGATGCGCATGCTCGGCCGCATCGCCGGCCTGCCCGAGGAAGACCTGGACTGGCTGGTCGACCGCGGCGACGCGCTGATGGCCAACACCGACAGCGACTTCACCAGCCATGTGGTCGACCAGGTGGACACCGAGGCCTACCGCTTCATGCCGTTTCGCTCGCCGGCCGGCGCCGAGCTGTACGACTATGCCGCACGCCTGATGCAGCGCAAGCAGCGCGAGGGCGACACCCGCGGCGTGCTGCACCTGATCACCCAGCCCGATGCGCAGGGCAACGTGATCAGCGACACCGAGTTCCGCAATTTCTTTTGCCTGCTGGTGGCCGCCGGCAACGACACCACCCGCTACTCGATTGCCGCGGCGCTGCACGCGCTGGCGGTGCAGCCCGGCCTGATGGACGAACTGCAGCAGCTGCAAGGCGATGCGGCGTGGGAAGGCGTGGCCGACGAATTCATCCGCTGGGCATCGCCGGCCACGCACTTCCGCCGCACCGCAACCGAAGACTTCACCTTCCACGGCAAGCAGGTGCGCCCTGGCGACAAGGTGCTGCTGTGGTTCATCTCGGGCAACCGCGACGAGCGCGCGTTTGAGCAGCCCTTCAGCGTGAACCTGCAGCGCGGCGTGAACCGCCACCTGTCGTTCGGCCAGGGCGGCCCACACGCCTGCCTGGGCATGTGGCTGGCGCGGCTGGAGCTGCGGGTGCTGCTGCAGGAACTGATCACGCGCGTGCGCCGCATCGAGCAGACCGGCCCGCACGCCTTCCTCCGGTCGAACTTTGTCTGCGGGATCAAGCGGCTGCCGGTGCGCATGCACCGCCACTGACTCTCTTCTAACCCCTTGCGCGAAGGCCTGTCCATGACCACCACGCCATCCATCCACACTGCTGTCGCACCCGAGCGCCTGCGCGTGCTGTTCTGCGATCACCTCGCCATCGCCCGCGGCAAGTACATCCCCTGGCGCGACGGTCGTGGCGGCGCAGCGCGCTTTTGCCGCGGCACCTTTGGTGTGACCTACGAGAAGGAGCTGATCCCCGCGCCCGGGGCTGCAGTGCTGGAGGGCCTGCCCGACATGGAGGCGGTGTTCGATGCGGCCGACGTGCGCCCGGGCTGGCAGCCGCGTACGCGCGTGGCCATCGGCGACCTCAAGGCCAACGACGGCAGCCCCTTGCCCATGTGCGGGCGCAGCGCGCTCATGCGCGCGGTGGCCAACTGGCAGGCGCTGGGTTACACGCCGATGGTGGGCATCGAGCTCGAGGCCTATGTGTTTCAGATCGGCGCCGACGGAAGCCTCAAGCCCTACGACACGCCCTCGGCCCATGTCTACGCCACAGGGCCGTTTGCCGACCCGCGCGGCTTCACCGACGCACTGTGGGAACGCGCGGGCGCTGCAGGCTTTCGCATCGACAGCCTGAACACCGAGTACGACTCGCCGCAGTTCGAGTTGACGCTGACCTACGACAACGCGGTCCGCGCGGTGGACGATATCTTCCTGTTCCGCCTGCTGGCGCGCGAGGTGGCTTTTGAGCACGGATTGCTGCTGACCTTCCTGCCCAAGCCCATCCTTACGCAAGGCGGCAGCGGCGTGCACGTGAACTTCAGCCTGAATGACGCGCAAGGCCGTAACGCGATCTCGGGCGGGCCCGATGCGTCGAAGTTCAATGAACTCACGCTCGCCTGCACCGCCGGCCTGATGCACCACCACAAGGCGCTGGCCGGCTTGCTGGCGCCGAGTGCCAATTCGTACCAGCGGCTGCAACCCGCCAGCCTGTCGGGTTTCTGGCAGAACTGGGCGGTCGATCACCGCGGCGTCACGGTGCGCCTGTCGGCCGAGGCTGGCCCGGCCGCCCGCATCGAGCACCGCATGGGCGATGCGTGCGCCAACCCCTACACGCACACCGCGGCGGTGCTGCAGGCCGCTCGCCTTGGCTTCGTCAACCGCTATGCGCTGCAGCCGCACGAAACCGGCGACTGTCTAGAGAACAAGGCCGCCACCGAGAGCGTCTCGCCCGACCTGGGCGGCGCCCTCGACGCGCTGGAAGCCGACACCGCGCTGGTGCAGGCCGTGGGGGAAGGCTTGGTGGCCAACCACGTGGGCATCAAGCGCCACGAGATCACCCGCACCGCTGCGCTGGAAGGCGAGGCCCTGCGCGACCACTACATCCGCTTCATCTGAAGCGGAACGCATCAAGACACCAAGCGCCATGCCCCTGATTCACTGGTCCCTGAGCGATGGCCGCGCCATCAGCGACAACGTGGCCGACGGCACCCACCTGATGGACGCCGCGCAGTTTGCCGGCGTGCCCGGCATTGACGGCGAATGCGGTGGCTGCATGAGCTGCGCGACCTGTCATGTTTTGGTGGATTCGGCGTGGGCCGAGCGCGTGGGCCCAGCCGGGGAAGAAGAGCGCATGCTGCTCGAAGCCGCCCCCAGCCCGGCGCAGGCGCACAGCCGCCTGAGCTGCCAGATCGTGGCGACCGCAGCGCTGGACGGGCTGGTGCTGCATGTACCGCAAGCCTGAGGCCTGACGACAGCAGTCCGGAAAAGCCGCATGCAACAAGACCGCATCGACGCCCTGCGTCACCTGGCCCTGCCGCCACAGCAGTTGCTGGTTGGCGGGCAGTGGCAACCGGCCACTGACGGCCGTACGCTGGCAGCCACATCGCCGATCGACGGCTCAACGCTGTGCACCATCGCCGACGCCGGTGCTGCCGACGTTGACCGCGCAGTGGCCGCAGCACGCGCAGCGTTCGACGGCGGCCGCTGGTCGCGCATGGCCCCTGCGGAACGCAAGAAGGTGCTGCACCGCATTGCGGACCGCATTGAGGCGCAGCAGGCCGAACTGGCCGTGCTGGGCGTGCGCGACAACGGCACCGAGATTTCGATGGCCTGGCGTGCCGAGCCGGGCAGCGCCGCCGGCAGCTTCCGCTTCTACGCCGAGTGCGTGGACAAGATCATGGGCGAGATTGCGCCCACGCCCGAGGGAACGCTGGGCCTGGTGCACCGCGAGCCGGTGGGTGTGGTCGGCGCCATCGTGCCGTGGAACTTCCCGCTGATGATCGGCGCCTGGAAGATCGCGCCGGCACTCGCCGCCGGCAACTCGGTGGTGCTCAAGCCCTCAGAAGACGCATCGCTGTCGCTGCTGGCGCTGGCACAGATCTGCCTGGACGCCGGCCTGCCCGAGGGCGTGCTGAATGTCATCACGGGAACGGGCGCGGGCGCCGGCGACGCACTCGCGCGCCACCCCGATGTGGACCTGATCACCTTCACTGGCTCGGGCGGCACCGGAAGGCGCCTGCTGCAGGCGTCGGCCGAGTCGAACCTCAAGCGGGTATACCTGGAACTCGGCGGCAAGTCGCCCAACATCGTGTTCGACGACGCGCCCGACCTGGCCCAGGCCGCCAAGGTCTCGGCCATGGGCATCTTCCGCAACAGCGGTCAGGTGTGTGTGGCGGGTTCGCGCTTGCTGGTGCAGCGCTCCATCCACGATGCCGTGGTCGAGCGCATCGCGCAGGTCGCGCAAGCCGTGCGCGTGGGCGACCCGCTGGACGCGCGCACCGAGATCGGTGCGGTCAGCAGCACCCGGCAGCTGCAGCGCAACCAGCAGATGCTGGCGCAGGCGCTGGACGAGGGAGCGCAATGTGTCTGCGGGGGCGAGGTGATCCGCCCCGTGCCGGGCGGCACCTACATGCGGCCTGCGGTGCTGACCGGCGTGCAAGCCCGGATGCAGATCGCGCAGCAGGAAGTCTTCGGCCCGGTGCTGGCAGTCACACCGTTTGACACCGAAGACGAAGCGGTGGCGCTGGCCAATGGCACCGTGTACGGCCTGGCCGCCGGCGTATGGACCGGCCAGCTCGCGCGCGCGCACCGCATGGTGCGCCGCATCCGCGCCGGCGTGGTGCATGTCAACACCTACGGCGGCCCTGACATCACCGTGCCGCTGGGCGGCGTGCGGCAGTCGGGCAACGGCCACGACAAATCCATGCACGCGCTGGACAAGTACCTCGACCTCAAGACCGCCTGGATACAGCTATGAACCTGCAACAACTGCACGACGACAACGCGCAATACCTGTGGCACCCGATGGCGCATCCGCAGGCGATGCGCAAGAACAAGCCCGACATCATCCAGCGCGGCGAAGGCTGCTGGGTCTGGGATGTGAGCGGGCACAAGCTGCTCGATGGCGTGGGCGGCCTGTGGAGCAGCAACCTCGGCCACAGCAACCGCGTGGTGCGCGACGCGATCATGGCGCAGCTCGATGAGCTGCCCTTCTACAACGTGTTTCGCGGCACCACCCACCCGCGCGCGATTGAGCTGTCGCGCCGGCTGGCCGACCTGATGGCGCCCGAGGACGTGGCCGCGATCACGTTTTCCAACGGCGGCTCCGACGCGGTGGAAGGCGCGCTGAAGATCGCGCGCCAGTACTTCAAGCTCAAGGGCCAGGGCGACCGCACCAAGTTCATCAGCCTGCGCCAGGGCTACCACGGCGTGCACTTCGGTGGTGCCAGCGTGAACGGCAACACCAACTTCCGCCGCGCCTACGAGCCGCTGCTGCCCGGCTGCTTCCACATCGATACACCCTGGGTCTACCACAACCCCTACACCGAAGACCCGCAGCGCCTGGGCGAGATCTGCGCCGAGCTGCTGGACCGTGAGATCACCTTCCAGGGCCCCGATACGGTGGCTGCCTTCATCGCCGAGCCGGTGCAGGGCGCAGGCGGCGTGATCGTGCCGCCACACAATTACTGGCCGCTGGTGCGAAAGATCTGCGACAAGCACGGCGTGCTGCTGATCGCCGACGAGGTGGTCACTGGATTCGGCCGCACCGGGCAGATGTTCGGCACGCGCCTGTGGGGCGTCAACGCCGACCTCTGGTGCCTGGCCAAGGGCATTACATCGGGCTACATCCCGATGGGTGCCACCGCCATCTCGCGCAAGGTGTCGAAGGTGTTTGACGACGACACCACCGGCAATGCCTCGCTGGCACACGGCTACACCTACAGCGCACACCCGGTGGCGGCCGCCGCCGCGCTGGCCACGCTGGAGCAGGTGCAGGCACTTGGCGTGGTGGAAAACGCCGCACGCGTCGGCGCACGCATGCAGGCGGGGCTGGCTGGCTTGCGCGAACGCTGCCGCTTCGTCGGCGATGTGCGCGGCGTCGGTCTGATGACCGGCATCGAGATGGTGACCGACAAGGCGAAGCGCACACCCATGACCCGCAGCAGCGACATCCCGGCGCGGGTGGCACGCGCCGCCTACGAGCGTGGCCTGATGGTGCGCGTCTCCGGCCCCAACCTGATCCTCTCGCCGCCGCTGACCATCAGCGAGTCCGAGATCGACTTTCTTGTCGCGACGCTGACGGCGGCCTTCGACGAGGTTGCAGGACAGGCAACATGACCGCCAGCGCACCATCGCCCGAACGTGCACCGCGCGTCCTGGTGGTCGGTACCGTCGACACCAAGAGCGACGAGATCGCCTTCCTGTGCGAGCAGGTGCGGGCAGCCGGCGGCCAGGCACTGGTGATGGACGTCGGCGTGCTCGGCAGTGGCCGCATCACGCCCGATGTGGGTAACACGGAGGTTGCGGCGGCTGCAGGCTGCACGCTGCAGCAGGTGATCGACAGCGGCGACGAGAACAGCGCGATGCAGCGCATGGCCACCGGGGCGAGCGCGCTGGCGGCGCGCATGCACGCGCAAGGCCGCATCGACGGCCTGCTGGTGCTCGGCGGCACCATGGGCACCGACTTGGCGCTCGATGTGGCCAGCGCCCTGCCGCTGGGTGTGCCCAAGGTGGTGCTCTCCACAGTGAGCTTTTCGCCGCTGCTGCCGCCCGAGCGCCTGCCACCCGACTTGATGATGGTGCTGTGGGCCGGCGGCCTGTACGGCCTCAACAGCCTGTGCCGCTCGGCGCTGGCACAGGCCGCGGGTGCGGCGGTCGGCGGCTGCCGCGTGGCGCATGCCCCGCGCTTCGAGCGGCCGGTGATCGGCATGACCTCGCTGGGCTCGAGCGCGCTCAAGTACATGGTGCACCTGAAGCCCGCGCTGGAGCAGCGCGGCTACGAGCTGGCGGTCTTCCACACCACCGGCATGGGCGGCCGCGCCTTCGAGGCCCTGGCATCGCAGGGGCGCTTTTCCTGCGTGATGGACTTCAGCCTGCAGGAGCTCGTCAACCACCTCGGCGGCTCGATCGTCAGCGCCGGTGCCAACCGGCTGCTCGGTGCCGGCCGCGCCGGCGTGCCGCAGATCGTCGCACCGGGCGCCACCGACATGGTCGACTACCCCGCCTGGGGCGAGATGCCCGCGCGCTTTGCCGGGCGGCCTGCGCATGCACACAACCGCCTGATCGCCTCGGTCACCATCGACCCGCCGATGCGGCGCGCGGTTGCGCGCGAAGTGATGCAGCGCCTGCGCGTCGCCACCGGCCCCACCGCGCTGCTGCTGCCGCTGGCCGGTATCGAGGAGTGGGATCGCCCGGGCCAGCCGCTGAACGACCCCGAGGGCCTGGGTGCCTTCATGGACGAGATGCAAGCCCTTCCTTGTGGGCCGGTGGAGGTGAGGCCGCTGGATACACACATCAATGACGCTGCCTTCGCGCAGTCCGCGCTTGAGGTGCTGGATGCCTGGGTGCGCAGCGGCCACGTCGCGCCGGGGCGGCCGTGACCCGCCCGACGGTGCAGACCGGTAAGCGTGCAGCTGGCAGGAGCGAACCCGGCATGCGCGCGCTCGTGCTCGACTTTGGCAGCGTGATCAGTCGCTCGCTGTTTGAGACCCATGCCCTGACCGAACTCGCGCTGGGCCTGCCCGCAGGCAGCTTGAAGTGGCGCGGGCCCCTCGACCCGAACACGGATGCGCTGTGGCGCGCGATGCAGCGCGACGAGATGAGCGAGCGCGACTACTGGCGCTTTCGCACGCGCGAGGTCGGCCAGCTGCTGGGCGAGGACTGGCACGAAATGCGCGACTTCGTGATCCGCGCGCGCAGCACGCGAGACCCGATGGAGATCATCCGCCCCGAAGCGCTGCACGCGATCGCGCAGGCGCGCGCTGCAGGCTACCGGCTGGCCGTCCTATCCAACGAGCTCGACCTGTTCTACGGCGCCGATTTCCGCGAGCGCCTGCCCTTCCTGAAGGAATTCGACGCGATCGTCGACGCCACCTACAGCGGCCTTCTCAAGCCCCACCCTCACGCCTACCAGGCGGTGGAAGTCGCGCTGCAGTTGCCTGCCGCCGCCTGCGTGCTGGTCGACGACCAGATGCGCAACGTGCTGGGCGCGCGGGCCTGTGGCTGGCACGCGGTGCAGCTGGATGTGCGCGAGCCGCAACAGGCGTTTGAGCAGGCGCTGGCGTGGCTGGCGACGCCGCCCTAGACTCGACGCATGAACCTCTGGACCCGCTGGCGCAACGGCAGCACCGCCGAGCGCGTGGTGCGCACCACCGAAAGCCTGCTGTCCGAGAAGGGCGAGTCCAACGCGCGCAGCATGGCGATGAAGCTGATCGCGCAGTTCGAGGGGCTCGACGCCGAGGGGCAACTGCAGGTGTTCGATCGCTGGGCGTCGCTGCTGAGCCCCGACCCCGCACTGGTGATGGAAGCCGCGCGCAACTACCAGGACCACCCCGATGCCGACCGCCTGCTGGCGCTGTTTCGCACGGTCGAGCCGGCGCGCCAGGAGCTGTTTCGCCGCATCAACCGCGCCCCGGGCGGCACCGAGGCCATCGTGCGCATGCGCGAGCGGCTGCTCAAGCACCTGTCGGCCCGGCCGCAGCTGCAGGCAGTGGATGCCGACCTGGAACACCTGTTGAGCTCGTGGTTCAACCCCGGGTTCCTCGAGCTGCACGAGATCACCTGGTCGTCGCCGGCGCTGCTGCTGGAGAAGATCATTACGCACGAGTCGGTGCATGCGATTGACGGCTGGGACGACCTGCGCCGCCGCCTGCAGCCCGACCGCCGCTGCTTTGCGTTCTTCCACCCGCAGCTGCCCAACGAGCCGCTGATCTTTGTCGAGGTGGCGCTGCTGCCCTCCATCCCCGCCGCGGTGGGCCCGCTGCTGGACAAGCGATCGCAGCCGCTGGACGCCAAGCAGTTCAAGGCCGCCATCTTCTATTCCATCAGCAACTGCCAGCCCGGGCTGCGCGGCGTGTCGATGGGCAACTTCCTGATCAAGCGCGTGGCCGACCGCATTGCCGACGAGATCCCCACGGTCAAGACCTTCTGCACGCTGTCGCCGATTCCGGGTTTCATGCGCTGGGTGGCCACCGGTGCACCGGTCGATGCCGAAGTGAGTCCGGCGCGGCGCCGCAAGATCGATGCGGTGCGCGAGCGGCTGGGCGTGGGCGACTCACCGATGCCCGCACATGCACCCGCCACGCCGCCTGCCGAAGCACAGCGCGACGACTGGCTGGCCCTGTGCTTCATCTACCTGACGCAGGTGGTGCACCAGCGCCACGGCGACCCGGTGGCGCGCTTTCACCTCTCCAACGGCGCAACGCTGCACGGCATCCACTGGGACGCCGACCGCTCGGGCAAGGGGCGCCAGCAGTCGGCCGGCATGATGGTCAACTACCTGTACGAGCTCGACAAGGTGGAAGATCACCACGAGGCCTTCGTCAACCGCCAGGTGGTCTACAGCAAGCGGCTCGACAAGCTGCTGGGCTGAGGCGCGGGCTCAGCCAAAGCGCGCGGGGCGCTTGTCCAGGAAGGCCTGCACGCCTTCGCGGTGCTCGGCGCTGTCGGCGTAGGCATAGGGTCGATCGGGCCAGCCGCCGGCGCCGATCTCGCGCAGCATCGCCTTGTTCAGCCGCGCGGCCTGCGGCGACAGCACCGCGATGCGTTGCACCACCGCCTGCACCTGCACAGGCAGCTCGGCGTCGGGCCACACTGCATTGAGAAAGCCGCGCTGCAGCATCACGCCGGCGTCGAGCACCGCCGCCGACAGCAGCATCTCGCGCGCGGTCAGCTCGCCGGCGGCGCGCGCCACCAGCTGCGCTTCACGCGGCGCCATCGGAAAACCGAGCTTCGCAATCGGCGCACCAAGGCGTGCCGACGACGCAGCGATGCGCAGGTCGCAGCAGCTGGCGATTTCCATGCCCGCGCCCATGCAGGCGCCGTCGATCTGCGCCACCAGCGGCACGTCGCAGTCCAGCAGCGCCTGCAGGCCGCCCCACACATCGTCTTCGTGGAAGGCGCGCAGTGCCGCTTCGTCAAAGCGGAAGTCGGGGTATTCGGCGATGTCGCCACCGGCACAGAAGGCGCCGCCCTCGCCGCGCACCACCACGCAGCGCAGGGCACCAGCCGCCGCATCGCGCTGCAGGCCGTTGGCCGCTTCTCGCAGGTCGCGCCACATGGCGCGGGTCATGGCGTTGAGCTTGTCCGGGCGGCTCAGCACCAGGTGCGCCACCGTGCCTGCGCGCTCGATGCGCAGGCCCGCGGGCGGCTGCCGGGTGACGGCCTCAGTCAAGCGTGGCGCCCGAGACCTTCACCACCTCGGTCCACTTCTTGATCTCGGTGTTGATGAAGCTGCCGAACTGGGCGCCGGTGGTGGCGGTGAATTCGGCGCCCTGGCGCGCCCAGACCTGCTTGGCCTCGTCGGTGCTGCAGGCCTTGCGGATCTCCTCGATCGCGCGCGCCTGCGCATCGGCGGGGGTGCCTTTGGGGGCCCACACGCCATACCAGGTGGTCACGTTGTAGTTGGGCAGGCCCACCTCGGCGGCGCTGGGCACATCCGGGAAGGCGGGGCTGCGCTTGCTGCCGGCCATCATCAGCGCCTTGATGCGCCCGCCGGTGATGTGCGCCGCCGACGAGCCCAGGCCGTCGAACATCATGTCCACGTCACCCGCGATCAGCCCCTGCAGCGACGGGCCGGCGCCGCGGTACGGAATGTGGGTGATGAAGGTCTTGGTCTGCTGCTTGAACAGTTCGCCGGCCAGGTGATGCGATGTACCGCTGCCGGCCGAGCCGTAGTTCAGCTTGCCCGGGTTCTTGCGTGCGAACTCGAGGAACTCCTTGAAGTTGGCCACCGGCACCTTGCGCGGGTTGACCACCACCACCTGCGGCACGCTGGCCACCAGAATCAACGGAATCAGGTCTTTCTCGATGTCGTAGTCAAGCCGCGGGTACATGCTGGGCGCAATCGTGTGGTGCACCGCGCCCATGAACAGGGTGTAGCCGTCCGGTGCCGCCTTGGCCGCCAGGCCCGCGCCCAGCGTGCCGCCGGCACCGCCCTTGTTGTCGATGATCATCTGCCGGCCGGTCAGGCGCGCGAACTGCGCCGACATCGGGCGGGCAAAGGCGTCGGTGCCGCCACCGGCCGGGAACGGCACGATCAGCGTGACCGGCTTGGTCGGCCAGGCAGATTGCGCACGCAGCGCAGGCGCGCCCAGCAGCGCGGCAGAACCCAGGGCGCCCATCAGCGCACGGCGTTGCATCTGGAATGTCATGTCGGTCTCCTTGTGTTGTTGGTCTGGCGCCCGGCCCACAGCCACAGCAGCACGCCGGCAGCCACCATCGGAATGCTAAGCCACTGGCCCATGCTCATCTGCAGGGCCAGCAGGCCCAGAAAGCCGTCGGGCTCGCGGAAGAACTCGGCTGCAAAACGCAGCACACCATAGCCGAACAGGAATGCGGCAGCAACCTGTGCGGGCTTGCGGGGTTTTCGCGCATACAGCCACAGCAGCACGAACAGCAGCAGCCCTTCCAGCAGGAACTGGTACAGCTGCGACGGGTGGCGCGGCTGCATCGCGCCGCTGTGCGGGAACACCATGCCCCAGGGCAGCTCGGGCGGCGCCAGGCGTCCCCACAGCTCGCCGTTGATGAAGTTGCCGATGCGCCCGGCCGCAAGGCCGGTGGGCACGCACGGCGCAATGAAGTCCATCACCTGCCAAAACGGCTTGCCGCGGCTGCGGGCAAACCACCACTGCGAGACGATCACGCCGAGCATGCCGCCATGAAAGCTCATGCCGCCCTGCCAGATGGCGAAGATCTCCAGCGGATGCTGCGCGTAGTAGCCCGGCTTGTAGAACAGGCAGTAGCCGATGCGGCCGCCTGCCACCACGCCCAGCACGCCGAGGAACAGCAGGTCTTCGACGTCGCGGCGCGTCCACGCCGCCGCACCTTGCACCGCGGCGAACGGCAGGTGGCGCAGCCGCAGCGTGGCCAGCCAGAAGAACAGACCGAAGGCGGCCAGGTAGGTCAGCCCGTACCAGTGGATGGCCACCGGCCCGAGCTGCAGCGCCACCGGGTCGATCTGGGGATACATCAGCATGGGGGCGGATTGTGGCCGATGCCTGCCGGGCGCCGGCGCGCCCCTGCCACAATGCAGGGTTTTCCGACCCGCTTACCCTTTCCGACCATGGCAACCTCCCCGATCAAGATCAACCGCCGCTCGGCCAACATCACCGAGGGCAAGTCGCGCGCGCCCAACCGCTCCATGTACTACGGCATGGGCTACAAGGAGGGCGACTTCGGCAAGCCGATGGTGGGCATCGCCAACGGCCACAGCACCATCACGCCTTGCAACTCGGGCCTGCAGAAGCTGGCCGACGCCGCCGTCGAGGCAGTGATCCAGGCCGGCGGCAACCCGCAGATCTTCGGCACGCCCACCATCAGCGACGGCATGGCCATGGGCACCGAAGGCATGAAGTACAGCCTGGTCAGCCGCGAGGTGATTGCCGACTGCATCGAGACCTGCGTGCAGGGCCAGTGGATGGACGGCGTGCTGGTGGTCGGCGGCTGCGACAAGAACATGCCCGGCGGCATGATGGGCATGCTGCGCGCCAACGTGCCGGCCATCTATGTGTACGGGGGCACCATCCTGCCGGGCAAGTGGAAGGGCGAAGACCTCAACATCGTCAGCGTGTTCGAGGCCGTGGGCCAGAACGCCGCCGGCAAGATCAGCGACCAGGACCTCAAGGACATCGAGCAGCACGCCATCCCCGGCACCGGCTCGTGCGGCGGCATGTACACCGCCAACACCATGAGCTCGGCCTTCGAGGCGCTTGGCCTGTCGCTGCCCTACTCGTCCACCATGGCCAACGTGCACGAAGAGAAGGTGCGCTCGACCCAGGAATCGGCGCGCGTGCTGGTCGAGGCGATCAAGAAGGACCTGAAGCCGCGCGACATCGTCACGCGCAAGGCCATCGAGAACGCGGTGGCGGTGATCATGGCCACCGGCGGCTCCACCAACGCGGTGCTGCACTTCCTGGCGATTGCCCACGCGGCCGAGGTCGAGTGGACCATCGATGACTTCGAGCGCATCCGCCAGCGCACCCCGGTGCTGTGCGACCTGAAGCCCAGCGGCCGCGCCCTGGCGGTGGACCTGCACCGCGCCGGCGGAATTCCGCAGGTGATGAAGATCCTGCTGAACGCGGGCCTGCTGCACGGCGACTGCATGACGATCACCGGCAAGACGATTGCCGAGACGCTGAAGGACGTGCCCGACGCACCGCCAGATCAAAGCGTGATCCACACCATCGACAACGCGATGTACAAGCAGGGCCACCTGGCCATCCTCAAGGGCAACCTGTCGCCCGAGGGCGCGGTGGCCAAGATCACCGGCCTGAAGAACCCGGTGATCACCGGCCCGGCGCGCGTGTTCGACGACGAGCAGTCGGCGCTGCAGGCCATCCTGGACGGCAAGATCAAGGCCGGCGACGTGATGGTGCTGCGCTACCTGGGCCCCAAGGGCGGCCCGGGCATGCCCGAAATGCTGGCGCCCACCGGCGCGCTGATTGGCGCGGGCCTGGGTGAAAGCGTGGGCCTGATCACCGACGGCCGCTTCTCCGGCGGCACCTGGGGCATGGTGGTCGGCCATGTGGCGCCCGAGGCGGCCGCCGGTGGCAACATTGCGCTGGTGCACGAGGGCGACCCGATCACCATCGACGCGCACAAGCTGCTGCTGCAGGTCAACGTGAGCGATGACGAGCTGGCCAAGCGCCGCGCCCGCTGGAAGGCGCCCGCCCCGCGCTACACCCGCGGCGTGCAGGCCAAGTTTGCGTTCAACGCCGCCAGCGCCAGCAAGGGCGCGGTGCTGGACAATTTCTGATATTTTCCGACCACCCGTCTTCCACAGGAGTTTTCGTGAAGCACTTCGTCGTGATCGCTGCTGCGCTGCTGGCCGCTCCGGCCTTTGCCGACCAGGCGCTGGCCACCGCCAAGAACTGCATGGCCTGCCATGCCGCCGACAAGAAGCTGGTCGGCCCGTCGTACAAGGACATCGCTGCCAAGTACGCTGGCGACCGCACCGCCGTGGACAAGCTGGCGCAAAAGATCATCAAGGGCGGCTCGGGCGTGTGGGGCCCGGTGCCGATGCCGGCCAACGCACAGGTCAACGAAGCCGAGGCCAAGAAGCTGTCGGCCTGGGTGCTCGCCACCAAGTAAGCCGCCGACGGCGCGCCCAAGGCCGCCGTCTGCCCTTCGCTTTTGCGGTATCTCTACCCCGCCTGGTTTGCCTGCGTGATGGGCCTCAGCGGCCTGTCGCTGGCCTGGCACCGGGCCGGTGGCGGCGTGGGTGCCGCGCTGTCGCTGTTCATTGGCGCCTTCGCCGCCATCGGTTTCGCGCTGTTGCTGGCGCTCACCGTGTGGCGCGTGCTGCGCCATGGCGATGCGGTGCGCGAGGACTGGCACCACCCGGTGCGCCATGCCTTCTTTGCCACATTGCCGATCTCGATGATCCTGCTGGCCACGGTGGCAGTGGCGCAGGGTGCACCGTTGCCGCTGGCGCATGCGCTGTGGGTCTGCGGCGCGGCGCTGCAGTTCGCGGTCACGGTGTGGGTGGTGTCGCGCTGGCTGCGCGGTGCCGACGGCAAGCTGGCCTGGCCCTCGTTCACGCCGGTGCTGTTCATCCCGGTGGTGGGCAACGTGCTCACGCCGCTGGCGGGCAGCGCGGTCGGTCACCCCGACTGGGCGGCAGCGCAGTTCGGCATCGGGCTGCTGCTGTGGCCCATCGTGATTTGCCTGATGGCGGTGCGCATCGGCCTGATCGGCCTGTGGCCGCCGCGCATGCTGGCCAGCACCTTCATCACCGTGGCACCGCCTTCGGTGGTGGGCCTGGCGGCACTGCAGCTGCAGGCGCCGGCCACGCTGGCGTGGATGGCCTGGGGCATGGCGCTGTTCTTCCTGGCGTGGTCATGCACCGTGGTG
>Ga0129333_10001904_pt1 | contig 19132 bp, 17 predicted proteins | sample CPB6_08_DNA_FD_94474 | JGI IMG/M metagenome (GOLD analysis project Ga0129333, IMG submission 94474) | Freshwater to marine salinity gradient microbial communities from Chesapeake Bay, USA - CPBay_Sum_0.6_0.8_DNA | ecosystem: Environmental > Aquatic > Marine > Coastal | place: USA: Chesapeake... | reverse complement strand
GGCAGCCCCCGCCTCGCCCGCCACCGCCAGCCCGTAGAGCGTGGCGCGGCCCATCATCACCGCATCGGCGCCCAGCGCGAGGCCCTTGATCACATCCGAGCCGCGGCGGAAGCCGCTGTCGACAATGACAGTGGCGGTCTTGCCCACGGCTTCGACCACCTCGGGCAGGATTTCAATCGGTGCGCGGGTGCTGTCGAGGGCACGGCCTCCGTGATTGGAGACAATCACGCCATCCGCACCGCAGTCCGCAGCGAGCTTTGCATCTTCCGCACGCAGGATGCCTTTCACCAGCAGCGGGCGCGGCCACAGCTTGCGGATTTCACGCAGGTCGTCCCAGGTCAGTGAATCGCTGACCATCATCGAGCGGCCCATCGGCAGCGCGGTGATTTTCGTTTTCATCGCGGTCGGGTAGTTCTCGTAGCGCGGCATGCCGGTGGTGAGCAGGTAGCGCAGCAGCACCCCGGCAAGCCAGCGCGGATGCAGCAGCACGTCGGTGACGTTGCGCCGCGTAAAGCGGAAAGGTACGGTCATGCCGTTGCGCAGGTTATATTCGCGGCCCGGCGGTACCGGCGTGTCCACGGTCACCACCAGGGCTTTGTAATCGGCGGCCTTCGCGCGCTCGATCAACGCATGGGAGGCCGCGCGGTCGGGCCACATATACACCTGGAACCACAGTTCACCGCCCGCTTCGGCGGCGACGCGCTCCAGCGCGGTCATCGAACCGGTAGCCAGCGTGTACGGTATGCCGGCATTTTTCGCGGCACGCGCCAGCGCCACTTCGCCTTCATGCCAGGCGAGTCCCGCAGAACCGGTGGGGCCGATCACCATCGGCATCGGCTGCGGCTTGCCGAAGAGCGTGATCGCCTGCGTGCGCTGAGAGGTGTCGACCAGCATGTGCGGATTGAGCTTGATGCGCTCGAAGGCAGCGCGGTTGTTGACGAGCGCCACTTCGTCGCCGTTGCCGCGATCAAAGAATTCGAACACGCCCTTTGGCAGACGCCGGCGCGCGGCCTCGCGCAGATCGGCGATGTCGTAGATGCCCAGTGTCGGATCACTCATGCTTTCCCCCTCCGATTCTCCACCGAAGTTCCCCCGGTGCTCTCCGATACAGACCGCTCACAGTCCGCGCAACGCCCGCAGCAGCAGCGAACCGCCTATCAGCACCAGCAGCACGCCGATGATTTTGACGAGTGCCTCGCGCGAGGCCTTGAGCTGGATACGGTGACCGGCCCAGATACCGCCCAGCGCGAAGGGTAACAGCAGCAGCGCGCCGAGCACACGGTCCCAGAGGATCAGCCCGCCGATCAGAAAGACCAGCGCGCGTATCGAGGTCGACAGCAGCACCATATTGGACAGCGTCGCACGCAGCGCCTGCTTGTCGGTAATGCGCCGCGTCAGGTACACGGCATAGGGCGGTGCACCGACGCCGAACATCGTGCCGGCCGCCCCGCCGCAGAAGCCCGAGATCATTGCCCAGGGATGACGGCCGATGCCGGCTTTCGGGGCGGCAGCGATGAGCGAATACAGACCATAGAGCCCGAGAAAGATGCCGAAGGCGCCAATGGTGAACTGCTGCGGAATGGTCACCAGCGCGGTGACACCCGCCACCGCCCCGGCCAGCGAGCTGGGCGCCATCCATTTGAGCTCGCCGCGGTCGGCGTCGCGCGAAAAACGCGAGCCCAGCGCGAAGGCCGCGGACACGTCGAGCAGCACGCACATCGGCAGGACATAGGCCAGTGGAAAAAACAGCGACAGTGCGGGCACGGTAAACATCGCCGCACCGAAAGCGGTGATGCCGAAAATCACATAGGACACGCCGACAATGACAGCGCAGGCCGCCCAGGTGATCAGGTCAAAGGGGAGTGCGTCCATCAATGCCGAAGCAAGGGGTGCGCGTCAACAAAAACGCCGGCCCGGCGGCCGGCGTTCTGTCTGCGGGAAAGCGGGTTCAGACAAGATTCAGGTGCTCGATACCACCCATCACATCCTTGTCTTTCGCAGATTTGCTGTTGAGCTTGATCATCAGGCGCAACTCGTTCATTGAGTCGGCGTTGCGCAGCGCGTCTTCGTAGCTGATGTCGCCGGATTCGTAGAGGTCGAAAAGATGCTGGTCGAAGGTCTGCATGCCCAGCTCGCGCGACTTGGCCATGATGCTCTTGATTTCGTGCACTTCGCCCTTGAAGATCAGGTCGGCGATCAGCGGCGAGTTGAGCAGAATTTCCACCGCGGCGGCACGGCCTTTGCCGTCCTTCTTCGGAATCAGGCGCTGCGACACCAGAGCACGGATATTCAATGACAGATCCATCAGCAACTGGTGCTTACGCTCCTCCGGGAAAAAGTTGATGATCCGGTCCAGCGCCTGGTTGGCACTGTTGGCATGCAATGTAGCCATCGCCAGATGGCCGGTTTCAGCGAAGGCAATCGCGTGGTCCATGGTGTCGCGGTCGCGGATCTCACCGATCAGGATCACGTCGGGCGCCTGGCGCAGGGTGTTTTTCAGTGCGGCTTCCCAGCTGTCGGTATCCACACCGACTTCACGCTGCGTGACCACGCAGTTGCGGTGGTCGTGGACGTATTCGATCGGGTCCTCGATGGTGATGATGTGGCCGTAGCTGTTCTCGTTGCGGTAGCCGATCATCGCCGCCAGTGACGTTGATTTGCCGGAGCCCGTGCCACCGACCATGATGATCAGCCCGCGCTTGGTCATCACCACGTCCTTGAGCACCGGCGGCAGATTAAGGTCATCGAACTTCGGGATCGAGGTGTTGATGGTCCGCAGCACCATGCCGGCGCGGCCTTGCTGCATGAAGGCATTGACGCGGAAACGGCCGATGTCGCCGGGGCTGACCGCAAAGTTGCACTCCTTGGTCGCCTCGAACTCGCTGGCCTGCTTGTCGTTCATGAGCGCGCGCGCGAGCTCAATCGTATGCTGCGGCGTCAGCGCCTGCTGCGCGACCGGGGTCATCTTGCCGTTGAGTTTGACGGCCGGCGGAAAGCCCGCCGTGATGAACAGGTCGGAGGCCTTTTTCGCCACCATCGCCCGCAGCAGATCGTGCATGAATTTGACTGCCTGTTCTCTTTCCATGCTTCTGTCCTCTTGAGATTGCGCCTTTAGCCGGTTGCTACACCGAATTTACCGGAAAGTATCCTTGTTCGCGGCCTTGTTGCGTGCCTCATCCACCGACACGATATTGCGCTTGACCAGATCCTGCAGGTTCTGGTCCAGCGTCTGCATGCCGAGCTGGGCGCCGGTCTGGATCGCCGAATACATCTGCGCCACCTTGTTCTCGCGGATCAGGTTGCGAATGGCAGGAGTGCCGACCATGATCTCGTGCGCAGCGACACGGCCGGAACCGTCCTTGGTCTTGAGCAGGGACTGCGAAATCACCGCACGCAGCGATTCCGAGAGCATCGCGCGCATCATTTCCTTTTCTTCGGCCGGGAACACGTCGATGATCCGGTCGATGGTTTTCGCTGCCGAACTGGTGTGCAGCGTGCCGAACACCAGATGGCCCGTTTCGGCCGCGGTCAGCGCGAGGCGGATGGTTTCCAGATCGCGCATCTCGCCGACGAGAATGATGTCCGGGTCTTCACGCAGCGCGGAGCGTAGTGCGTTGGCAAAGGAAAGCGTGTGCGGTCCGACCTCACGCTGATTGATTAGGCACTTCTTTGATTCGTGGACGAATTCGATCGGATCCTCCACCGTGAGAATGTGGCCCTGCTCGTTTTCATTGATGTGATTAATGATCGCAGCCAGCGTGGTCGATTTGCCCGATCCCGTAGGCCCGGTCACCAGCACCACGCCGCGCGGCTGGTTGGCGATGTCCACAAACACCTTGGGCGCTTTCAGATCTTCCAGACTCAGCACCTTGGACGGAATGGTCCGGAACACCGCACCCGCGCCGCGCTGCTGCACGAAGGCATTGACACGGAAGCGGGCCAGATTGGGGATCGAGAACGAAAAGTCACACTCGAGGTTCTCTTCATAGAACTTGCGCTGCCCGTCGTTCATGATGTCGTACACCATGGCATGCACGTCCTTGTGCTCCAGCGCCGGCAGGTTGATGCGGCGGACATCCCCGTGCACGCGGATCATCGGCGGCAGGCCCGCGGAGAGGTGCAGGTCGGAGGCCTTGTTCTTGACGACGAAGGCGAGCAGTTCGGAGATGTCCATTTATAATTCCTCGTTATCGGGCGGGTTGGCTGGTGCTGACACGCGGGGCTCCGAGTACGATCCGGACGCTCCTGACGCAGTCATGCATGCATGGCTGCGGCGTACAGCGCCTGAAGGCCCCCCGGAAATTGTGGAAAATTATGGACTCAATCGTCACCCACTGGCAAGCAGTGTGTCAGCGCATTGCGAATGCGGCGAAAGCGGCCGAGCGCGCACCGGACGTAGTGCAGCTGCTCGCGGTGAGCAAAACCTTTCCCGCCGACGCGGTTCGTGCCGTCGCCGCCGCCGGTCAGCGCGCTTTCGGCGAGAATTTCGTGCAGGAGGCCGTCGCCAAGATCGAGGCCCTGAAAGACCTTCCGCTCGAATGGCATTTCATCGGTCCGATCCAGAGCAACAAGACCCGGCCCATCGCCGAGCATTTCGCCTGGGTGCACAGCGTGGAGCGGCTGAAAATCGCACAACGCCTGAATGACGCGCGTCCGCCGCAGTTGCCGCCGCTGAATGTCCTGCTGCAGGTCAATGTCAGCGGAGAAACCAGCAAAAGCGGCGTCGCGCCCGGCGAGGAAGGTGCGCTGGCGGATGCCATCGCGGCAATGCCGCGACTGCGCCTGCGCGGGCTGATGACCATTCCGGAACCGACGGATGACATGGGCCTTGCACGCAGCCGCTTTGCCCGGCTGCGTGAGGCCTTCGATGCGCTGAAAGCACGGCATCCGGTGGATACCCTGTCGATGGGCATGTCGGATGATCTGGAAGCAGCCATCGCGGAAGGCGCGACCATTGTGCGCGTCGGTTCCGCCATTTTCGGCAAGCGGCAATACCCGCCCGGGCCGACGCCGGCAGGTACAACAAAGGCCTTTCCGCAGACGCAGTGATCGCGGAGCGGTCACGTTACTGGGTTACTATTGGGCGCCTGAATTCATTCCGGAATTTCCATGACACTGACTTTCATCGGCGGCGGCAATATGGCCGCTGCCATGATCGGCGGCCTGATCGCCAAAGGCTGGCAGCCGCGGGACCTCTGCGCAGTCGACATCCTGCCTGAGGCGCTGGCCCGCCTGCAGCAGCAGTTCGGTGTGCGCACCTCGACGGACGGCGCGGCGGCCATCGCTGGTGCCGACGCCGTGGTGCTCGCGGTCAAACCGCAGCAAATGCGCGAGGTGGCGCAATCGCTGGCCGTTGCCGTCTCGGGGCAGCTGTTCATCAGCATCGCCGCGGGCATCCGCAGCGGCGATCTGCAGCGCTGGCTCGGTGGCAAGGCCACCCTGGTGCGCGCGATGCCGAACACGCCGGCACTGGTATCCGCCGGCATTGCCGGCCTGTATGCGTCGCCCGGCGTCAGTGACGCCCAGCGCACTGCAGCCGAGAACATTCTCGGCGCCGTCGGTGATGCCTTCTGGGTGAACGAGGAGACCGGACTGGATGTGGTCACGGCGGTCTCCGGTAGCGGACCGGCGTATGTTTTTTATTGCATCGAAGCGCTGGAGCAGGCAGCGATTGCGGCCGGGCAAAGCGCCGATGCCGCACGGCGCAGCGCGCTGGCCACCTTCGCCGGCGCGGTCAAGCTGGCGCTGGCCGACAGCGCGGACCCGGCCACGCTGCGCGCCCGGGTGACATCAAAGGGCGGCACCACCGAAAGGGGAATCGCCGCGCTGGAAGCGGCGGGCCTCAGAAAAGCCTTCGCCGACGCGGTGCAGGCCGCCGCACAGCGGTCGGTAGAGCTCGGCGACACGCTTGGCAGGGATTAAGGAGCCGACACCATGTTCCGCGACGCCCTGCTGTTCCTTGTGCAAGTGCCCTTCGGTCTGCTGATCATGGCGCTGCTGCTGCGCTTTCATCTGCAATGGGTGCGTGCCCATTACCGCAACCCGCTGACGCCTTACGTCAACACACTCACCGATTTCATGGTGCTGCGCGCGCGGCGCTATGTGCCGGGCCTGTGGGGCATGGATCTGTCAACGCTGCTGCTGGCCTGGGTGCTGGCGCTGCTGCTCACGGCGCTGACCCTGCTGATCCGCGGCTACGGCTTCGGTGGCGATGCCACCGTCACTGTATTCGCGATGACCGGCCTCGCTGTTGCGCTGTGCCTGAAATATGCGGTGTATCTGCTGATTTTCTTTGTCATCGCACAGGCAGTGCTGAGCTGGGTGAATCCGGACAGCCCGGCCTATCCGATCGTCAGCGTAATCGTGCGGCCGTTCACGGCACCCTTCCGTAAATGGATACCGCCGCTGGGCAATATCGATCTGTCACCGCTCATCGTGCTGGTCGCCTGCCAGCTCGTGCTGATGCTGCCGGTCTACTGGCTGGAAGCCGTGCTCTACCAGCTGATGCGGCAGGGTTGATCGCCGGTGATGGCGCCGTGGCTGCAATACGACGCCGACCGGCAGACACTGACCCTGCGCATCCATGCGCAACCGAATGCACGCGGCAGCGGCGCCGCGGGCCTGCACGGGGATGCGCTGAAATTGCGGATTGCCGCACCCGCAGTGGATGACAAGGCCAATACAGCCTTGCTGCGTTGGATTGCGGCTGCGCTCGAATTGCCACCGTCATCGGTCACTCTCAAATCCGGGCACAGCGCGCGACGCAAAGTCGTCGTCATCGTGCCGGCGACTACCGCTGTGGCAAGACGGGCAGCGGCGCTGGCGGGCGCGACAGATAATATCTAAATAATTGATTTAATTATTATTTTTTGATTTCCCGCTGCGCCATGCTCGCCACGCGCGCAGCAGCATCACCAGCCCGACCCAGCCGGCCGCCACCGCCACCGACAGGATCAGCAGCCAGGGCAGGAAAATCGCACACAGCGCCAGCAGCAGAAAGCCGCCGCCGGTCACCGCCATGACTGCCGATTCCGCCGGACCGAGCAAACGCCGGTTGCGCATCGCCGCGCGCAGAGTATTGCCGAAGCGCAAGGCACCGGCCGCCGCGCGGGACGGCACACCGCTGCCGCGACGCAAGCGCTGCCGCGGTTGATGGCGGCGGGGAAGGTTGTCGAGCACCACCTCCGTGGCATTGGCCAGATCAGCTTCGAACATTGCCTGCATCGCGCAGGCAAATTTTTCGTCTTCGATCGCGACATCGAGCTCGTAATTGCCGATCCAGCTCGCGACGTTGAGATTGGTCGAGCCGATGCGGGTCCAGCGGCAGTCGGCAACAGCGGTCTTGGCGTGCATCATCGACCCGTTCCATTCGAACACGCGCACGCCGGCCTCCAGCAGCGGCCGGTAACCGGCCCGAGACAGGCCGGCCAGCCAGGGGACATCGCTGTTGCCGGGGACCAGCAGGCGCACATCGACGCCATCCCTCGCGGCGGCGCGCAGTGCCTGGGCATAGGGCGCCAGCGCCACGTAATAGGCATCGGACAGCCACAGCGTCTCGCTCGCCATCGAGGCAACCAGCTGATCAATCTGGAACAGGCGGCCGGCGTTGGGTTCGCTGACCAGCACGCGCACCGGCGAATCACCGGCCACTGCGGCGGGTGGCTGTACCACCGCCGTCGGCGCTCCGATATGCGACCAGAGCCGCACGAAAGCTTCGTCCATCGCCGCCACCGCAGGTCCGCGCACCATCACCCCGGTATCTCGCCAGGGCGTAACCGCCTTGAGTGCATCGCCCTCCCATTTGCGGCTGACGCACAGCCCGGACACGAATCCGGTCTCGCCATCAACAACCAGCAATTTGCGATGATCCCGGGCGAGCCAGCCGAAAGGACTGCCGGGACGCGGCGGGTTGAAGCAACGCACCTCGCCGCCCGCGGCTGCCACCTCGCGCAGCACGCGCGCCGAGCCCACGCCCAGCGCGCCCATCCAGTCGTAGATGACACGCACGGCGACGCCGGCACGCGCACGGGCAGCCAGTGCGGCGGCAAACATCCGCCCGGTCGCATCGTCGGCGATGATGTAATTCTCGAAATGAATGGTGTGTCGCGCGGCGGCAATCGCCTCCAGCCAGGCGGGATAGTTTTCAGCGGCATCCTTGAGCAGGCGAACCGCGTTGCCGGCTATGGCTTCGCTGCCGGCGGCGCGTGCGAGCATCTGCTCGCTCAGCCACTCACCGGTGGAGGGCAGCGGATGGGCGCCATCAGCGGGTCGGTCCGGATCGGGCAGCCGGCTCACCGTTACATCAGCACGATGTCGTACTGTTCCTGGTTATAAGCCGATTCCACCTGCAGCGAAATGCGCTTGCCGGTAAAGTCCGAAGTCATGGCAAGGCTGTGCGACTCCTCATCGAGGAACATGTCGACCACCTGCTGCGAGGCGAGAATGCGGAACTCGCGCGCATCGAACTGCCGTGACTCGCGCACCAGCTCGCGCAGGATGTCGTAGCACACCGTCTGCGCAGTGCGCAGTTCACCCCGCCCCTTGCAGGTCGGACAGGGCTCGCAGAGCACATGGGCCAGGCTCTCTCGCGTGCGTTTGCGCGTCATCTCGACCAGACCGAGCTGAGTAAAGCCGTTCACGGTCATCCGCGTACGGTCACGTGCCAGTGCCTTGCGCAATTCGTTGAGCACGGCATTGCGGTGCTCCTCGGACTGCATGTCAATGAAGTCAATGATGATGATGCCACCGAGATTGCGCAAACGGAGGTGGCGCGCAATCACCTGAGCCGCTTCGAGATTGGTTTTAAAGATGGTGTCGTCCAGCGTACGGCCGCCGACGAATCCGCCGGTGTTGACGTCGACCGTTGTCATTGCCTCGGTCTGGTCGATGATCAGATAGCCACCGGATTTCAGATCGACACGCCGGGACAGCGCCCGCTGAATGTCATCCTCGACGTTGTAGAGGTCGAACAGCGGACGCTCGCCTTGGTAGTGCGACAGGTGACCCACCACGGCCGGCGTGAACTGTTCGGCAAACTGCACCATCGCCTGGTAGGTCTCGCGGGAGTCGACCTGGATGCGGCCGGTATCGTCATGCGCAAAATCGCGCAGAACGCGCAGACCCAGATTGAGATCCTGGTACAGCAGCGTCAGCGGAGCGGCGCTCTGGGCCTGGCGGCGGATATCGTCCCAGAGCTTGCGCAGGTAATCGACGTCCATCGCCAGCTCACGCTCGGTGGCCGCTTCGGCCATGGTACGCACGATATAACCGCCGGCTTCATCTGCCGGGATCAGGTGCTGCAGGCGCTCGCGCAACAGCACGCGTTCACCTTCGTCCTCGATACGCTGCGATATGCCGATATGCGACTCCTGAGGCAGATAGACCAGCAGACGGCCAGCGATGCTGATCTGCGTGGACAGCCGGGCGCCCTTGGTACCGATCGGATCCTTGACCACCTGCACCATCAGGTTCTGTCCCTCGGACAGCAGCTTCTCGATCGGCGGACCCGGCTCATTGCTGCTCCGGTGGCCCCAGATGTCAGCGACGTGGAGGAACGCGGCGCGCTCGCCGCCGATGTCGACAAAGGCCGACTGCATGCCCGGCAGCACGCGGACCACCTTGCCCATGTAAATGTTGCCGACGAAGCCCCGCGAGGATGCGCGTTCGACGTGCAGCTCCTGCGTCACACCGTGCTCGACCACGGCGACGCGGGTCTCCTGCGGGGTGACGTTGATCAGGATGTCTTCGCTCATGGCAGCCGGATTCCGAAACGGGACAGCAGCACGGCGGTTTCCGCCAGCGGCAGCCCCATGATGCCCGAATAACTGCCTTCGATGCGGGTGACGAAAATCGCGGCGAGCCCCTGAATCGCGTATGCACCGGCCTTGTCCATGGGTTCCGGTGTCTGCGTGTAGCGGTGCATTTCGTCCGGCTGGAGTTCGCGGAAAGTCACCGAGGATTCCGACAAAGCCATTTCCACCGCAGTCGGATCGACAATCGCCACCGCCGTGAGCACGCGATGACTCCGGCCCGACAGCCGTCCGAGCATGGCCAATGCCTCCTCGCGGTCGCGCGGCTTGCCGAGAATGGCATCGTCACACACCACCGTGGTATCGGCGGCCAAGACGGGCTGGGGAACCAGCCGGCGCGCCATCAGCAGTTCCTGTCCGACACGCGCCTTTTCCAGCGTGACTCGGCGCACATAAGCATCGGGCGATTCGCCGGACAGCGGGGTCTCATCCACGTCGAGGCCGCGCTGGTTGGCTTCGCGAAACTGCAGCACGTCGAAGGGCACACCGATCTGCCGCAGCAGTTCACGCCGGCGCGGACTGCGCGAAGCCAGATAGATGCGTGAGGCGCTCATGGACGGTTAATGGACAGTTAAGGGCGGCTCAGGGACGATGATAGGGATGACCGGCAAGGATGCTGCTGGCACGGTACAGCTGCTCGGCCAGAATGACACGCACCATGCCGTGCGGCAACGTCAGCGGAGACAGCGACCACAGCCAGTCGGCACTGTCCTTGACGGCAGCCGCAAGGCCGTCTGCCCCGCCGATGACGAAGCTAACATCACGGCCCGACTGCTTCCAGCCATCCATGCGCTGCGCCAGCGCTGCCGTATCGCAAGTGCGGCCGTGTTCATCCAGCACCACGCGCAGGCTGCCCTGCGGCAGCGCCGCCTCGATCTGCGCCGCTTCGGTATCGAGCAGCCGCCGGTTCGCCGTCTGCCCGGCCGCGCGCTGGGCCGGTTTGAGCTCTTTCAGCAGCAGCGGCATCTCGCGCGGCATGCGCTTCGCATATTCCCGGTAAGCCTCAGTGACCCAGTCTTCCATGCGATGCCCCACAGCAATCAGATGCAGCTTCACGGTTGCGGCTCGCCGCCGTCGTCAGGCTGCAGACGGTGTCTTTTTCACCGCAGTCTTGCGCGCCCGCGGTTTTGTCGCCGGCGCCCACATCTCCTCGAGGTTGTAGTACTGGCGTATGGCTGGCTGCATCACATGCACAACCACCGCGCCCAGGTCGACGAGTATCCATTCACCGGTCTGCTCACCTTCCGTGCCATAGACTTTGCCGCCGCCTTTCTTGACTACCTCGCAGACGTTGTTCGCGAGCGCGCGAACCTGCCGGTTGGAATCGCCGCTGGCGATGATGACCTTGTCGAACAGCGCAGTCATTTTCTTCACGTTGAGGACGACAATATCGCGCCCCTTGATATCTTCCAGCGCGGTAACAGCCGTTTTGGCCAGCTTTTCAGGTCCCATCAGCTTTCCGAGTAAATGTTATGTTGTTGAATATATTGGTATATTTTATCAGGCATCAGATACCGTGCCTTTTGCGGCGCTGAGCGAATCAGCGTCGCCGAAATCGCGAGCTCGGCAATGGGCACCACGACGATTCCACCCGCCGGTGCAATATGCACATTCAACGGCTGTTGCATCAGACGTTGCCCGTATTCCTGCGCCAGCGGGGGCGGCATGCGCTGCTGCCAGGTATCCACCGGGTAGCCGGGCCGGTAGGCAATTGCCAGATGCGCAAGCTGAAACAATTCCCGCCATCGGCTCCAGGTGGCCAGGTCGAGAAAGGCATCTGCACCGAGGATCAACACCAGCGGCTGGCGTTCGCCCAGCTCGCCACGCAGTTCGTGCAGGGTATCGACCGTGTACGACAGCGCCGGCTTGCGTATCTCCCGGTCATCCACGGTAAACAGCGCATTATCGGCTGTGGCCAGCCGCACCATCGCCAGCCGCTCCTGCGCATCCGCCGCCGGCTGCGCCCGATGCGGCGGCGTGCCGCTGGGAATGAAACGTACTTCGGACAGTCGCAGTTGGTCAGCCACCTCCTGCGCCAGCCGGAGATGTCCGAAATGAATCGGGTCGAAGGTACCGCCCAGCACCCCGATGGTCAGTGCCATGCGGCGGGAGGGCTCACAGCACCAGCCGCCGGATGTCCGACAACACGGTGGTCAGATAGCTGCTGAAGCGGGCGCCGAGGGCGCCGTCGATGACGCGATGGTCGTAGGACAGCGATAGCGGCAGCATCAGGCGCGGCACAAAGGTCTTGCCATCCCACACCGGTTTCATCGACGACTTGCCGACGCCCAGTATCGCCACTTCCGGGGCGTTGATGATGGGCGTGAAATGACTGCCGCCGATGCCACCGAGGCTGGATATCGAGAAGCAGCCGCCCTGAAGATCCGCCGGTGCAATCTTGCCGGCACGCATGCGCGCGCTGACCTCGCCCAGCTCCTTGGCGATTTCAAGCAGCCCTTTCTTGTCGACGTCGCGGATCACCGGCACCACAAGTCCGTTCGGCGTGTCGACGGCGACACCGATGTGATAGTAATTCTTGAGGACAAGATTCTCCCCGTCGGCCGAGAGCGAGGCATTGAATTCCGGGAATTGCTTCAGCGCAACCACCGCCGCCTTCATCAGGAAACCGAGCATGGTGAACTTGATGCCGCTTTTCTTCGCCTCGTCGGCTTGTGCCTTGCGGAACGCCTCCAGTTCGGTGATGTCCGCCTCGTCGTGCTGCGTGACATGGGGGATCGACACCCAGTTGCGGTGCAGAAATCCGCCAGACAGCTTTTTGATGCGTGACAGCGGCTGCTCGGTGACCGGGCCGAACTTCGAGAAATCGACCGGCTGCATCGGCGGCAGATTGAAACCCAGCCCGCCGCCACCCTCGCCGCGCGGCTTCGCCAGTTCCGATTTCACAAATGACTGCACATCTTCCTTGAGCACGCGGCCCTTGGGGCCGCTGCCGTTCACACGTGACAAATCCACACCCAACTCGCGGGCGAAGCGGCGGATCGACGGACTGGCGTGCGCCTTGCCGAAACCGGCCTCATCGACTGCCTGACTGACAACCGGCGCCGGCGAGGCCGCCGGTGCTGGCTTCAGCGCTGCAGGAGCCGGCGCGGCTGCGACCGGCGCGGCTGCCGCGGGTTGTTCGACAGGGGCAGGCACAGCGGCCGGCGCGGCCGCAGCAGCAGGCGCCGAAGCATCCGCCTCCCCGGCTTCGAGCAGGAGCACCAGCACCCCTTCGGACACTTTGTCGCCGATCTTGAGCTTGATTTCCTTCACCACGCCGGCGGACGGAGACGGGACATCCATCGTCGCCTTGTCCGATTCCAGCGTGACCAGCGGATCCTCGGCACGCACGGCATCGCCCGGCTTGACCAGCACTTCGATCACCGGGATGTTCTTGAAATCGCCGATATCCGGCACCTTCACTTCGATTGCATTGGCCATGAGCGTTACTCTGTCGCGGCGGGATCAGACCGTCGCCGGATTGGGTTTGTCGGGGTTGATGCCGTATTGCCGGATTGCCTCGGTGACTTTCTTGCGCGGCAGCAGTTCCTGATCGGCCAGTGCCTTCATCGCCGCCACCGCAACGTAATGGCGATCGACCTCAAAGAACTGGCGCAGCTTGCGCCTTGTGTCCGAACGCCCGAAACCGTCCGTGCCCAGCGCGATGAAATTATGGGTGGGCAGGAAGGCGCGCACCTGGTCAGCATAGAGCTTCATGTAATCGGTCGCGGCAATCACGGGGCCGGCGCGATCCTTGAGGCATTGTTCGATATGGCTGAGACGCGGTTCCGCTTCAGGATGCAGCATATTCCAGCGCTGGGTCTCCAGACCGTCGCGACGCAGTTCGTTGAAACTGGTCACGCTCCAGATATCCGCGGCAATGCCGAAGTCCTTTTCCAGAAGCGCCGCACCGGCGATGATCTCGCGCAGGATCGTGCCGCTGCCCAGCAACTGCACCTTCGGCTGGTTCTTCTTTGCCTTGCCTTCCGACAGCAGATACATACCCTTGAGAATCTGCTTTTCAACACCCTCCGGCATCGCCGGATGGGTATAGTTCTCGTTCATCACGGTGATGTAATAAAAGACATCCTCCTGCTCCTGATACATCCGCCGCAACCCGTCCTGGATGATCACTGCCAGCTCGTAGCTGAAGGTCGGGTCATAGGACACGCAGTTGGGAATCGTCGACGCGAGCACATGGCTGTGTCCGTCTTCATGCTGCAGTCCCTCGCCGTTGAGCGTGGTGCGCCCGGCGGTGCCGCCGAGCAGGAAGCCGCGGGCGCGCAGATCACCCGCCGCCCAGGCAAGATCCCCGATGCGCTGGAAGCCGAACATCGAGTAGAAGATGTAGAACGGAATCATCATCTGCGCGTTGTTCGCGTACGAGGTCGCCGCAGCGATCCAGGACGACATCGCGCCCGCCTCGTTGATGCCCTCCTGCAGGATCTGGCCGTTCTGGCTTTCCTTGTAGAACATCAGCTGATCGGCATCCTGTGGCGTATACAGCTGTCCGACTGACGAATAGATGCCGAGCTGGCGGAACATGCCTTCCATGCCGAAGGTGCGCGATTCATCCGGCACGATGGGCACGACCAGCTTGCCGATCTTCTTGTCGCGGATGATCGTGTTGAGGATGCGCACGAAGGCCATCGTGGTCGAGATCTCACGTTCCTCGGTGCTTTTCAGCTGCGCGTCGAAAGCAGACAGCGGCGGTACTTCCAGCGGCGCCTGCCGGCGCGGCCGCGCCGGCAGCGATCCGCCCATCGCCGTAATGCGCGAGCGCAGATACTGCATCTCCGGCGAATCCTCCGGCGGCCGGTAGAGCGGCACTTCCTCGAGCTGCGCATCCGGTATCGACAACTGGAAGCGATCGCGGAAGGCGCGAATCGAAGCGGTACCCATCTTTTTCTGCTGGTGGGTGATGTTTTGGCCTTCGCCCGACTCGCCCATGCCATAGCCCTTCACCGTCTTGGCAAGAATCACCGTGGGCTGGCCCTTATGCTTCATCGCTGCTGCATAAGCAGCATAGATCTTGTGCGGGTCGTGGCCGCCGCGATTGAGGCGCCAGATATCGTCATCGGACATGTTCGACACCATCGCGGAAAGCTCGGGATACTTGCCGAAGAAATGCTTGCGCACGAAGGCGCCATCGTGCGACTTGAAGGACTGATATTCGCCGTCAACGCACTCTTCCATGCGCTTGAGCAGGATGCCGTTCTTGTCCTTTTGCAGTAGCGGATCCCAGTACGATCCCCAGATCACCTTGATCACATTCCAGCCGGAGCCGCGGAAATCCGATTCGAGTTCCTGGATGATCTTGCCGTTGCCGCGCACCGGTCCGTCCAAACGCTGCAGATTGCAGTTGATGACGAAAACGAGGTTATCAAGCTTTTCACGGCCTGCGAGTGAAATGGCTCCCAGCGATTCCGGCTCGTCCATCTCGCCGTCGCCCATAAAGGCCCAGACCTTGCGCCCTTGCTGCTCGATCAGCCCGCGGTCTTTCAGGTAGCGCATGAAGCGCGCCTGATAAATTGCCATCAGCGGCCCGAGACCCATCGACACCGTCGGGAACTGCCAGAAGTCGGGCATCAGCCAGGGGTGCGGATAGGATGACAAACCCTTGCCGTCGACCTCCTGACGGAAATTGTTCATCTGCTCCTCGGTGATGCGTCCTTCGAGGAAGGCACGTGCGTAGACGCCCGGCGCCGAGTGGCCCTGCACGTAAACGAGGTCACCGAGGAATTTCTCGTTGGCCGCACGGAAAAAATGATTGAAGCCGACGTCGTAGAGCGTCGCTGCCGAGGCGAAACTCGCGATATGCCCGCCAAGTTCAGAGGATTCCTTGTTCGCCCGTACCACCATGGCCATCGCGTTCCAGCGCACGAGGGCGCGGATCTTGTGTTCGAGTTCGGCATCGCCCGGCGAGCGTTCTTCACGCTCAGGCGGAATGGTGTTGAGATAGGCGGTATTGGCGTTATACGGAATGTACGCGCCGGCGCGGCGCGCTTCATTCACCAGCCGGTCGAGCAGAAAGTTCGCGCGTTCCGGTCCTTCGCGTTCGACGACTGAGCGGAGGGCTTCAAGCCATTCCTGGGTCTCCAGCGGATCGGAGTCACGTTGCAGGTCATTCAAGTCCATGGGCCATACCTTTGTGGGGCAAATTTGCGAGAGTATTCCGGCACTTATGGTGCCCGAACCGCCGCCGTGATGGGATGAGGAATTATAACGTCTGTGCTGAGCCGGACACAGGATTTAGCCGGACCGACACGCTGGTGCGGCGCACAAAATTCAATCAGGAATCTGGCCTAGCGGCCGTGAAACTGCGGCGTACGCTTGGCGAGGAAGGCTGCCATTCCTTCGCGCTGGTCGGCGGTGCCGAATGCGGCGGCAAACACCTCGGTTTCGAGCGCACAGCCTTCGGCTAGACTCAGGCTTTGGCCCTGCTGCACCGCGCGCTTGGCATCACGCACAGCCAATGGCCCTTTCGCCGCAATCGTTCCCGCCACGGACAGACCGCATGCCATCAAGGCCTCCGGCGCCACCACCTGCGTTGCCAGCCCGATGCGCAACGCTTCATCGGCCTTGACCTGCCTGCCCGTGGTCACCAACTCCAGTGCGCGGGCGGTTCCGACGCGCCGCAGCAAACGCTGGGTGCCGCCGAAACCGGGAGGTATGCCGAGATTGACTTCCGGCTGGCCGAAAACCGCACGTTCGGACGCGATGATCCAGTCGCAGGCCATCGCCAGTTCGCAGCCACCGCCCAGCGCATAGCCGTTGACCAGCGCGATGACCGGCAGCGGCAGCGCCTCCAGCGCGTGCATCACCGCCATGCCGGTCTGCGAAAACGTGCGCGCCTGTGCTTCCGTCATTTCGCGCATCGCGGCGATGTCAGCGCCGGCCACGAAGGCTTTGTCACCGGCACCCGTGATCAGCAACACGCGGGCCGCCGGATCGGCCGCGACGCCGTTGATCGCCTGGGTCAGCTCGGCCAGCGTCGCGGCATTAAGCGCGTTCAGGGCCTTGGGACGGTTAACCGTCAGACAAAGAACGCCGGGGGCCGGCTGTTCCAGCAGCAGATTCTCGTAACTCACGGGTGGGCTCCTATACGCCGCTGGACCAGATGCCGGCGCAGTCGCGATGTTACTGGAGCCGCTGCTTCACGTAACGGCCGGGGGCGTCCTCGATAACCGGATAAGCGTCCGTTCCGGGCACACGCGCCGGTTGCAGCGCGCCGGCCCTGGCAGCAACCCAGGCAGCCCAGTCCGTCCACCAGGAACCGGCGTGCTGCTCGGCCGCGGCGCACCACTGGTCCGGATCCGGGGGCAGTTCGTCGTGGGTCCGGTAGCCATACTTGTTGTTCGCCGGCGGATTGATAATGCCGGCAATATGCCCGGAGCCGCCGAGCACGAAGCGCACCTCGCCCGACAGTAGGCGCGCGCCGGCATAGGTCGATTTCCACGGCGCGATGTGGTCCTCGACTGTTGAAATGAAATACGACGGTGTGCGGATTTTGGTCACGTCGATCGGCACCCCTGCGAGCGTCAGCGCGCCGGGCTCGCGCAGCTGATTGCGCAGGTACATGTTGCGCAGGTAGTAGCTGTGCATGGCTGCCGGCATGCGGGTGGAATCGCCGTTCCAGTAGAGAAGATCGAAAGGGAAAGGGTCTTTGCCCAGCAGGTAGTTGTTGACGACGAAAGACCAGATCAGATCGTTGGCCCGGAGCATGTTGAAGGTGGTGGCCATTTCCGACCCTTCGAGGTAGCCGCGCGCGGCCATGCGCTTCTCGAGGGCACTCACCTGCTTTTCATCAATGAACACTTCGAGTTCGCCGGGACGGGCAAAGTCGATCATGGTGACAAAGAAGGTGGCGCTGCTGATGCGCTCCTGCCCCTTCGCCGCGAGCCAGGCCAGCGTGCTGGCGAGCAGCGTGCCGCCGAGACAATAGCCAATGACATTGCAGCGGGACTGCCCGGTGATGGCTTCGATCACGTCGAGCGCGGCCAGCGACCCGCCGGTGAGATAGTCGTCGAAGCCCTTGTCGCGCAGCTTCTCGTCGGGGTTCACCCAGGAAATCACGAAAACCGTATGCCCCTGCGCGACGGCCCAGCGCACGAAGGAATTGTTTTCACGCAAATCAAGGATGTAGAACTTGTTGATCCAGGGCGGGATGATCAGCAGCGGCACCTCGTGCACCTGCTCCGTGGCGGGGCTGTACTGGATCAGTTGCATGATCTCGTTTTCAAAAACGACCTTGCCCGGCGTCGTCGCGATGTTCTCGCCCAGCCGGAAGGCAGCGGTATCGGTCATGCGAATGCGCAGTTGTTCGCCGTTGCCTCGCGCCAGATCCTCGAGCAGGTTGTTGAGCCCTTTCAGCAGATTCTGCCCGCCGGAGTTCACGGTTTCCTGCAAGGCTTCCGGATTAGTAACGAGGAAGTTCGAGGGTGCCAGCGCATCGATGTACTGCCGGGTGTAGAAATCGACTTTCTTCGCGGTTTGCTCGTCCAGGCCGTCGACAGAGGCCATGGACTGGTGCAAATGCTTCGCCGCAATCAGGTAGGACTGCTTGATATAGTCAAAGAGAAAGTTGTTCTCCCAGTCCTCATGCTTGAACCGGCGATCGGTTTTCGCCGGTTGCGCCACCGCCTCTGCCGGTTGGCCCCAGAAGCGCATAAAAGCGTTCTGCCAAAGCGTGGCGTAGTCCTGCCACAGCTTCATATTGAGTTCAGCCAACTGCGCCGGATTGGCCAGCAGACGCTGCCAAGCCTGGAAGAAACTCGATGCGATACCGAGTTCATCGTCGAGCGCAGCCAGATAGCCGCCGGGCCCCTTGTTCATGTAGGTGCTCAGCAAGGCGCTGCTCTTATGCGCAATGTCGGCGTAAAGCTTGGCCAGAGCCTCCGGATCAGGCGTCTTCTGTTCGGTTTCAGCGGTCATGAGTGGGGTCAGCGCAAAAAATAAATTGACGTTTACGTAAATGATGATATAACTCTCTCGACTTACCCCCTGCATGACCTGATTTGCTGCCTGCAGATCATCTATTCAGGATCTTACGCCGAGCGCGGATCACTATAACCGGATTTGCTGCATAGCACAATGAGCAGGGTTTACACCATACGCGAGCTGTCCCGGGAGTTCGGGGTGAGCACTCGCACACTACGCCACTACGAGGACGAAGGCTTGGTCTCGCCGGAACGGCGCGGCATCACCCGGCTGTACAGCCCGCGGGACCGTGTGCGGCTGAAACTCGCTCTCAGAGGCAAGCGCCTCGGTTTTTCCCTTGGCGATATCCGCGAATTGTTTCAGCTCTACGATCTCGCAAACGG
>Ga0129333_10001903_pt1 | contig 19163 bp, 28 predicted proteins | sample CPB6_08_DNA_FD_94474 | JGI IMG/M metagenome (GOLD analysis project Ga0129333, IMG submission 94474) | Freshwater to marine salinity gradient microbial communities from Chesapeake Bay, USA - CPBay_Sum_0.6_0.8_DNA | ecosystem: Environmental > Aquatic > Marine > Coastal | place: USA: Chesapeake... | reverse complement strand
CCGCAGTAAAAGAACGAGAACTACAAACACAAAGAATTACTGGTGGTGCCAAAGTTGATGAACAAGGCAACATTATTGTTGAAGACGATAAACCAGTTAGAGATATAGATACGGCGCTATTTAGTGCCGTAAGAGTTGCACAAATTGCAAACAAACCAGACGACCCTAATAACTACGGTCAAGGTCCAGCAGGTAGTACTAGGTTGTGTTCACATAAGTTTATTCTTGACCAACCTATGTTTAGTTTGTATGGAATGAAAATGGGTTACATTTTAGTTAGGTTCCACAAAAATGGAAGAAGAGGACCTGATTGGGTTTACGGACCAGTTTCAATGGATGTTTATCAAGCGTTTGCGGCAAGTAATTCAAAAGGCAAATTTATTAACACTACACTAAACGGATATGGCTATAGACCAGCAAGTGAAACCCCATACGCCAATGAATTTAATGATTTTGCACCAAACAGTGGAACGGACAGCGCTGGCATTAGACTGTAATCTATGAAAAGATTACTTGGATATACGGCAATATGGCTTTTTATAGTCTCATTGTTTTATAGCATATACGCTATATTCACTAAACAAAATTTATTGATTATCTCTTTACCTATTGTTTTGTTTTTAGGTGTTTACTTATTTAAAGGAACGCTTAATCTTGTATTAGGTCTTGGTTTTGTTTATTGGGTTTTGCGAGATACACACAGAGGATTTTCGGTATCTCGTGGATTTATGAGAGAGACAAATCATCCGTGGAGAACTGGACGTGGTATTCAAATTGGTCTAGGTAAATATGTATTTCAAATAGGTTTATGCAAACGCAATGACGCAATTAGTGAAATGAATGGTTTATTAAACGCACTAAAAGGTAGAGAACTCCACTACAAACCAAAGGAGATTAGGGAATGGCGTTAAATCTTTGGAAAAAGGTAACTAATCAAAAATTGCCATCTACCCGTATTACAAGGATGGATTTACCTTCTTTATTAAACTGGTATGAAACTACGTTAATGGACTTAGGTGCAACTTTTGATAAGTATCGTTATCATGGGGCTGATTACTCAACAGTTGACGAATTGTTTGAAATACTTACAAATATCCATACAGAAATAGGTCAGCGTGGAAAATGAAGTTGAGGACCTTTCAAGCGTTCTGGATATTGAAGAACTAGCACCAGAATTAGATGAAGCCTCAACAGAGTTTGTTGACCATCTTGTTAAAAAACTACTTATATTTACAGAAGAGTTTTGTGACATTGAGTTTTTCCCGTATCAGGTTCCAATTGCTTATCGTTTAATTGAATCCATTGTTTTAGGAGACGGTGACGAGGTAACTGTTATTGGTTGTCGCCAGTCTGGAAAATCAGAAGTTTTGTCTGGAGTAATGGCATCAATGATGGTTATCTTGCCAAAATTGGCTCCCGTGTATCCAACGTGGTTAGAAAAGTTTGAAAAGGGTTTTTGGTGTGGTGTATTTGCCCCTACAGAAGACCAAGCAGATACTGTTTTTAGTCGCATCGTTACCAAGTTAACTAATGAACACGCACTTGATTTTTTACTTGACCCAGAGATTGATGATAAAGCGGCATCTGGTGGAGCGCGTGGAAAAGGAAAAATAATTACATTAAAGAATGCTGGGTCACTATGCCGTATGCAAACTTGTAACCCTAAAGCCAAGATTGAATCTAAAACTTATCATTTTGTATTGATTGACGAATCTCAAGAAGCCGACGAATACATGATTACTAAATCAATAAAACCAATGTTGGCATTTAACAACGGAACTATTTGTTTAACAGGAACCGCTTCTAGGACTAAATCCTATTTTTATAAAATGATTCAATTTAATAAAAGACGTGGTGTTAATGGAGGTCGTCGCCATAGACAAGCCCATTTTGAATACGACCACCGCTCAGCATCTAAATACAATCCAAATTATGGAAAGTTTATTGCCAAAGAGAAAGTAAGAATTGGAGAAGACTCTGACGAGTTTCAAATGTCTTACTGCAATAAATGGATTCTTGAAAAAGGTATGTTTGTATCAGAAGAACGTATGGAGCGACTGTTTGACCAAAGCATGCCTTTGGTTAAAGAATGGTGGAGAACACCAGTTGTTGCAGGAATTGACGTTGCCCGTTCAAATGACTCCACGGTAGTAACCGTTGTTTGGGTAGACTGGGACCATCCAGATGCTTTTGGTTTTTATGAACATAGGATTCTTAATTGGCTTGAAATAAACAACCAAGAATGGGAACAACAGTATTTTGAGATTGTTGATTTCTTACGACATTATTCCGTAATACGTGTTGGCGTAGACTCACAAGGCGTTGGTGGAGCAGTTGCTGAACGTTTACAATTGTTATTGTCTGACATAGAAGTTATAGCAATGTCATCTGATTCAAAAGCACAACATGAACGTTGGGTTCATTTGACGGAACTAATTCAACGAGACCAGTTGGTAATCCCTGCACACTCCAAAGCACGTCGTACTAGGTCATGGAAACGCTTTAACCAACAAATGTCAGATTTGGAAAAAGTTTACAAAGGTCCATATTTGCTTGCTGCTGCGCCAGATGAAAAGGGCGCTTTTGACGACTATCCAGACTCCCTTGCCCTTGCTTGTGCAATGACTGTACATGACACGATGCCAGAGGTACAAGTAGGCATGTCACCGTTTTTTCGGTAATAACCATTAAAAAATGGTAAAGTATAGGATAGCAATATCCACTTTTGGAGGATTATAAAATGCAAGACCCAACAATGAACATGTCAGTTGCTCCGCAAAACCCGTACCCAGAAAATGGTCGTGGGGAAATTCGCTATGAGCGTACAATGGCTCCAAGCATCCCTGGAAACAAGGGTCCTCTTCGCTTTGAAGAAGGCGTTGCCACAGACACAGACGTTCCAAACGATTTTTCAATCGGTGCTTATTTTGACACTTCATCATCGCCAATGCGTCAAAACCACAACAATCCAGAAATGTTCTACAAGCATGCTGAAGACACCATGCGCGAGCGTGCACACGTAGGCTCGGCTTCGTGGGTTGAAGCACCAGCATTGCTTAGCGATTTCGTAACTGGCGCTATGGCTGGAGATGGAATGCCAACATTTGAAATGGAGTACAATTCGGGCGGCTATACAAAGCGTCCAAACCCAACAGTTGTATCAGATTAAGTAAAACTTAATATTAGGTACTATTTGTGGCTCGTGAAGGTAGTGCGCCAAGCGGGAGAAGTAAAGACCCTAGAAGGGTAATCATCCCGTTAACTACCTCTCTTTCAGGTATCCCTATTGCAGGGTCATACCAAGGAGGAGGTTTATACGATTTTTCAGCAATGAAAAAGGCTAGATGGTCTGAGTTTTATGGAACTCAACATTCGCAGAAAAACCTTGGATACGACTTTAACTTTAAAAATCGTTTTGTATCCAGTGATTCTGGACGTCGTATTGGATTTATTGGAAACGTAGGCGGTTATCAAACAGTCCGTCGTGAATCAAGTAGCGCCAAAGTTGTTCAAGACCCAACTGACGCTTTTAAAGCGCATAAACCTTTTACTAAAATAAAAGGTGCTGGAGTAAGTCCAAGAATTCGTTTTATAGATACTGCTCGTATGCGAAGTCGGGCAAAGAATATTTACAATAAAGCCAATCCAGCAAATATCAATGATTTAGACATTCAACGACGTATGGACTATGAAGAAACTAAAAAACTTCGTGGAGATATGTTTGGTCCTAAAGACAGAGGAACTTCTTTTGGAAGGTTGCGATGAGTTCAGATATCTGGACGGCTGTCGTTGTTACAACAATACCAGTTGTTGGCGCAGGTATTGGCTATTTAATTAAATATTTAATTGAATTTAGAAATGAAAATAGAAGCGACCATGACACTGTTATGGAAGCAATTAGTGATTTAAAAATTGATGTTCGTGAAGTTAAAAATGGTTTGTATGACCACATTTCATGGCATTCAAAGAAAGTTAAAAAATGAAAAATAAAGATTTGTTTGTTAACGTACTTCTTAGAATCCTTGCAACCTTTGCGGCATCAGGTTTGGGCGTTATCGGCGCAGGAACAATTGCTGGTGTACCAGTTCTAAAAGCCGTTTTTATGGCTGGAATTGCAGGAGTTGCTGTGGTGGTTGAAGGTTTGTCTAGAGCGTTTTTACAAGATGGCAAATTAACCTATTCTGAAATTAACGATGTGTTTAACAAAGTTGATAAAAAGGCACCTGATAAAGAAACTGTTTAAATTTGCCGTAGATAGTTTCCACTAACATAAAAAAGGTCGCTTGTATTAAGAACATGGGGGGCATTTTTAGTCATCTCCAAATCTTGACCATTTGAGGCACTGTAATACAGTTTTCCAGTGGTATTTCCTGCAACTACATCTAACAGAATGGAATAATGGTTTGAAGCAGAGTGTAAACCAGCGGTTCTAAAGGCTTGATTTTGTCTTGGAGCAAAAGGAACGGTAAGTGTGTATTGTCCAGTTCCAAAATCTGTAACATTGGTTAAACTTACAAAAATTTCAAATTGAACCAACTCACCAATTAAACAATACTTGCCAACAACACCACCAGAACCTCCGTTAGATGGAACAATCTCGTTTTCTAAAGAAGCCCACGTTGGCTCATACGTTAAAGTTTTTCCAGTAATTCCTCCAGTGCTAACAGGAGAAATGAGCCTGTGCAGGCCAGGGGCGGTCATCGTTGAACTCTAAATACGCTTACTTGAGAGTTGTTTTGACTAGATATTCCATAAAATGTTGGCCTTGAATCGTAACCACGATAGTCAAATGTCATAGAATCATTTGGACCAAGACGCATACCAAAAGAGTTGCTTGTAACGGCAGAGTCTCCAATACAGACATACGCTGTATCACTAAGATTTTGGACATATAGTTCAATATCGTGTTCTACTAATTCGCTACTTTCTAACGAAATAGCGGTTGCGGAAACATTACTAAGTGTCAATGTTTGATATGTTACAACCACCTTTACAGTCTATACCATAAACAAAGGTAGTGTAGACTATTAAAGGTATGAAACGTTTAATTTTTAGTGTTGTTTTAACTTTGGCTAGTTGTGGATACGATGGTGGATACCGTTACGAATGCCAAGACCCAAACAACTGGAATAGCGACGAATGTAAACCACCTATTTGCGAAGCAGCAGGTTATTGCACAAAAGATTTAATTGGTTTTGACCCTACTGAACCTAAAACCCCTTAAGGAGAAATATGAATAAAGTTAAATACACACCAGAAGAATTAGATGCAAGGTTGAAATTTGTTGTTGGTTGCATACTAGGACTTGTTCTTACTATTACTACTATTGGCGTTTTGTATGCTTTGGTGTTTGTAACCCAACCTATTGGCGCACAAGCAGAAAATGATAAAATGTTCTTTGGCGTTCTTTCTAGTGTGGCTACCTTTATTACAGGTACTCTTGCTGGATTAATGATTTCAACAGGACGCAATAAAGAACAAACTACTAATGAGGAGACAAATAATGTCTAAAAAAGTTGATTGGGACTACATTGCCCCAGTAAAAATGCCTGCTGATTTGAAAGGCATTAAACCTGGAAAACTTCCTGAACATCTACTTCGTCCAGCAGTTGGTGGTGGAAAACTACATTGGCTTGCTGCTGCTGCTTGGGCAGCAATGGTGGAAAAGGCTAAGGCTGACGGTATTGAACTCAAGCCAGTTTCGGCAGGCGACACATATCGCACATATGATTCACAATTAACAGCCTTTAAACAACGTTATACCAAAGAACCTAATGGCAATTCAACAAGAACATTTGAAGGTGTCAAATGGTATAAGAAAAGCCCAAAACTTGCTAGTTTGGCGGCGCCAGGAACCTCGCAACATAACAGTGGCTTGGCTGTTGACGTACATACTGCTGCTGAACCAAAACGTCTTAAATGGTTAATTGATAACGTCAAAACGTTTGGATTTTCATGGGAAGTGGTTCCCGAAGAACCCTGGCATTTGCGCTATTGTGATGGTGATACACCGTCTGCTGCTGTCAAAGCATACATGGATAAAAACAATATTAAAGCACCAGAAGGCAAAGGTTCTGTCGCTCCTATTGTTGAGAACGAAGATAAAAGTGTTTTACGAATTAAGTTGGGAGACAAAGGCGACAAGGTAAAACAGTTGCAAGAACTTCTCAACAAGAAAGGTTTTGCCTGCACTGCTGACGGTAATTTTGGACCTCTTACACAGAAAGCGTTGAATTACTTCAAACAGTCTGTTAACCTGAAACCCAATGGTATTTGCAACGACAAAACATGGGATGCCATTACTGCATAATCCGTTTACAAATTGGAGCACAACTTGGACAACTCGTCGTTAATTAACGATTTATTAAACCCTACAAAACAAATAACTCAACAGAAGTGTAAAGTTGGTCGCATGCTTGATATGCTTCCTGATGACACTTCTGATGCAATGAAAAAAGCAATTGAATTAATACGCACTACGCAATATCAAGGTAAGAACAAAACATACAGTAGTGTTTGGTTATCTAAGGTTCTTCGTAAAAATAGTTATCCAATAAGTCCAAGTACAATTCAACGACACGTAAACAAGGAGTGCTCTTGTGAACAATCTGATTAACGACTTAAACCAACCAAACAAAAACACCAAAGTTCTTGGAAAACTTCTTGAACTACTTGACCGTAAGAATATAGATATTGAAGACATTGGTGATGTAAAACGAGTATCTATTTATCAATCGCTTACTAAAAACGAAGAAGGAGAAGCAGAAGTACATGACCTTGCTGCTATCCAATTTTCACCTTCTTGGGATAGTGGTCCTGAATGGCCTGTTGTTCAACAAGGTCCAGCGATTAAATTACCTCCTAAAAAAACAATTGTTAAAACCAAAAACAAATACAAAAAGTGCGTAATAGTTCCAGATGCTCAAATTGGTTATTACCGAGGACGAGATGGACAACTTGAACCAACTCACGATGAGAAAGCAATGCAAATTGCAATTGAGTTAATACGTGAAGTAAAACCACAAACCGTTGTTTGTGTTGGTGACAACTTAGATTTACCTGAAATGGGTAAGTACTTAACTACTCCTGCATATCAACAAACTACTCAAGCAGCAATTGACCGTGCAACTAAGTTTTGTGCCGAACTTCGCGAGGCTGCTCCAAGTGCAACCATTGTATGGTTAGCAGGAAACCACGAAGAAAGAATGCCTAAGTATTTATTAACTAACGCTGGTGCTGCTTATGGATTGCGAAAAGGAAACACTCCTGAATCTTGGCCTGTGTTAACAGTTCCATATCTTTGCCGAATGGAAGAATTTGGTGTTGAGTACCGACCAGGATATCCAGCGTCTGATTTTTGGATTAATGAAAAACTTCGTGTTATTCATGGAGACAGAGTTAAGTCATCAGGGTCAACAGCACATGTATACCTTAATCAAGAAAAGACTTCTGTAATCTACGGACACATTCATAGAATTGAAACTGCGTATAAGACTAGAGAAGACTTTGATGGTCCTCGTACAATTATGGCAGCATCTCCTGGTTGTCTTGCTCGCATTGATGGAGCAGTTCCTTCAACTAGAGGTGGTGTTGACCTTGACGGACGACCATTGGTTCGTTACGAAAACTGGCAACAAGGAATGGCAGTTGTTACATATGAACAAAGTGGAGAACACAAGTTTTCATATGAACTGATGCCCATTTACAATGGTTGGGCTATCTATCAAGGCAAAGAGTTTATTGTTAAATAAACATGACAACTATTATTGGTGTTCAAGGAGATGGGTTTGCAGTTATTTGCTCAGACTCTCGTGTATCTACATTTGGTGATAACTTTTCACAAATTGGAACTCTACGAGAAGGCTCTAGCAAAGTTTCTCAAAACGGTAAATATCTAATTGGTGCTGCTGGAGATGTTCGTGCTATTAACATCCTTCAACATGTTTTTCAGCCACCTGCTCCTCCAATAAATAGCAACAAAAAAACATTAGACCAGTTTTTTACAGCCAAGTTCATACCAGCATTAAGAGAGTGTTTTGAATCTCAAGGTTATGCTGTCCCTGAAAGGGAAGATAAAGAACACATTGCAGAGCAAGGTTCTTCCGTAATAGTTGCCGTTAATAGCAATATCTACGTTGTAGAAAGTGATTATTCATGGTCTTCTGAAGCGACTGGATTATATGCTTTAGGTTCAGGCTCGTCCTATGCTTTAGGAGCATTACAAGTATTAATTCGTAACAAAAAAGTCAATAGTCAATTGGCAAAGACGTACGCTCTTCGCGCTTTGGCTATTGCTTCTAAATACGACCCTAATACAGGGTCGCCTTATCATTCCTATGTACAAGGCGAAAAAGTAAGCGTTAAACGACGCAAAAAGGTATAATTAAACAACAACCTATCAAGGAGATTAAGTATGTCCAATAAAATTAACGTAGTAGATATTAAAGATGTTGCAACTAAAGGTGGAGCAATTGGCGTTGTTTCGTATCTCATGTCCACATGGGAAGTTGACCCTGCTCTTAACGTAGTAGTTTTACCTGCTATTCTGTATGTGCTTAACGTGCTTAGCACTAAAATTGGAGACCCTCAAATTGCTAACTTTTTTGCCAAACAAAGCAAAGTCGTTGAAGCCGCAGTTAAGGAAACAATTGCACAACCAACTGCCGTTGCCAAGATTCCTGCAGTTAAGAAAGCCGCTCCAAAGAACAAAAAGAAGTAAGTTCTTAAATGGCAATTGACTTTTGGTCACCTTCTTATCGTGCTGCTGCTAGTGACTTAACAGTTGCTATTAGCCCTTTAGGGCTTGTTGAGTTAGCCGATGAAGAATTTGAAGTCCACGGTCCACGTCTAAACAGATATTCGTCTGCTTGGGCGTGGTACTTAGGACACCATTGGTCATATCGCCGTGAGATGGGTGAATCTCAGTTTTACATGAATTATGTCCGTACTATGTCGGACTACATAACTAATTTTTGTTTTGGCAAAGGAGTTCAATTTAAAACTCCAGAACAAAATAATGCAATCATTCCCCATCTTCTAGATGATGTATGGAATACTCACAATAACAAACACAAAGTTTTGTGGGAAATGGGACAATTGGCTGGAGTTACTGGTGATTGCTTTGTTAAAGTAGCCTACGAAGAACCTTACGTAGATACTGCTGGAATTCCACATGAAGGTCGCATTAGAGTTATACCACTTAACCCAGCACATTGTTTTCCTGAATATCATCCACATGACCGTGACCGTATTATTAGATTTAAACTTAAATATCGTTTTTGGGGAACTTCGGCTGAGGGCACTCGTCAGGTATATACGTTTACAGAAATCCTTACTGATGAAAATATTCAACAATTCATTAATGATGAATTAATTGATGAATACGAAAATGTAATTGGAAGCGTTCCTGTTGTTCATATTGCTAACGTAAGTATTTCTTCGTCTCCTTGGGGTCAATCAGATATTTGGGATGTTATTCCTTTAAATCGTGAATTAAATGAAAAGATGACTGAGGTTTCGGACATCATTAACTACCACGCTGCTCCCGTAACAATTATCACTGGTGCAAAAGCAAGCCAACTTGAGCGAGGTCCAAAGAAAGTCTGGGCTGGTTTGCCAAAAGATGCAAACGTATTTAACCTTGAATCTCGTGGAGAAATGGCTGGAGCGCTTGAATATATTAATTTTATTAAACGAACAATGCATGAAATTACAGGCATTCCAGAAGCAGCATTAGGGCAATTCCAACCAGTATCTAACACTTCTGGAGTTGCTTTGGCAATTCAGTATCAGCCTTTAATGAATCGTTATCAAATGAAAAAGATTCATTTTACAAAAGGTCTTGAACGAATTAACGAACTTGTTATTCGTACTGCCGCTATGTTCAGACCAGAAATGTTAGTTTATAACCCTCAAAAAGCAGCAAAACCAGAACGAGATAACTTGCTTCAACTTGACCCTGCTGACCCTATTACATATAAAACAACATGTCATTGGCCTGACCCATTGCCTGTAGACGTGTTGATTAAACTTAATGAAGTACAAGCCAAAATGTCATTGGGCTTGGAGTCTAAGCGTGGTGCTTTGCGTACGTTAGGTGAAGAGTTCCCGAACGAAAAGATGGAAGAAATCTTTGAAGAACTTATGGATGACGCTATTGACCAAGGGTCTTTGACCATGCTTAATTCTCAAATACAATCCGCAATTATGATGGCAACAGGAATGTTGCCTAATAACGAAGGTCCTGTTGCTACGTCGGCTGGAGGGTCAGACGTATCATCAGCAGGAAATTCTCAAGGTTCTATGCCTGGAACGGCTGTTAACCCTGTAGAATCAGACCTGATGAATCAATTGGTTAGCAAGGCTTACGGTGCTAGGTTTGCCCAGCGTCGTAATCCAGATGAAGAATAAACTGTCTATTATTTAAGTCAATATAAGCCCAACTAGAGAGGTATATACCTATGGCAAAGCAAGAAGAAGACGCTGTTACTATCCTTGCAGAAGCAACAGCAACAATGCTGGATGAGTCAGCAAAAGTTACAGGTCAAAAAACAAAGACCTTTACTGAGGATGACGTTGAAGGAATCCGTAAGCAAGAAAAAGACAAGATGTACAAGCGTCTTGAAGAATCGGATACCCGAACAAAAGTGCTTGAAGAGCAACTAAAAGTCATTTCTGCAGAGCGAGAAGCGGCTATTAAAAAAGCCGAAGAAACAGCACGTAAAGAAGAAGAAATTCGTAAGCAACGCGAATTTGAAGAATTAAGCGCAAAAGAACTCCTCCTAAAACAGGAGACCGAGTTTACAAAGAAAATCAACGACGTTGAAAATGAGTGGAAAGGTCGTTTAGAAGAGATTGAGCGTGACCGTCAGGCACAGGCAGCCCTTTTAGAAAAAGAGCGACGTCACCAAGAACTTCAAAACTACATTTCCCGTCGTTTGCAAGAGGAACAAGAGTACATTATTCCACAACTCTTGCCTTTGGTTAGCGGTTCTTCAGAAGAAGAAATTGAGTTAAAAATTAACCAGTACAAAGACGCAAGTTCTGCTATTCTAGAAAATGTCCAAAGAGTGCGTGAGGAATCCCAAACGCGCTTTAAGGCAGTAGGTGTCACAGCACCTCCTGTTGGACCTATGGAAACTCAAATGGAGCAGCAAACGTTAACTGCGGAAGATATCCGCAATATGTCAATGGAACAGTATCAAAAAATGCGTGAGAAACTTTTAAACGCACGTTCTTCAAAGGGTCGTTTTTAACGAACTTTTAAAGAATAAATAAATTATCCACAAATACCTAACAAAGGAATTTTCTATATGGCATATCCAGGCCCAGCGGGTGGTGCAGTTACAGGAGCAAATCTTACGTCAGTAACGACTACAGGCTACTCAAGTGATGCAACACTTTCACCAGCAATTCAACAGATTTGGTCAAAAGAAATTTTGTTCCAAGCAATGCCTGTTCTTCGTTTTGAACAGTTCGCAGTAAAGAAGACAGAACTTGGCGTAATGCCTGGTTTGACAGTTAACTTTATGCGTTACACCAACCTCACAACTGACGATTACGCAGGTGCAGAATTGGTTGAAGGCGTTCGCATGGAGCCAAGTGCTCTTTCGGCAAGTCAGATTCAAATCACCGTAAAGGAACAAGGCAAGTCAGTTGCTGTCACCGAGTTGTTGCTTAACGCAGCATTTGATGACGTAATGGCATCAGCCTCGCGTCTTCTTGGTCGTCACATGGCACAATCCATGGACATTCAAGCACGTAACACGCTTTACAGCGCAGGTGTTCCGTTTGGTGGTGGCGCAGCAGTTGCTCCAAGCGTAGTGTTTGGTCGCAACACCAACGGTTCAACACGTGGTTCAATTGCTCCTTACGAGTACTCATCGGCTGGGTCGGCTTCGGCTCCTGGCTATCTCTCACCTGCAACTATCAAGGACGCAGTTGAAGTACTTGCTGGTCAGAACATCCCACGTCTTGGCGACACATACGTGTGCTTCGTTCACCCATCACAAAGCCGTTCGCTTCGTGACTGGCCTGAATTTATTGAAGTCACTAAGTACGCTGCTCCAGGCAACTTCATGCTTGGTGAAATTGGTCGTCTCTACGACGTTGTGTTCATTGAAACAACACAAGTACTTAAGGGACAAGCATCAACAGATGTTGTTGACCTTGACCCAGTAAGTGCTGGCTTCCAAGACCCATCGGCTGATTCGTACAACGCGATGATGATTGGTGACAACGCATTTGGTCAAGCAATTGCTTTGCCAGTTGAGTTGCGAGATGGTGGCGTCATTGACTTTGGTCGTGAGCATGGTCTTGCTTGGTACGCAATTTGGGGCTTCGGAGTAATTACTCACGAAAGCCGAGTGCTTATCAACACCAAGGGTGGCGCAATCGGCGCTTCCTGATAATCTCAGGTAATTAATTAAAGGGCCAGTGGGACTTACCCACTGGCCCTTTATACTTGTAAGTGTCCAACCATAAGGAGAAAACATGGCACGTAAAACAAAACAATTTGCTGAAGAAGTAGAAAATAATGAAATTGAAGTTGCAATTCCTGTTCCAACAGAAGGTAGTAACCTAGTTCAAGCCCGTATCAAGGGAACTTGGAAAATGTACTGGGGCAAGGAAGTGTATAATTTTGTAGATGGAAAACGATTCAATGTCTCAAAAGATTTGTACGACTACCTGCGTAAGAGTGGAAATATTTACGACACTTTGTAAAGGATACTAATGGCGGGTTTTACAATCCCCAATGCACCAGATACCGATAAATCAACACTGGACCAATCAGAGCCAGACCGCGTTGATTTTGAGATTTTAGGCAATCGCAGAAAAGGAGTTGTTTCTGGTGCTGCAGTAACTGTTGTTTCTGGCAATATCGTTGCCGTTGCTTCTGGAACCATTGCGTATGAGGGAACTGATTATGCCCTTTCTGCCAATGCCTCATACTCACTATCAAGCGCTCCATCTTCTGGAAACCGTTTTGATTTGGTTGTGGCTAGGTACGCAACTTCTGCAGTAACTATTCAAACAGTTACTGGAACTGCTAGTTCTACAAACCCAGTGTTTCCAGCACTACCTGCTGCCGACATAGTTCTTGCGGCAGTTTTGCGTCGTGCAAATGAATCAATTGTTGCAAATGACATTATTGACAAACGGGCTTTTTGTTTAGCCTCTCCAGGTACAACTATTGATTGGTCTAATGTCACTAGCAAGCCAGACCCTGTAATTACTCTTGGAGGAGACTTAAGCGGGTCTGTAACGCTTACTGACCTTGGCAACGGTACATTAACTGCTACTATTGCGTCAAACTCAGTTGCTTTGGGAACTGATACGACTGGTGATTATGTAGAATCATTAGTTGCTGGAAGCAGCATCACTCTTACCAACAATACTGGAGAAGGTGCTACACCTACAATTGCAGTAAACGTTGATTTTGGTGAGAACGACCAAATTGTTCTTGGCACTCAAGTATTTGGTTAACGGTCAATATGACCGAAAGACCAATTCCTAAACCGACTGGAACGGTACAGGACGCAACTCGCGTTCGCAGAATGATGGTGCATCGTCAAAGAGAAGCATATCCAGCAATTAATTACCCAGACCAAGACACTATTCCTGGTGCAGATTCGGCGGATGAATAATGGCTCATTTTAATTCAGTAATAGTTGAAGAAGTTACTACTATTGCTCGTAACTTTTTGCGCGACTTTCCAAAGTTCTTTCAAACTTCATTTGAAGCAACTACTCGCACCTATGAACTAGGTCATCCAAACATTGATACAGATAGTTTATACATTGCAATATACACATCTTCTACACCAACAGAGTTGGCTGCTTCTGCATTTTCATTAGATGCTAGAAACGGTATTTTAAGATTAAGTAGTACTCCAGCAGCAAATAGCAGCCTAATGGTTGAAGGTTATCACTACGAATGGATTTTGCCAGCAGACCTTGAGTTTTATGCACATCATGCTATTGAAGAACATGTTTACAACTTGTCTACACCATTAGAGAATATGTCTGGAATTGTTATTGACACTATTGGAATGGCAACAGTTGTAAGTTCATTGTGGGCTTTGTTAAGCGAATATAGCCGAGACATTGACGTAATGACTTCTGAATCCGTGCATATTCCAGGCAGTCAACGTTTTAGAATGGTTCAAAGCCTTCTTGAGTATTGGCAACGACAATATGAAAACCAAGCACGTGCGCTCAACATTGGAGTTAATCGTATTGAAGTAATGAATCTTAGCCGAGTTTCACGTATTACAAATCGTTATGTTCCAATCTACCGCGCTCGTGAACTTGGAGATTATGGTCCAATTGAGAGAGTATTCCCAGAACGAGATAAAGGAACTATTGAAGTTGAGGATAAAGGAGACGACCTACGAGAGGATGTATTCGTAGATACTAATCCTCCTAGCAGTCTTTATAACACTGGATTCTTCTAATGGATGCCCGAACTGAATTAGGGCTTATCAGAAAACATTACCGAGAGTATTCTCGGTTAGTTGGTGAGTCTATTGTTTATTACGAGTTTATACCGTTTGGAAACGCCGCTAGTTCTACTGGTTCATACTTTGATGACGTCTATGACGAAGGTATAAGTGGAACTGGAGGGCGTAAATACAAAAACGGTATTATTCTTCCAGTTTTGATGATTACGGAAACTGAGGACCAAAAGCGTTCAATTCCAGAAGGTCGTCAACCAATTGAGGTTGTTAATTTTGTAGCCTCAGTAGAGGATTTTAGGTCGGCTGGATTAACTAACGTTTGGGAATATAAAACCCATCTTAACGATTTGTTTACCTATGACGGAAGGTACTTTACCGTAACTTCTTACAAAGTTCGTGGTAGAGCCAAAGATGACATTATCATAGTAGTTGAGGGTCTTGAGGTCTACTTTAATCAAGAATATCCTTTTGACCCAAATCCCACATTTACTAACATCAGTAACCTTCCTTGGCCTTCTAGACTTCCCAGTATCTGATAAACTTGATTTAACTTTAGCGAGCGCTAAAGGGTACAACTGCCTAGAAGAATTGGAGTGCATTAACAAGCATGTCGTCTGCCGCACGTTCTTCTAGACCATCGTTCATTTCTGGTGAGTTTGAAGTTGTGCGATATGCAGAATTCTTGGCTAAAGAGTATGCTAAGGCTTTGGCTCAGGCTATTAAAGAAAGTACTAAAGAAGAAACTATTGCACTACAGGAAAGAGCCAAAAACTCTAAAACTGATTGGGCTAAAGTTTCAGATAGTTTAAAAGTTACATACAATGAAAGCACTGGAACTGTTGATTACGGAATAACTGGCAATGATGAAAAGGCTCGTCTTGCTACAGACCTTGAGTATGGTGTTCCTACAAAAGTTGCCCCACAACCGTTGCTTCGTTCACAGGTTTTAGGCAATCAAACAGAACTTAGTAATAAAATTGCTAACAAAGTTCACGCTAAGTTAACGGCAAAATACCGATGAGTAGAGTTGGTTTTCTCCTTGCCGAAGATGAGGCTCTTAAAAACTTGTTTGCTGGTATGACGGTTCCTGACGACAGAAACAACGAGCGACCAGTAGAAGTCTTTTTTAGATATCCAGAAGGTGAAACAGAACGTTCATATCCTTTTATTACTTTGGAACACATTGATATTATCCATGCTAGAAACAGGCAACATTCTGAATCGGATATTTATTATAGGACTGGTGCAGGTGCCGCACCTGCTATTCCAGCAAACTCTGCAAATCGTATGGATTATTGGCCTAGCGTATCTACTAACTTTAACTTTAAAACAAACAAAAACAGTTACGCTTATTTAGAGGCTAACGAACACGTTCCTGTTGATTTGTTGTATCAGGTATCTACCTTTACAAGAACAGCCCTTCATGATAGGTATTTAACTGCAAAAATACTTACTGAAATCTTTCCTTGGAGAAAAGGTTTTATTGATATTGGCGCAGATAACACTATTAGGCGTTTAGACCTGTTGGACTGGACTACAGCAGACCTCCTTGACCCAGAGGCTGGCTATCGCAAACGTATTTTCCGAAAAGTTTACACCGTACAAATGACCGCCGAGATTCCATCGTCTCGTATTGTGGGCAGAGAAGCGGTTACTACAGTTGTTGGCGGTGTTGAACGAATTAACAGCGTCAATGGAAGCGTATATAATATGAGCACTAACTCTGAAGAACAATTTTAAAGAATATTAATGTGTATAGTTTCAATATCTAAGGTATACTTTCTGTAAGGAGTAATCCACAATGGCATTTCAACGACCTGGCGTTTACGTATCTGAAGGCGCCTTTACCACATCATCAACTTCTGGCACAGACACGGTATCTGCTGGCTTCATTGCGCCTGCACCACGCGGTCCAATTGTGCCAACAAAAGTATCGTCATGGACAGCGTATAAAGCACTGTACGGCGATATTGAAGACGCTTATGACCTTCCATATGCGGTTTATCACTATTTTGCAAATGGTGGTCGCAGTACATACGTTTCTCGTGTATACGATTCATCTGACGCTGTTTCTGCATCGGCAAACTTTGCTGGAACAGTTAACGGTGGCGGTTCTTCAACTGTATTTACAGTAAGTGCTGCAAACCCTGGAACTTGGGGCAACAACCTTACTGTATCTGTAACCGCTGGATTGGTCACTGGTAGTGAGCCAACATTTAATTTAATTGTTAAATTGAGTGGCACAGAAGTTGAACGTTGGAACGAAGTAAGTCTTGATTTAGATTCCAATCGTTATTTAGGAACGGTAGTAAATACTTATTCTACTTATATTACTGTTGCATCCATTGCTACATATACATCTGCTTTTACAGTTACAGCAGTATCCAACACTTCCCTAGCATCTGGTGCAGATGGTTCAACTCCTGCTAACGGAGATTGGGAAGACGCAATAGACGCATTTGATTCAGTTAATGAAGAATTGGTTCTTAACTTAGTCAACAAAACAACTGCTGCAGTTGTTAACTATGCATTATCATATGCAGAAACTCGCGGAGATTGTTTTGTAGTAATTGACCCATCATCTGTTACATCAGGTGCTGATGCAGTTTCTGCAATTAGCGGTTATACGGCTTCTTCATACGGCGCTGTGTATTATCCAAAACTTAAAATGGTTGACCCATCAAAAACTGGTGCTGCTGCAATTCGCGATACTGCACCTGGTGGCGCTATTCTTGGATTATATTCACGAGTTGAAGCAGAACGAACAGTTGCAAAAGCACCTGCTGGTTTTGGTTATGACGTTCGCAATGCTTTTGGTCTTGTAACTTCGTTTACCGAAGCAGAACAAGGAACCATGTATGACGCTCACGTAAACACCATGAAAGCAATTCCTGGTGCTGGAATAATTATTAATGGTGCTCGTACTTTGAAGAAAACAGATATCACAAAGTATGTTCCAACACGTCGTAGTCTTAACTATGTCAAGGCTCAATCAAAACGACTTACAGATTTTGCAGTGTTTGAACCAAACAACGAACGTCTTTGGACAAACATTCAAGTTCGCCTTTCTAAATTTCTTGCTGAGTTTTGGGGTGCAGGAGGTCTTAAAGGTCGTAATACAAGCGAAGCGTTTTACGTTTTGTGCGATTCAACAAACAACACAACAAACACGATTGAAAATGGTGAAGTTCATGTAGAGGTCGGGATTGCACTGCAAACTCCCGCCGAATTTATTGTCATTGAAGTTAGCCAATTTGTTGGCGGCTCAAATCTGAACGAAACTGTTTAAGGAGAAATAATGGCTATTTCACAACGTACCGACCCACTTCGTAATTTTAAATTTCAAATTCAAATTGTGGGTGCACCCGACTTGACAAGTCACACTTCATCAGGAACTGGAACAGGTCTTGATGGTCTTGGCTTTGCTGAAATGTCTGGTTTGAGTGTCACTAATGAATTGATTGCATACCGTGAAGGTGGAATGAATACTCACCCACACAAAATGGTTGGTCAATCAGACTTCCCACCAGTGTCGTTTAGTCGTGGGGTGTTTTCAAATCAAGCACAAATGTGGAAATGGCAAACATTTCTTCATTCATGGCAACAAGGAACAGCCGCTACAGGAAGCACTGGTTTGTTAAAATCAGGTGGCAGTAACGATTACCGATGCGATATAGTTGTTCGTGTTTACGACCACCCTTATACACGCAATGATGGAATTGGCGGTTCATATCAAGCAACTGACCTTCCTGATGGTGGAACAAAACCAGGTAAAGTTCAACTAGCATTTAAATTGTTTAATTGCTGGCCTGGTGTTTTTGCAATGAATGGTCTTAACGCTGGTGACAACGGTATCTTAATTCAACAAATGACCGTTCACCATGAGGGCTTTTATGTTGCATTTACTGAAAACGAAATCAATACAATTGGTACTATTCGTTAATAATTTTTAATATTTACAACTTAAGGAGCATTAAATGTCTACTGAACTATCGTCTCAAGCCTCGGCTGTAAACCAAGCGTTGCAAGAACCAGCACCAAAAGTTGACCTTCCTACAAGTTTAAAAGTTGATTTATTTCGTGGTTTGTATTCACCTTCTTCAAATGAATGGTTGACAACTGCAACTGTTCGTGAATTAAATGGAGAAGACGAAGAGGCTCTTTCTGCTTTTGACGTTCAAAAAAACGTTACGTATTCTGAATATATGACCCATCTTTTAAAACGTGGTGTTGTGTCAATTGGCAATATTGAGGTAAATGGCAAAGCAGAAATTATTGATGATTTAATTGTCGGTGACAGAGACGCTTTATTTTTGGGAGTGTTAAAAGCAACTTATGGTCGCTACCGTGAGTTTCAAGTAACTTGTCGCGAATGCAACGGTGACAACGATATTACTATGGATTTAGATAAAGACTTCACATCTAAAAAAATAGATGTAGACCTTCATAAACCTATTGAAGTAAAATTAAAAAATAACAGTGTAATTCAATTACAGTATCCAACTGGTGGGGATAGCCAAGTTGCTGGAAAACGTGGTAAAACTACGGCTGAACAAAACACTATTATTTTGTCACGATGTGTATTATTAGACGGTAAAACTACTGCTGAAAAAGAGGCGTGGGCTAGGGGGTTGTCATTGGCTGACCGTAATAAGTTGGTTAAAGCCCTCTTCTCGGCGCAACCAGGGCCTCGTATGGAAGAGGT
>Ga0129333_10001901_pt1 | contig 19168 bp, 26 predicted proteins | sample CPB6_08_DNA_FD_94474 | JGI IMG/M metagenome (GOLD analysis project Ga0129333, IMG submission 94474) | Freshwater to marine salinity gradient microbial communities from Chesapeake Bay, USA - CPBay_Sum_0.6_0.8_DNA | ecosystem: Environmental > Aquatic > Marine > Coastal | place: USA: Chesapeake... | reverse complement strand
GCAAGTTCTGGAATTCTTTTCAATCACGAATCCCCTAGAAGAGGAGAAACTTTTGTCACAAGAAAAATCACTCGCGGATTATCATCTATTTCAACTGGGCAACAAGATATATTATATCTCGGGAACCTGAATGCAAAACGCGATTGGGGACACGCTAAGGACTTTGTAGAAGCAATGTGGTTAATGCTCCAGCAGGATGAACCAGATGATTATGTAATTGCCACTGGAAAGCAATATTCTGTCCGTGAGTTTGTAGAGGCAGCAGCACCATATTTTGGAATGAAGATTGTTTGGGAAGGTGAAGGACTTGATGAAGTTGGTATTGATAAACTCACTAAAAAACCCGTTATTAAAGTAAGTCCTAAATATTTCCGACCTGCTGAAGTAGAAACTTTATTAGGTGATGCCACTAAGGCAAAAGAAAAATTAGGTTGGGAACCTAAGATTTCATTTGAACAATTAGTTGAGGATATGTGCATTTATGGACAGTGATTCTAGAGTATTAGTTGCTGGTGCCAACGGAATGGTTGGATCAGCAATTGTGAGAAATCTTGAGAGTAAAGGATATACCAACATTATCAAAGGAACTCGTGTTGATGTAGATTTTACAAATCAAGATGAGACGGAAAGATATTTTTGCTCAGAAGAACCAGAATATGTTTTTGTTGCCGCTGCCAAAGTTGGTGGTATTATGGCAAACAATAACTATAAGGCAGAGTTTCTGACCGAGAACTTACAGATTCAAACTAATCTTATTCAACAATCTTATAACTTTGGTGTAAAGAAACTGTTGTTTCTTGGTTCTTCTTGCATCTATCCCAAGTTTGCAACTCAACCAATCACTGAAGATCAGTTGATGACTGGTCCTCTTGAACCAACCAACGATGCCTATGCTATTGCAAAGATCGCTGGTATTATGATGTGCCAGGCATATCGACAGCAATATGGATTCAATGCAATCTCTCTGATGCCCACGAATCTTTATGGTCCAAATGATAACTTTGATTTGGAAACTTCTCATGTTCTTCCCGCAATGATTGCTAAGTTTCATTATGCGAAAGAAAATGGATACACCATAGATATGGGAGGTCCTTGGTATGGATCAGTGAAACTGTGGGGTGATGGATCTGCAATGCGTGAGTTTCTCCACGTCGATGATCTTGCAGAAGCTTGTTACGTCTGTATGCAGCAATATGAAGAAGCAGAGCATATTAATGTTGGTACAGGTGAAGATGTAACTATCAAGGAACTTGCCGAAACGATTTCTAAAGTTGTTGGTTTTATGGGTGATACTATCTGGGATACTACAAAACCAAATGGAACTCCTAGAAAAGTTTTAAACATTGATAAAATTAAATCTCTTGGATGGAAACCAAAAATTAGTCTTTGTGAAGGTATATTAAAAACTTACGATTGGTATAAAAAAAATGTATGAATTAGTAAAAAAACCTTGGGGATCTTACACTAACCTTTTAGAAGAAGATTATACAAAAGTAAAAAAAATAGTTATTAATCCTGGAGAATCACCAAGTTATCAGTATCACTTCAAAAGAAGTGAAGTATGGGTGCTAGTTAAAGGCACTGCTAAAGTTAAAATAAACGATTTATTTTATGAATATAAGTCTGGTGATGTTCTTGTTATACCTAAAGAAACAAAACATCAAATAACTAATACTGGAAAAGAAAATTTAATTTTTATTGAAGTTCAAATGGGCGAATATTTTGGAGAAGACGATATTGTAAGATTGGAGGATAATTATGGAAGAATTTAAAGTTTTAATACCGACAAGTGGGTTAGGATCTAGACTTGGTAATATCACAAAATACACAAATAAAAGTTTAGTTAGAATTGGAGATATTCCCTCTATTTCTCATATTATAAATTTATATCCTTCGGATACTGAGTTTGTTATAACCTTGGGATACTATGGATCTCATGTTAAACAATATCTATCTTTAGCACATCCAAATACTAAAATAGATTTTGTTGAAGTTGATAATTATATGGGAGAAGGTAGTAGTTTACTTTATTCCATATCTTTATGTGAAGAATATTTGAATTGTCCATTTATTTTTCATGCATGTGATACTTTATTACCGAAAGATTACATATCAAAAATTGATTTTTCAACTAATTGGTCTGTTGGTGGAATAGGAACTAATAGTCAATCTTATAGAACTATTAATTCTATTAATGGTAAGATTATATCAATAAATGAAAAAGGAGAACAAAATTTTGATTATGTTTATGTTGGGGTATCTGGAATACTTCAACATGAAATTTTTTGGGATGTTTGTAGATCAACCTTACAAAAAACAAACAGTCAAGATTTGAGTGATTGTGATATTATTAGAAAAATGTCTGATTTTTCTTTAATTAAAGTAAGTGAATGGTATGATATTGGAAATATTGATTCCCTAAAAATTGCGAAAGAAAATCATTTATCAACTATTAATGTTTTGGACAAAGAAGATGAAAATATATTTTTATTAGATAATTTAGTAATTAAATTTTTCCATAATAAAAAAGTATGTTCAGATAGAGTTTTGAGATCTTCTAAATTATTTGGTGTTGTCCCGTCAATAATTAAATCGACTGAAAATTTTTATTCATACAAATATGTTCAAGGAAATTTATTTTCTGAAGTATTAGATATTATTAAATTTAGAGAACTATTAAATTGGTCTGTTGATAATCTTTGGATTGAGAGCGAAGATTCTAATTATAAAAATAATGCTCTTTCATTTTATAAAGATAAAACTTTAGTAAGAATTAATAAATTTTTAGAAAAATATAACTTGGAAGATAAAGTTGATAATATTAATGGAGTAGAAATTCCTTCCATGAAAGAATTAATATCAGAAGTTGATTTTAATTCTATTATCGGTGAAACACCTACAAAGTTTCATGGAGATTTTATTTTAGACAATATTATCTACAATAATGAAAAATCTTTTACTCTTATTGATTGGAGACAAGATTTTAATGGTAATTTAGAATGTGGAGATATGCATTATGATATTGCAAAATTAAATCATAGTTTAACACTTAATCATAAAATTCTTTCAGATCAAATGTATATAATTAATATTAGTGATTCTGAGATATATTGTGATGTTTATGTTAAAAAAACTTTTTCTGATTGTCGGAAATTATTAAGACAGTTTTGTCTTATTAATGAGATTGATTATGAAAAAATTAAAATATTGACTTCACTGATATGGATAAACATGGCACCACTTCATGAACATCCTCTTGATATGTTTTTATATTATTTCGGAAAATACAATTTATTTTTAAATTTAAAAGGAGATAAAAAATGATTAGTATTCAATATGCTTCAACTTTAGTTAATCCTGAATATAATCATGCCATTGAATTTGGTGTTGCTGAAGGAAGAACTATAAAAATGATGAGAGAATCTCTAGATAAAAATTATAAAGTTTTTGGTTTTGATTCTTTTTATGGTTTACCTGAAGATTGGGTGGGAACTCACCAAGTTAAAGGAGATTTTAGTACAAATGGTGTAATTCCAGAAATAGAAAATGTTAAATTTTTTAAAGGTTGGTTTGAAGATACAATTCCAGAATATTTAAAAGAAGCTGATACAATAGGACTTCTTCATGTAGATTGTGATCTTTATTCTTCTACTAAAACTATTTTTAAATATTTACATCCTTATATAAAATCTAGTACTATAATCGTTTTTGATGAATGGTGTTATAATTTTAATGAATCTTTTAATGATCATGAGCAGAAGGCTTTTTATGAATATGTTGAAGAGCATGGTGTAAAATATGAATTTATACCTTTTTCTGATCCCGAAAAAGGTTGTGAAAGAAGAATAGTTAAAATTTTATGAACTTTCCCAAGTATTACATTGGTCCAATGAGTAAAAATGTTGTTGATTGTGTAATTAAACACAGTCAAAAATATACCATTGGACTAATACCCTCCAGAAGACAAGTTGATTTTTCTGGAGGATATGTAAATGGGTGGAATACTAAAACTTTTTCTGAATATGTAAAAAATAAAAATTCAAATATTTTTCTTTGTAGAGATCATGGTGGAGCAAAACAAGGACAACTGATTGATGATGGAATTGAGTCTTTTGAAAATGATTGCGAATATTTTGATTTAATTCACATTGATCCATTTAGAGATTCTGGATCAATAGAGCAGTCTGCAGAAAAAACAAGATTAATGATATTAAAGATGTGGAATCAAAATCCACATATGATTTATGAGGTAGGAACTGAGGAAGCAATTTTTAAATATGAACCAAATGAACTTTTTTGGTTTTTAGAATTTTTGAAATTATCTTTAACTTCTGAACAATTTGGGCAAATTAAGTACGCTGTTGTTCAATCTGGAACGAGATTAGATCTTTCTACTAGAACTAATATTGGTAACTTTAATAATAATAGATTAAAAAATTTTATTGAAGTTGTTAAAAATTTTGATTTAATGAGTAAAGAGCATAATGGAGATTATCTAACTGAGTCTTTTGATGTTGAAACTAGGTTTCAATCTGGACTAGATGCTATTAATATTGCTCCAGAATATGGACAAATTGAATCTGAATTTTACCTTGATTCTTGTAAACAAGATTCTGGTTTATTTGAAACTCTATACCAAATATGTTATAATTCTGGTAAGTGGAAAAAATGGATTGTTGATATTAATAGGATATCTAAAGAACAATTAATTATGACTTGTTGCCATTATGTACTTTCGGACAATGAGTTTATAGAAAAAATTAAAGTTCATTTTCCCAATGCTGATAAAAAAATTCAAAAAAGAATTTCTTCTCAATTAAAATTATTACATGAGCAAACTAAAAACTATTGCATTTGATTTGGATGATGTCATTTGTTCTCGTTCTAATAGATATGAGAATTTAGGTCCAAACAAATATGACTATTGTGAACCAGATCAATCTATAATTGATCTGGTTAATTCTCTATATGAGGAGGGTAATAAAATAGTTATATATACTGCAAGAGGAATGACTCAATATAAAGGAAATGTATCTCTCATTTATAGTGAGTTATATTCCAAAACAATTCAACAATTAAATGATTGGGGTCTGAGATATGATCAACTTGTAATGGGAAAAATTCATTATGATTTGTTAATTGATGATAAAGCATTAAATTCTTCTAATATTACAAAAGAGACTATTATAAAATTTTTATATGAATAAGTTAGTAATTTTTGATCTTGATGGAGTTCTTATTGATAGTAGAGAAATGCATTATGAAGCACTTAATCGTGCTTTAGGAAATGTTTCTTGGGATTATGTAATTAGTAGAGAAGAACATTTAAGTCTTTATGACGGTCTTCCCACGTCAAGAAAACTTACCATGCTTACTGAGAAGAAAGGACTTCCAGCAGATAAGCATCAACAAATCTGGGAAGATAAACAAAAAGAAACTCTTGAAATTTTTTCTGATTTAGAGCATGATTATGAATTAATGCATTACTTCCAGCAACTTAAACAACGAGGATATCAAGTTGCAGTTGCTAGTAATAGTATTCGTAATACTGTTAAATTGGTTTTACTTAAACTGGGGGTGCTTGAGTTTGTTGATTATTATGTGAGTAATGAAGACGTTACTCGCAATAAACCATTTCCAGAAATGTATTGGAAATGTATGATTGTTTGTAATGCTCTTCCAAAAGATACTGTAATTTTTGAAGATAGTCATATTGGGAGACAAGGTGCTTTAGATAGTAAAGCACACCTAATTGCAATTGAAAATAGAGAAGATTTAAATCAAGAAAAGATCAATAAAGTATTTGAAATATTTGCATCTAAAAAACAGACTATTGTACCTTGGAAATCTGAAAAAATGAACGTTCTTATTCCTATGGCAGGTGCTGGCAGTAGATTTGCTAGTGCTGGATATACTTTTCCTAAACCACTTATTGAAGTAAATGGAAAACCAATGATTCAAGTTGTTGTTGAAAACTTGAACATTGAAGCAAATTATATTTTTATTGTTCAAAAAGAACACTATGAGAAGTATAATCTTCAATATTTACTTAATCTAATTGCTCCTAACTGCAATATCGTTCAGGTAGATGGAATTACAGAAGGTGCTGCTTGTACAACTCTTCTTGCCAAAGAATTCATTAACAATGACTATCCATTAATAATGGCAAATTCTGATCAGTTTGTTGAATGGAATAGTAACGAGTGTCTTTATGCATTTAATGCTGATGGTATTGATGGTGGTATTGTTAGTTTTAAGGCAACTCATCCTAAGTGGTCTTATGCTAAAGTTGGTGAGGATGGTTTTGTATCTGAAGTTGCTGAGAAGAAACCAATTAGTGATAATGCTACTGTTGGAATTTATTTTTGGAAAAAGGGTTCTGATTATGTTAAATATGCAGAACAAATGATTGAAAAAAATATTAGAACTAATAATGAGTTCTATGTTTGCCCAGTTTTTAATGAAGCGATTCAAGACGGTAAAAAAGTTCGTATTAAAGATATTGATAAAATGTGGGGAATTGGCACACCTGAGGATTTAAATTATTTCTTGGAGCATTATAACCTATGAATATTGATAATTTAATTCCTATTGTTAAAGATAAAAAAGTTTTAGAAGTAGGAGGACCTAGTATATTATTAAATTCTTTATATCAACACGTAAAATCATTAGACTTATTAAATCATAAAGAATCTATTGAATATTTTAGTATGGGAAATATTCCTAATAATTTAAATAATATTTTTTATGGTGATATTGTTAATGATAAAACTTTCATTGAGAATAATTTATTTGAAAAATTTGATTTAATTGTTACTTCTCATGTTTTAGAACATATTGCAAATCCAATTTTAGCATTAAAAAATTTAAAAAAATGTTTGGTTCCTAATGGAATTGTATTGACGATAGTTCCTAATAAAAATGAATGTTGGGATAGAGTTAGAGATTATACGTCATGGAATCATATAATTGAAGATTATAATAATAATGTTTCTGAAAGTGATATGACTCATATTCATGAGTCTTCTTGTATGAATAGACCAAATTATTATGAAGACATTGGTGATCATAATAATCCTAGAATTATACACCATCATACATTTAATGTTAAAACTCTTTCAAAAACTCACGAATATGTAGAATTAAAAACAATTAAATGTTATATTGATATTGATGAACCTCTTCACATTGTTTATATTGGAGAAAAATGAAATTAATTGCACATAGGGGAAATATTGATGGACCCAATCCATTAATGGAAAATCAACCAGAGACAATTGATATAGCAATTGAATTGGGGTTTGATGTAGAAATTGATATTCGATATGATACATTTGATGGACAATTATATTTGGGGCATGACGATCCACAATATGTTATTACTCCATATTGGTTAGCGCAACGTATGGATAACTTGTGGATTCATTGTAAAAATATTGATGCTCTTTATTACTTTGTCAGTAAGACCGGTGGTTATAATTATTTTTGGCATCAAAATGATGATTTTACTTTAACTAGTAAAAATTATATTTGGACATATCCTGAGAAAACATATACATCAAAATCTATTATTGTTGTTCCTGAATTGAAACCAGAGCAGATCACAGAATTAAAAGTGATTAATTGTTATGGAATTTGTAGTGACTATGTTAGAAAATTAAAATGAAAAAAGTTGCTGTTCTTTTAAGTGGTCACATTAGATCTTATAATGTTCTTTCTGAAGTTATTGATAGTCTAAAAATAAATTTACTAGAACAAAACAAAAACTATGAATTTAAATTTTTTATTCATACTTGGGATAAATTAGATTGGCATAGAGAAAATTCAAATATACATTCAAACACAACAACAGATAAAAATAAAATATTTGATATTGTAAATGTTGAAAATTTATTAATTGATAAAATTGAAAATCCAATAATAATTAACAATAGTGATAGAATTTATGGTCAATATTTTTCTGTGTATAAATGTAATGAATTGAAAAAAAAATTTGAAGAAGAAAATTTTAAATTTGATATTTCTATAAGAACTAGATTGGACTTAAAAATATGTCAACCAATAAATTTATCTGAATTAAATTATTCACAATATCATATAACAAATGATAAATTTGGATTTGCTGATTGGTTTTGTATATCGTCATCAAAATTAATTGATTATTATTCTAATGTAGTTTTGCATTTAGAAAATCTTGTAGATCAAATTAATAATGTTAATGGATTTATTTCTAGTATTGGACCAGATCCACATACAATATTGCAAATGCATTTGAAAAATCATGGTCATGAACTTTCAAGATTTGATCTTGATGATTTAAATATTCATAATTCTTTGTATGATAAAAGTACAATAGTGAAAAAATATATTAATAGAATTGATTTTTTATATTATTTAATTAGATCAGATGGTCGCCCAAATGAAACTTTTAAAAAAGGGTACAGATAAATGAAATTTACTTTTGGAATTATTACTTCCGGTAATGAAGATGAAAACATTAATATTATTATCGATAGTATTGAAAAACAACAAATTTTAAATTATGAAATAATAATTGTTGGTAATTCAAAAGTATCTAGAAACAAAACTAGAATAGTTTTGTTTAATGAAGAAGTTATTCCTAAATGGATTACAAGGAAAAAAAATATTATAACAAATCTGGCCAAATATGAAAATATAGTATATTTGCATGATTATGTAAGTCTATCTGATAACTGGTATGAAGGATTTTTAAAGTTTGGTAATGATTTTGAATTGTGCATGACAAAGATTACAAATTATGATGGTAAAAGATATCGTGATTGGTGTTTATGTATATGGGATAATCCAATATTAATGAATAATTTAGGAGTAAAGGATCCAAAATGTATTCTTCCTTATGATGAAAATAGATTTAAAAAACATATGTATTTTTCTGGTACATATTGGGTAGCAAAAAGAAAAGTAATGATTGAATTTCCATTAAATGAACAATTAGTTTGGGGACAAGGGGAAGACGTTCTTTGGTCTTCTCAAGTTAGAAAAAAATATGAGTTTCTTATGAATACAAATTCTGAAGTTAAGTTACTTAAACAAAAAGAAGTTTCTTATGAAATAGCAGATGAAGAAACTATAGAAATATTAAGTAGTATATTGTGCTAAAATGGTAGAAAACAAAAAAGTAATTTATTTTCATGTAGCAACTATTGGAAAATATCAAGAAATATTTGACGAAATATGTTCAGAAATATTAAATTCTGGTCTTATAAATGAAATAATTTCCCTTAATATTTGTATTGTTGGTGAAGGTAATTTAATAATAAATCCAAATTTAAAAGTTAAAGTTTATAGAAATTCTTTTATTGATTCTGGTGAATTTTTTACTTTAGAATTATTAAAAACTTTTGCAGAATCTACAGAAGAAAATTATAAAATACTTTATGTCCATACTAAAGGAGTTACCACTCCAAACAATCAATGTATCGTTGATTGGAGAAAATATATGACTTATTTTAATGTCAATCAATATGAGAAATGTTTCAATGCACTTGATACATATGATTCTTGTGGTGTTGATTTGGTTACTGAACCAGTGGTTCATTATTCTGGTAATTTTTGGTGGTCAAATTCTTCATATATTAAAAAACTTCCGTCCATCAATGAAATTAAATTTCCAAAAAATCCTCCAATACTTTCAATAAGACACAATTGTGAATTTTGGATTGGAATGGGTAATGGTAATTTAAAAAGTCTTTGGAATTCTAATATAAATGTATATGAGAGACATTTACACACTTATTCTAAAAATAATTATATTTAATTATGAAATCTAAAACTCCTTTGTTAATTTACACACATTCCGATTGTGATTTTATTTGGCCAGCATTAATAGGTCAAGTTGAAAAATATGTAATGGATGTAGAAGTTCATTTTGGTTATAATGATACTTTGCTTGATATATCAAAATATAATATTCCAAGTGACTGGATACTTCATACTTATGATGATAATTTAATTTGGACGGAAAAAGTAAATCAACTTTTAAAGCAATTTGAAAGTAAATATGTGCTTTTTATTCATGAAGATTGGTTACCAACTAATTACGTATATGGTAATATAATTGATGATATGACAGAATTTATGGATAAAGTTAATTGTGGATTTCTTTTAAGTTATATTAATTCTGATAATTCTAGAGTAACAAGAAGACTTTTAGATCCAAATGCGGCAAAAGAATTGGGAATAAAAAGTAAATATGAAGGATATTATTTTTACAGAGAAGATAGTCACATTTTTCAACCAGCAATATGGAATAAAAAAGTTTTTGAAGAGTTTACTGAGAAATTAAAAAAAAGAAAAAATCAAAATGAAGACAGTGATTGTTTAGAGTTTATGAGACATAAAAATGCGTATAGTATTCAAGGTGAAAAAGATATTGTAAATAAAAGAACAACAACTTCATTATTTTTTCCTCACATGCACGCTCTTTCTGAAGGACTTTGGAACTTTACTAAGTATTCAAGTTTAAAAGAATTATTAAATGGATATGGTATAGATACTGATAGTAGAGGAATTCATACTTGGTGGGAACTTAATTGGGAATAATTTATGAAATTTTCATTTGGAATTATAACAACAGGATTTTCTGATGATAGAATTAATTTAATAATTGATAGTATAGAAAAACAAAATTTTTCTATACCAGAGTATGAAATTATTATTGTTGGAAATACTTCTGTAGAAAGAAAAAATACAAGGATCATTAAATTTGATGATAGTCAAAAGTATGACTGGATTACTAAAAAGAAAAATTTAATCACACAAAATGCAAGGTATGAGAATATTGTATATTCTCATGATTACATTGTTTATGATCCTAAATGGTATTCTGGATGGTTAGAATTTGGTGATGACTACAAAGTTTGTATGAATCGTATTTTAAATGCGGATGAAACTCGATATAGAGATTGGTGTATATGGCCTTATAATAATAACTTTATGGATGATATAGTTGCATTAAATGCTAAAGAAAGACAACCATTTCCTCAACGGGCAGAATTAATGCAAGGTCTTCAATGTTTAATTCCATATGATATGAAACATTTGTCAAAACATATGTATTTTTCTGGTGCTTATTGGGTTGCAAAAAAATATATAATGGAGGAATTTCCGTTAAATGAAGAATTATCTTGGAATCAAGGTGAAGATGTAGAATGGTCTATGAGAATCCGAGAAAAATATAGTTTTTCTATTAATTCAATATCTACTGTAAGACTTCTTAAATACAAAGATAGAGTATTTGGTGAAACTGATTTAGATATTAATAAAATACTAAACAATAGTAATTAATTTTTTTTTTATGAATAGAGTTTGTTTTATTATTTTTGCACATTCATTGTATCAAGATGTAGAAGATCTTGAAGATATGATTTCTAATATAAAATATTTTCATAATAATTGTGATTTTATTGTTAATCATCCAAACATTATTCATCCAAAAGTAAGAATTCAACACATGCCAGGGATTCTTAATCATTCTGATTTTATTTTTGGTGGATATATTAAGCTATTAAAAAACATATCTATTGAAGAAATAAATTCTTTCGATCATTTCTGTTTAGTATCTGCAAATCAATACTTTGTAAATAAGATACATTTTGAAAAAGGTATAAATTATGTTCAATTTTACAATACGGAAAATTGGGATAATTTATATACTGGAAAGGACATGGATAAAACTATTATAGGATTTCCACTTCAACAACCTTATGGAAGATGGGATCCAAAAGATCTTTATAAAGTCTATAATATTGAAAATCCTATGCCGTCTAATTGGGAATGCTTAACACTCACAAAAGAGTCAATGATTCTTGCAAAAGAAAACATTGACTCTTGTGTAGAAACATACTATAATCAAGATATGATTAGTGTTTTTCCTGGTTATATGGCATTATTGTCTAAGCAACCATGGGAATTTCCGTCTCATTTTGGTACATACGATCCCTCTAATCGAGCTTTAAGAAATCAAATAACTTTTCCTGAACAAATAATTGAAAAAAGGAATGCTGGATATTTTAGTATAAAAAGATTCAATTATAAAAAAGATTGCCCAGCAAAAGAATTTGTCCGTCAATTTTACATGAGGTAACATGAAAGAAAAATTAATTAACTATTTTCAAACATTCTCAAACAAAGATATTAATGGATTATCAGAAATGTTCTCTGACGATGTTAGACTTTCTGATTGGGACATTATGGAATTTGGAAGAGAAAGTGTTCTAACTGCAAATCAAAAAATTTTTGATTCTGTTGAAACAATTGTTGTTAAACCAATTAATTTTTATTTTGATGATGATAATACTGCTGCTGTTGAAATTTTAGTCGTTGTAAATGAAACTGAAATTTTGGAAGTGGTTGATGTAATTTCATTTAATGAAAATGGATTGATTGATTCAATCAAAGCTTACAAAAAATAAGAGGATTATATGCCAATTATAACGATTAATTATCTTGCACATAACCATAATAGATCTAAATCATTTTGGAATATAACAAAATATTTTTTAGATCTAATAAAAGATGAAAATAAATCAAAAATTAGAGTTAATATTTTAACCACTGAAGAAGAAAATTGGGAATCTTTAGATAATATTGAAACTAATGTAATTTCATTTCCAGCAGTTGGTATGAATTACATGTATAAAGTTAGATATGCTTCTGAACAAGAAACAGAATATTCAGTAAAGTTAGATAATGATTGTTTTATTAATAATCATTTGTGGGATTATATGATTGAAAATGTTCATGTATTGGAATCTGAAGAAAATCTTTTTGTAGCTCCTTTGCTATCAAATAATATTCCATTAGTTGACAAATTTATTGAATCATTTGTTGAAGATAACTCCGTAAAAGAAGAAATATATTCTTGTTTTTTGAACAGGCATATGCCAAATGGTCTTTGGGGTGTAGATTACTCTTCTCTGAATGAATATACAACAGAATCAAATGTTTGGAATTCTGAGAAATTTTATGAGGGTGTTAGTAAAATAAATCATTATTATAAAGGTATTCATCCAATTCGTATTTCTGCAGAATCTCAAATTATTTTGAATGATTATATTCTACAGAATTTTGAAAAAATGGTAAGTAGGCAAAATTATTCTATAGAAGAATTTTCTTGTGTATACTATACTAACAGTGTGTTTTTAATTAAAACAATAGAATGGAAAAATATTCTTTCTACTCAAGCATATGATCCTTTTGATGAGGTTCAATTCAATATATTTAAAAATGAACTAAACAAAAAAGCACTGTATGTTAAAAATGGATTTTCTTTTCATTTGACATATAATACTATTCACAATCCAAGTTATAATTCTTGGGCAATAGGTATGTATAATGGAAAAGTTTATGAAAATCAATTATCTGATAAAATTTGGGAAAAATTATCAACATGAAAAAATCTTATAATATCGTTGGTGCTTGTTGGTCGAATACTAACAACGGCAATAAAGGATATTCAATTCATAGAAAAGAAGGTAAATATGTTGAATGGCATGAAAATGGTGAAAATTTAGAAACGTTTTATCTTGATCATTCAATTCCTCGTGCTTTCGACGATGATAAAAGCATAAAAAAATATGCTTGGTTATATGAACCTCCACACATTTATCCTGAAATATATGAAGATATGAAACGAAATTATCTTCATTATATTAGAATTTATGACGCAATTTTTATGAATGTACAGTGTGATGAATTGTTGTCACTGCATAAAAAATTTAAGCAGGTATATCAATATGGTACTTGGATATTAACTCCTAAGATCTATGAAAAAACAAAATTAGTTTCTATGATTTCTTCAAATATTTTAATGTGTGAAGGGCATAAGCGTAGATTAGAATGGGTTAAAAAATTAAAAGATAAGTTAGATTTTTATGGTAGAGGATTTAATTATATTGAAAATAAAGAGGACGGATTAAGAGATTACATGTTTTCCGTTGCAATTGAAAATGAAAGTTGTTTAGGGTATTTTTCTGAAAAAATACAAGATTGTTTTGCAACTGGAACAATTCCAATTTACTATGGAGCTCCTGACATTGGTAAATTTTTTAATCCAAATGGAATTATTACATTAACTGATGATTTTGACATTTCAATGTTGACTGAAGAACTTTATCATAGTAAAATGGATGCTATAAAGGAAAATTATGAAATAGTTCAAGAATCTTTAATTGTTGATGATTATCTTTATAAAACATATCTAGAAGAAAAGTAATTTTATGTTAATTAGTTTTACTGAATTAAAGAAAAAATACAATATGAATATTAAAGGAATTATTCATATTGGTGCTCATAGAGGGGAAGAACTTGAAAAATACATTTATAATGGTATTCAAGATATTATTTTATTCGAACCTCTTAGTTTAAATTTTAAAATTCTTGAACGGAATGCCAGTGATTTAAACGCTAATATTAGTGGATATCAAGTTGCTCTTGGAAATGAAGAAAAACTTGTAACAATGTATGTGAGTGATAATGAGCAGCAAAGTAGTTCAATTTTGAAACCAAAATTACATCTTCAAAATCATCCAACAGTTGGATTTCCTGGTACAGAAGAAGTAGAAATGAAAAGACTTGATAGTTACTTAGAGGAAACTGACAATTATAATTTTATTAATATGGACGTTCAAGGATATGAACTTGAAGTCTTAAAGGGTGCTGCTGAAACATTAAATCGTATTGATTATGTTTATTGTGAAGTAAATCGTGATGAAGTATATGAAAATAATGCATATGTAGAAGAACTAGATGAATTTCTTTCTTCATATAATATGGTAAGAGTTGAAACCGATTGGCAAGGTGGTATATGGGGAGATGCTCTTTATGTGAGGAATTTTAAATGACAATAGGATATAATTTTTTAGGATCTAATGGTAGATTTGGAAATCAAATGTTTCAATATGCAGGACTTCGTGGAATTTCTGCAAATAGAGGTTTTAATTGGATAATTCCTCGTCCAGATAATTATGGAGATTCTAATTATGGATTATTTGATTGTTTTGAAATGAGTTCAGTAAAAGAAGAAAATTTTGGTATTTTAAATGCCAAAAGTATTCAAACTGGACAGTTTCATTTTAATAAAAAATTTTTTGATAATTGTCCAGATAATGCAAATCTTCATGATTATTTTCAAAGTGAAAAGTATTTCAAAAATGTAGAGGAAATAATTAGAAAAGATTACACTTTCAAGAAAGAAATTTTTGAACCTTGTAAAGAAATTATTTCAGAATTAGAAAATCCTATTTTTCTTCATGTTCGTAGAGGTGATTATGTAAATCACCAACATGTACATCCATTGTGTTCTTTGGAATATTATCAAAATGCTTTGGAACATTTTGATAAAGATTGTACTGTTTTGGTTTTTTCTGATGATGTTGAATGGTGTAAAGATCAAAAACTTTTTAACAGTGACAGGTTTATGATTTCTGAATATAATGAAAAATATTCACAAACCTCAGAAACTAAAGATGGTAGAATTAATTCTCTAATTCCATATTTTGATCTTTGTATGATGACTCTTTGTTCTGGAGGAATTATTGCAAATAGTTCAATGAGTTGGTGGGGAGCATGGTTGATTAAAAATAAATCTAAAAAAATTATTGCACCTAAAATATGGTTCTCTGAAAACTATATTGAATCTAACAATTTTGATATGTCAGATTTAATCCCAGAAACTTGGACGGAGGTATAATATGAAGATAACATTTTTAATGCCATGTAGAATTGAATCAAATGATAGACTAAGAAATATTATTTCATCAATTTCTTACCTAATACATAATTTTCCAGAATCTAAGATTATAGTTAAAGAAAATGATCAAAAATCAATTTTTAGTGAATATGCTCTGCCAGAAATTACTAAAATTTTTGGAAAGAATGTAGAAAATATAAGACATATTTTTGAACATGATGAAAACCCATTCTTTCATAAAACTAAAATACTGAATGATCTTTTATTAGAATCAGATACTGATATTGTTTATAATTATGATATTGATCATCTTCTTCCTGTGAATAGTTATCATACTGCATATGACATGATTTCTAATCAAGGATTTGATGCCGTTTATTGTTATGGTGTTGGAGTTTATCAGTGGTTGGTAGATTATCCTGTAGAAATTTATAATAAATTTATAGAGTCAAAATTTGATTTAAATGTTCTAAGTCCTGGATGTCAAATTTGTCCTTCCGTAATGGGTCTTGGTCAAATGATAAAAAGGCAAGCAGAGATTGATTCATACATGTGGAATGAAAATTTTATAGCTTGGGGTCCAGAAGACTGTGAATTTTTATATCGAATTCAAGTAATGGGTTTAAAAGTTGGAAGAGTCAATGACATGTGTTATCATTTAAATCACGAAAGAACTTTTAATTCTCATTATCATAATCCAAAATGGCAATACAATACTGACATGTGGAATAAAATTAGAACATGGGATAAAGAAAGAATTATTAACTATTTTGAAGGTCAAAAATATATTAAAATCAGGAGGAAACAATTGAATGTTAGCATTTAATCATCTTGGTCAATTAGGAAGACTTGGTAATCAAATGTTTCAGTATGCTTCTTTAAGAGGTATCGCTCGTAATAGGGGATATAATTTTTGCATTCCAAATCATAAACAAGTAGTTAAAGATCCATATGGATTTGATATGAAAATTGAATTATTTTATCCTTTTAAAATGGTTCATGTTAATGCTAATAATATCAAACTTCTTGATAGGGGATATGCTCCAGTAGCAGAAGAAAAACATTTTCATTTTGATGAAATTCTTTTTAATATGTGTCCTGACGAAATTTCTATTGCTGGATTTTTTCAATCTGAAAAATATTTCAAACATATTCAACATGAAATTCGTCAAGATTTTGAATTTAAGGATCAAATTCTTGAACCTTGTAAAGAAATGATTCAATCTGTTGGTGATGCAATTTCATTACACGTGCGTAGAACTGACTATTTAAAAAATCCAAATCACACTCCTCTTGATATTTCTTATTATGAAAAGGCATTAAGTTTAATCAATCTAGATCTTCCAGTTATTGTTTTTTCTGATGATATTGAATGGTGTAAACAACAGGAATTATTTTCTGGAGATAGATTTATGATATCAGAATCTAATGATCATTATGTTGATTTGTGTCTTATGACATTATGTAAGTATCACATCATTGCAAATTCTTCCTATAGTTGGTGGGGAGCTTGGTTAGCAGAAAGCAAAAAAGTTGTATCTCCTTCTAAATGGTTTGGACCTAGTAATTCTGACAAAAATTTAAAGGATTTAATTCCAGAAACATGGGAAGTTATTTGATATGGACAAAAATAAATCAACATATAAACTAAAAGGTATACCTCCAATTTACTACTTAAATCTGGATGGTCAACCAGAAAGAGCACAATATATGGAAGACCAGTTTAAATACTGGGAAATTGAAAATTATACTCGTATTTCTGCGTATGACGGACGTTCGGACGATCTTAGTGATATTATTAAGGGAAAATATCCAGACATGATGAATTCTGGTGAGGTCGGTTGTGTGACGACTCACTTAAAAGCCCTTAAACATTTTATTGAGAATACTGACTATCCTTACATTTTAGTAATGGAAGACGATTGTGACTTGTCTACCGCAACTCATTGGGGATTTACATGGAAAGACTTTTATTCAAAAGTTCCATATGATTATGACGTAATTCAACTTGCAATCATTAATCCTGCACAAGTTCATTTGAAACTTCACCGTAGATTTGTTAATGATTTTTCAACTGCATGTTATATGATTACCAGACACCATGCACAAAAACTTGTCAATCTTCATTGTCGTGACAATAAGTATAAATTGGATAATGGTGTTAAACCAAGAGCTGTTGCTGATGACTTAATTTATAATTCTGGAAATACATTTTCTATTCCTTTGTTTTTATATAAAATTGAATTAGGATCTTCCATTCACGATATTCATATTGATGTGTTTCACCGCAGTAGTCATGAAGGATTGTGGCAATTTTGGAGAAATCAATCTTCTGATATTGAAGATTGGAATTCTATTTTTGATTATGACCCTTACTTTGGAACACTTCCTCCAGGTTGGGAAGGAAAATAGTAAGCATTTATACTTACTCTTGTTAGAATATCATGACAAAGGGGCTTGACGCCCCTTTCTTTTTGCTATATACTTTTGTAACAGTTCTTTACAAAACTACAATGACTGTAACTACTAATGAATATGGGCAACAAAATATGTTTGCCAAAGAACCTACAATGTACTATGAGAATTATGGGATGTTGACACCTAATCAAGTCAGGGAACGTACTAATGGACGCTGGGCAATGGTCGGTTTTGTTGCTGGTATTATTTCTTATGTTAGCACTGGTAACTTCTTCTTCGGCATCTTCTGATGACTGAAGCACTCTGGACAATCACGACAGTTGCATTTTTCGTGATTTTGGGTTATGCTGTTGATCAACTCTCTGAAACTTATTGAGTCTTAAACAAATGACATTCAACGTTACACTTCAATCCCCTGACGGCACTGAAACCACTATTCAGTGTGCCCCTGATCAATATATTCTCGAAGCAGCAGAAGAGGCAGGCGTAGACCTTCCTTCTTCCTGTAAAGCTGGTGCTTGCTCTGCTTGTGCTGGCGAACTCATTAGCGGTACTGTAGACAACGAGGAGCAATCATTCCTTGATGATGATCAACAAGCAGAAGGTTGGGTGCTTACTTGTGTAGCATATCCAACTAGTGATTGTGTGATTCTCACAGAACAGGAAGAGAATCTGTGAGCACTGCTGGTATGCTAGGGCAATTTGCAATTGCTCTTGAAACACTTGGATGGGATAAAGACGATGAAATCTCAGTTGAAATTGGTGGAGTAGCAGTTACTGGAACTCCTACCAGTCCAGACGCTAATCCTAAGTGGGCAAAACCATATGGGACGGTAACATATCAAAACGATGCTTTTATCGTAATTAAAAACAAATCAAGGAACCCAGTTGTTCCTTCACAACCAAATACTGAACTTAAACAAAAACACCCTTATCAAGGAGAAAAGAAATGAACAAAATTTTTACTGAAAAAGCAGAACGTATTAACGGTTGGGCAGCAATGATTGGATTCGTTGC
>Ga0129333_10001900_pt1 | contig 19170 bp, 19 predicted proteins | sample CPB6_08_DNA_FD_94474 | JGI IMG/M metagenome (GOLD analysis project Ga0129333, IMG submission 94474) | Freshwater to marine salinity gradient microbial communities from Chesapeake Bay, USA - CPBay_Sum_0.6_0.8_DNA | ecosystem: Environmental > Aquatic > Marine > Coastal | place: USA: Chesapeake... | reverse complement strand
TTTCTAGCTCTTAATAGTAATCTTCTAACATTTAACCTGTCTAATGCAGATTCTTTTACTTGAAGTGTTTTATTACCAAATATGATTGTACCAGTATCAGCAAATGTTGCTATAGGATTGATTCTATTTTGATATAAATCATCTCTTTCATCTTGTTTAAGCTTCTTCAATGCTTTTACTGAATTTACGATACCTCTACTATAACCTGCAGATGCATACCATGGGAATGCTACATTATCAGTTAATGCGATGTTTCTTAATACTTCACAAGTAGGTGGTATGTATAAATTTGTGGCAGTATCTGCATCTCTAACTTGTATCCATGGCCAATATGTTGCACTATAATTGGAATCAATTTCTACACTATCTAAATCGCCTATTACATCCTCAACATTATCTCTATTTTTTGGTGATATGATGTATACAGAATCTGCTCTATCTGTTTCTACCATATCAATAGCTTGTTCAGTTAACGATAAGTGGTCATAGAAATTAATACCTGGTGTAGCAAAAACATTTATGTCAATTGCTTCAGGATTTGCAAAGGTTTGAATACCTGTCAAATATGCATAGTAGTCAGAATTTCCAACTGCACTATCAAATACACCACCATTTGATGTATGGTTCGCAACATATGTTGTTTTACCATAAATGTAAGAATCACTAAATGTTCTAACATTTCTATATATGTCCCAACCATCAAAACCACCTGCAGCTGCAAATGTGAATTTTCTATATGGTAATGTTGCTAACAACCCTTTATCTGTACCTTCTAAACTATATGGTGTAGTTTCAAATTCATATCCTGTTGGAGTATTACCAGTAAATCCTGAAGCACCAACAGATAAATGGAAACCATGTGTAACACCTGTTGCTGCAGTACCTTTGTATGAAAATAAATCACTATCAAAACTAAATCCTGCTTGAGATGATAGACCTAAACTTACTTTTCTTACTTTGTCACCATTTGATATTACAGGTGTACCGTCAGATTCATATCTTACAATATCACCAGCACTTAAATAGGATTTTTTGTATGTTACCCCACCAAGTGTTTTGGTGCTAAAAGTATTCGATACAGAATATCCTCTGAAACCAGCAGGTACAGCATCCGTTGGATGATTTTCAGCCATGTTTAACATTACAAATTTTGATACTAATGGATAGTCACCATTAGATGTACCGACTTTTTTGGCTACATAACCAGGTAATGTTGGATTCATTGAACATCTTTGATATCTTTCTAAAACAACCATGTTGTCATCAGTATCGTTAAAATCTCTTACAAATAAATCAAATTCAAGATTTTCTAAATCTATATTTTGTACCATGACTTTAACTTGCGAATTTGATGCGTTACCATCAGATATTGTAATAACTTGGAATAAATCAACAACTTTATTACCTCTTACTTCAGAAACAACATACGGTGATATTGCAGTTTTCCATTCAGTAACAAATTCATTACCATCAAGATTTGTTGTGACTGTTGTAGATAAACCTCTAATATATCCAGCGTCATATAAATTCTTTACTAAATTTGGATAATTTTCATGTACATAAAGAGGAAAATCGGAATATGCTCTATCATATACATCATTACCCAATACTTTGTTAATATATTTTGTTGATGATTGGTCTAATGAGCAGTTGAAAGTTTTTGCACCACCTGTATAACCTGTTACAGAAATTGTAAATTCACCAAATGGATTATAATCTAAATCATCAATAGCTGTAACGGAAACTGTTGCACCTGTAACTTCTCTAATTAATGTTTGTCCATCGTAGTGACCTCTCGACCTTAATGCACATACTACGATATTTTCATAATCATCGTTCACATAAGCGCCGTATGAATATCTTGTAACATTAAAAGTTGAACCTGTAGTATAAACAAACAAATATGAATATACACTTGTTAAACCTGAAGAATATAATACATTATACCACTCTTTTCCATTTGTATTATCAGCATTATATAACCCTGTCAATGGAGATACTAGTTCTGTACCTGTTAATCCTGATGTACCTGATGCTGGCACATCACCTAAAACAAACCATTTATTAGCATCAGTTGTACCTGTAAAACCCGAAAAATTAGCTAAAATATATTCGGTAATCGTGTTACCATCTACAGATGGTTTATCTGATAATTCCGTATAGAATGTGCTACCTGTCAATGTTGCAAGTGAAGATGGATTTGTTGTTCCTGTTGTTGAACTCGGTGTTGTACCTGTTACAACTAAACCACCTAATGTTGATAAACCAAATGTTCTGTATGGTTTATAACCTGTTAAACCTAAAATTCTTGTTACAAATAATTGATTAGATTCTTGCAAATATGATTTTGCAACAAAAGGTAATTCAAATTTTGGGTCACCATTCCCATTTTTTAAAGTTGATGTGCCACCAAAAAATGTTCTAAATTCATCGAAATTTTTTATTAAAACGGGTTCAAAAGCGGGGCCTTTTAATGTCTCACCCACCAAACCTAAAGTTGTTACACCAACACTTTGCGCAACAAAAGTCAAATCTTTTTCTGATGTATAAACACCAGGGGATACAAATACTCTGTTAGAAGTTGCCATCGATTATTTTTTAATTTTCTATTTTATTATATAACTAATAAATATCTTTAATTTAGCTAAAGATATAATATTGATAATATATACTCACTAATAAAGATATACAACACCTATTTTTGAACCTATTATGGGATTATAATTTAAAGTAATAGTATTGCTTCCTGAAATTTCATATGTTTCACCTTCAACTTCTAATAAGCCATTTATATCAAATGCTATCACATCTTTTATTAAATTTGATACAGCAATTACATTATTACCATTATATGTGAAATATTCATTTGCAATAAACATTGGTTTACCATAGTTATCAATAAAAGTTGCGTTTTTATTTTTATAATACGCTATAGTTATGACACTACCGTCTAGTGGCGCTTCTTCAAAAGTAATGTTTGACGTATTTGCAATATGATAATAATCAATATCTCTTTTTTCTATCAAACCATTTATTGTAACATAAAATAATACTGATATGGTCTCACCAACACTAAATTTTGTTTGTGTACCATTACCTACAAATTTTACTATTTTTACATCAATAGTTTTATTCAATACTTTTTTTTCATAATTTTTATCTTGCAAAAATTCATTCATTAAAAAAAACCTACTTATTGCGGGTTTTACTTCAAATTCTTCTTTATCTATTAAAAAACCTAATAATATAAATTTGTAATTTTGTATGTAAAATCTTCTACCATCTATAGTATCCATGGGTGTACTATCATCTATGGATTCCATAATGATAGGTATATAATGTCCTTTAATTGTTGTATAAGCTTGTCGTGATGAAAATTTTTGTAGAACAGATTTATTAAATCTATTTAAATCTCTGAATTTATTACAAACTATTGTGATTTCATATGAAATATCTACGGCAACAGGTTGTGGTATTTTATAGACATCAGCACCTATAGATGTACCATTCCATGTTGGTACAGATGCATAATAAAAAGTTTTTCTATCAGGTATTGTTCTTTGTGTTACAGGGTGTGTACCAGGCTGAACATCAGGTTTTCTTATAACAGCTATAAATGGTAACTTCATATTACCATCATCATCAGAAAAATGCCAATTATTTGAAAATTCAGACCATCTTTGAATTGTTAGTATTTTATCAATTACAGGTATTTTCTCACCATCAGATATTACAACAAAATTCTTTTTAACAAATTCTAACATTCCTAAATCTAAATCATCATGCAATACAGAATCAGGTAAAAATGTATCTGATTTTGTAATTCTATCTAGCAATTGTTGCCTACGATTAATAATATCGGTACCTGTAATCGTAGGTTTATTGTTATATATTTCTATATTATTTTTTCTTTTGGGGATTGACATCAATAATATTATATTTAAAATAATTATACATTAATTCTGATACTTCATTATTATTTTTTGCGCCACTTTTCTTTATAATATTTTTTATCATTCTAATTAATTGTACATAATATGGTAATGATATATCAGCATAAACTTTTTTTATCTTTTCAGGATTAATATTTACATTATCTTTATACTTGAATTTTAACTGTCGCATTTTTCTAATTGCAAATTCATCGGCAACATTTTCAACATATGCCATAAATCTTGCAGCTTCTACTTCATCTATTTCATCCTTATAAAAACTTACCATTTTTTCTGTACCATATTTTTTATATTGATATGAATGTGCTATTTCGTGAAATATTGTATACAATATAATAGATAAATCATTATTATTATTTGCAGCAAATAATTTTTTATTTATTACCACCCTATCAAATAGTGCAAATCCTGATGCTCCAACAGCAATATTATTTATTTCAATATATGGGCATTTTGAATTAATTATAAATTCTTTTACATCGTCTGCTATTATGTCGGCATTAGGAAATGCATTTATAAATGTATTTATAAAATTATCTATACCTTCAGTTTCTAATAACAGTCTTAATTGCTTTGTGTTAAGTATAATTTTCATATTCCTTTAAATTCATTTTCTTGTACATACGCACAAGTTATTGTGATATAATGTGGTTTAAATCCAAACATTTTATGTTTGTTGTCAGCTATAACTCTACCATCATTTGTAACGCTATAAAATCTTAACTTATCATCAGATTCAGGATATCCAATATAATCACCATATCTAATATCGGCATCCAAATCATCTAAATGCTTTAGATAAATACTAATTGTCAAATTACCAGGTTCTATATATCTAAGTAAACCATTTTTATATGCTGTGTTTTTTGATTCTTCAATTTTAACTAAACCATTAATTTCAATCGGTGGTAAAAATTTAATCTCATTTTTACCAACCTCACCATATACGTTATCAATATCCGTTTTTTCTCTATCAACTCTATAAAGTACTAATCTCATATTAATATCACCGTGTAGATATTCTTGACCTAATTGTATTTGTAAATCAAAATCATCTTGAGAAAAAAACTTATTTAATCGTGTAATAGGTGCTTTATAATTCATAACATATAAATAGTTGATTGAAAGATAATTATTTTATATATTTTAATTTAATCTATTTATGATACCAGAAATTGTTGCAAAAGAAATTTGTGAAATTTATACAGGAGCAAACAACCAAATTTTAGAGTATAAGTCTAAATTTGATAACATAAAAAATTTTAAACTTACAAGAGCGCAAGCAGATTATGTTATAAAATATCATAATATACAACCTAAAGTAGCTAAGAAATATATTAATATTATAAATGGTTTTGGACAAAAAATAATGAATGATAGATTACTTACAACACCACCAAATAAAATATGGTGTGAAAAACTATTATGTGAATCAGATAAAGCATTCCATATATGGGGAAAAATTATTGAAAGTGAAAAAAATTATGCTTTTTGGATACCTAAAACAGCAATAATACAAGAAGAAAAAAAGCTTAATAAAGAAATAGATTATTCTAAATATTCTGAAAGACCTCCTTTAGAACATCAAAAGGTAGCAATAGAAAAGTTATTAGCAAATGACAGATTTATATTAGCCGATGACCAGGGTGTTGGAAAAACAACATCAGCAATTATAGCATCATTAGAAAGTGAAGCCAAAAAAATATTAATAGTTTGCCCCGCATCATTAAAATTAAATTGGAAAAGAGAAATTGAAAATTATACAGATAGAAGAATAATAATCGTTGAAGGTAGAAAATGGGGGTCAACTTTTGATTATTATATTATCAATTATGATATAATTAAAAATTATCATACAACAGATAAGTCTGAAGAAAGTGATGATTATAAACTATTAGTTAATGCTAATTTTGATTTAGCTATAATAGATGAGGCCCATTATTTAAGTAATCCACAAGCGTCTCGAACCAAATTATTAAATGATGTTTTAGAAAAGATACCAAAAGTTTGGTTACTGAGTGGAACACCGATGACATCAAGACCAATAAATTATTTTAATTTACTTAAAATAGTAAATTCACCACTTGCTATAAATTGGCAAACGTATGTAAAAAGATATTGTAAGGGGTATCAATTTAGAGTTGGTAATAGAAAAATATGGAATACAAGTGGGGCTAGTAATCTTGACGAATTGAGAGAATTAACAAAAAATATTGTATTAAGAAGATTAAAAACAGATGTATTAGACTTACCAGAAAAAATTATAAACCCAATATATTTGGAATTAAAGAGCACTTTTTATAATGAAGAACTTGAGGAGTTTATGAGAATTACCGAAGATAAAAAGAAAAATGAAAATATTACAGTAACATTAAATAGATTAATGAAAATAAGACAACTTATTGCAGTTGAAAAGATACCATATACTTGTGAATTAATTGAAAGGACATTAGAACAAGATAAAAAAATAATTATATTTACAAATTTTACAAATGTTGTAGATATTTTGCATGAAAAGTATAAAAAAAATTCAGTAGTATTAGATGGTAGAATGTCAAAAGATAAAAGACAAGACGCTATTGATTCATTTCAAAATAACAGTAAAATTAAAATTTTTATAGGTAACATAGTTGCTGCAGGTGTTGGAATTACTTTAACTGCTGCTGAAACAGTTATAATGAACGATTTATCTTTTGTTCCTGCGCACCATTCTCAGGGAGAAGATAGATGTTATAGATATGGTCAAAAAAATTCAGTATTAGTATATTATCCAATTTTTGAAAACACAATAGAAAAAATAATATATAATATATTGCAAAAAAAGAAAAATATTATTGACCAAGTTATGGGTGACGGCGAATACGCAGAGTCATTTAGCAGAGAGCTGCTCAATGAACTTTTTTAAATTATTAAATCCTTCATCTATTATTGTATAAAGAAATTTATCTTTTACATTAACAATTGTAATAATAAATTTAATATTACCTTCTTTTGCCTCATAATGAGCCGAATTCATATCACCCTCTGTGTTGTATTCATATGTAATCTTATTATCAACACAGTAATTTAAAATATCGAAAAATAATTTATCTAAAGACATATCATAAATATAAAATATTTATCTATAAATAAAAAGTTTGATGAAATATATAATTACTGAAAGTCAAAAAAAAAGATTAATAAATAAATTAATAGAGGAAGAATTAAGAGAACAAAAAAAAAATTTTGACAAATTGTCATATCTTACAAAGACCGATTCCAATAAAGGTACAGAAATAACAAAAAGAAAAAATTGGAAAAATGTGTATGATAATTTAGTAAACAGTAATAAAATTAAAAAAAATGAACCAATGTTAATTTTATTAGGTGATACACAAACAATGTTTTATACAAAAGATGGTCAAAATTTAATAAAAACATTTAAAGTATCAACAGGTGTCAATGGTTTTGGTAATCTTCCAGATTCCGCTATGACAAATACTGGATTAATGAAAATTGGTAAAAAAATCCAAGCACCTAATTTATATCAAGTTTTAGTATATAAAAAACCTGTCGATTCTATATTAGGTCCAAATAAAAACAGTTCAAGAGTAGATAATCAAGGAAAAAAACATACAGCCGAAGTTCTGACAGGCTTAGTGGAATTAATTGGGTTGGAGGACAGCAACAAAAATGTATATGATAGAAATATTTATATACATGGAACAAACAGAGAAAATTTGTTAGGTCGTAAAGCATCTGGTGGTTGCGTTAGAGTATCTAATACTGATATTTTATTTTTAATAAAAAATCTTGCGCCTAATACAAAATTATATATTCAAGCATAAATAGTAAACTATGAGCACAATAATTACTCAATTAGACAAAGAAAAGTTATATACACAAATATTTCATTTGTTAGGTATGCCCGTCAGAGGTGTTGAATTAACAGAAGAACAAATGGATTCATTTTTAGAGTTGTCGATAAACGATTATGAACAAATCGTTGATAATTGGCTCATAGAATCACAATGGTCATCATTGGTAAATGTTGATGTTGATTCAGTATCTCTTACAAGAGCATTTACCACAAGAAGTTTAGATTATGAAACGCAATACTCATATGCGTATTCAAAAATAGTAGGTTTACAGGCAGGTGGTCCGTGGGAATTAAAAAAAGACTTTATAGAATTAAGTGCAAATACACAAACATATATAATACCAGCAGGGAGAGAAATAAACGAATTGTTATGGTTCACAAGAGCCGAGTTAACAGACAGTATCGTAGACCCGTTTTTAGGCGGTTTTGGCGGTCTTGGTGGCGTTGGATTTGGTGGTGTGGGTGGTTTTGCGCAAGTTGGTACATCGGGCTCTTATTTCATGCTACCCGCATTTGATTTATTATTAAGAATGCAGGATAGAAGTATGAAAAATAAACTTATCGGTGGTGAACTTACATATAGAATTACTGCAGGACCTAATGGTACTAAGGTTGTACATTTATACAACACACCTGGTGGTAAATTTGATTTTGGTTCTATAAAACAAAACAACTATTATGTTTGGTATTGGTATTATGAAACAACTGACAATCGTGATGAATGTTTAGAAGCCAATAAAGATATTGTTAAGCTACCATCAGATGTACAGACAGAAGATATAATATGGTCAGATTTAAACAAACCTGCACAGAATTGGGTACGTCGTCAATTAATGACGTATGCTAAAGAAGGTTTGGCAAGAATATGGGGCAAATTCTCAGGTGAATTGCAAGTACCTGATAGTACGGTAAAGTTAGATTATAGTACATTACAAACTGAAGCGAAAGACGAAAGAATTAAATTAATTGAAGAATTAACAGGTGCTGAAGGTATGTTGACTAGAATGCGACCTGAAAAATTATTAGAAAGAAGAGCAAATGAAGCTAAATTTCTGAATGAATCAATGAAATTCAGAGCTATGCCTGCACCAATACTTGCTATTTAAACATAAATAGCATGCTGCATTACATCAATACTATCATCAGCAATTTCTTCATCTTCATTATTTTTGACTAAACTTTCATTTATATTGAGTAAACTTCTATTATATTCTACCCAATATTGGTCAATTTCATTAATACTATTATCAATATACATAAAATATGGGTCAACACCCATCATATTCCAAAATTTTACTTCGCTATCGGATAATGTCAGAACTTCATTCAAGCTGTCCTGATTTTCTGGTTTCAAAGGATAACCATTTACCAATTCACATTGTGTTTTTGTAAAATATTGTCTTTTTGAGGGTTCTTCTACAAGAATATCGTCTCTTATTTCAGGTTTAAAGACAACAAGTAAAGGCTCAATTCTTTTGTTGAAAATTGCAATGTATCTATCGACATTATAATCACCAGTCATATTCGGATTACTCATAATGTCTTTTTCAGATATCATATATGAATTAATTTCTAATACTTTGTAATCATCAGGCATAGGATGACCATGTGTTAATTCGTATTCTTTCTTTTCCTTTTTTGTCCATTTGTTTTTCATGTTAACATCACCCGAACCCTTTTTGGTCCCATTATTAACATAAAATATTGTTTCACCTAAATTAGCTGGGTAGTTATTTTGAATCACTAATTCCATATGTGCTTGTCTTGACATAGGCGTACCCGCTTTCGTGACTTTCTTTATGTGTTTATTATAATCCTCAACAGATTGTTTTACGCGAGCCCTGTTTGCGATTTTTGCCAATGGAATTTCTTTATTGTGTATCTTTTCAATGTATGAATAATAAAGTTCAATAAAAGCCAAACCATCACCATTTAACAAATGTTTGAGACCCTCATCTAAGAAATCTGCAATGTATTGTTGTAATTTCTTTGATTTTATAGTATTACCAGTTAACTTTATTTTTTCTTTACCTTTCTTTAAAATTTTAATAATGTAGTTTTTCTTTGATATGTTTATTGTTGCTGGTGCCATATAATCTATATCCAATCCCATTTCATTTCTCATAAAAATGTCATTGAATTCAGCAACATCAGCAGCAATACCTTCATATTTTTTACCTTCTTCAACTAATTCATTCAAACCTTTTCCAAAGTAGATATGTGTATCAATATCTAATGGTGTTTCAAAGTTTACACCATCTGTATCCATAACCAAAGACTTGTAACCTTTTTTCATAAAAAACATAATCATCATCCTTAAGCACTGACGACCTATACAGGTTGTCATTTCACCAAGATTCATATCACCCCATGGAAATACTTGTGGGGCAGATAATGAACCAAAAAACGCGTTAATGAAGATTTTAATCGGTAATTGTTTTCTATCATACATTTCTGACATTACAGGGTCCGTATCTTTTAATTCCCCTGTTAATCTTTTATACTTAATACGTATATTTCTGAAATAACTTAACATTGTTTTTAGAGCACCTGTTACATCACAATCTGGAAATATTCCATAAACAAGTTCAATTGAAGGATAAAGAGATGCAAAGTCAAATTTTACTATGTTTTTGCTATATCCAACATTTAACAACCTTGATAAACCACCTGTAATTTTTCTTTTTTCATCTTTTTGTGGTATCGGTAAATTGTTTTCATATGACCACGCAGCCATAATTAATTTCCATAATGACGCTGTTCCCATTGTCGCAACCCTTTCATAAGTTGTGGGGACTAATTTTGAAAGTAAAAATGTTGATTGACTAAATGAATCATCAACAATCATAGTTTCATATAAGTCATCATCAAGATATTGTTCAACTATTCTTTCACCATTCCAAATCTCATAAGCATTTGGATATTTGTCTAATAGATTTTCTGTCCCTGGACTACCTATTTTTTTATATTTACCTGTTTTTGGATTTATATAATAACATTCGTTTTCCAAGTATATATTACTTATTTTATCACCATCAACATATACACGATTTGGTTTCTCTTTTTCAAGAAACATTGTAATATACTTTAATCCCCAAGATTTAATTTCCGAATTAATTGCTTGTGCTCTTCTTACAGCATGAGAAATATCTATTATATTAAAACCAAATAATATGTGTTGTGTATATTTTTCAACTTCGTTACCAAGTTTAAGAATACCTTCTTTTTCTTTAATTGGTATATTTGTTATGATACTTGTAAGTTTTTTTACATCTAAATTGAGTAATTCGGCTCTTTTTAATATAAATGGAAAATCAAATGCAGCAGAGTTGTAACCACTTATTATTGTTGGTTTTAATAATCTTATTGCTTCAAAAAATTCTATTATACATTTTTTTTCACCATTATCACCAAATGCTGATATTGTTTTTTGATACCCATTATTATCTTTTATACCAATTAAAATAATTTTATTTTTTTCTGGGTCAAGACCTGTTGTCTCAATATCAAAAACAAATCTATGAACCTCACTATATTCTTCAATACCTTTAAATAACCTTTTTTTCTTTTGTATTAGATATTGTTCAATCGGCGATAATAATGTAAAATGTTTTTTATAATTTTCATTCCATGGGTCAATACCACCATTTCTAAAAAAATTAATCATATCGGTGTATGTTTTTATACACCTAACTAAAAACTTATGACCGTTTTCTAATCTCGCATTTCCATGCGTATCTAATTTTTCAATTAGAATACCATAGTGCGCCATCATTTTTTTTTGTTCTGATTTATTTTTTTTATAAAAATTTAATTCTGATAAATCACCACACCATAAAAATGGCGTGAATGTGTCGGATTTTGTAATTTTACCTAATTCTGGGTCTTGTATAATTTTATGAATTACATGGTTTTTATAATCATATTCAACGCCTACAATATATTTTTCATCATCTTCACCATGCAAAAAATTTTCAATAATTTCTTGAGAAATTAGTTTAGACATATATTTTTATATTTTAAAATATCGTACAAGACATTTGTCTTGCAATTTAAAAAAAAAATGTCATAATTCAAACTATGTTGATAAACAATTTTTCTCTGATAGGTAAAATGAGTTTTGTTGTTGGATTTTGGTCGGTATCAAGAAATTGTATGTTTACTCTACCTTCATAACGACCCTTTTCTGCTGTTTGTAATTCAGTAAATCTGTATGTAATATAATACTCATCCGTTGTATTTTGGAATTTTTTTGTTCTTGTTGTAATGTTACATTGTTCATTTAATATAACAGGAATATCTGTTTTAATATCGAACATTTCAAATGTAATATCAGCATTTTCTAATAAATCATTGAAAGATGATTTGTCATTCTTTCCATCATCAATCATCCTTAATTTGAGTATTGGGTCACTTGCGCCCTGTCTAATAAAAAATTCCATATACTATAAATATAGTTTTTTTCACAATGATGAAATTATTGTGTATCTTGTTGCATCACCATTATTATTTATCCAATCAATGGCATCAATTTCGTTAGTAAATTGTAAATTTGGAATTACTGACGGAGGGTTTTGTGTTAAATCTATTATATAATACATATTAAGAGAATGTTATTGTTATTGTTTGTGTGGGTGCATTACATGTTGACTGATTTGTTCCACCCCAGTTTTGATTTCTTATGAACGGTCTCATGGTATATTTACCTGAACCACCACAACTACATAGGGCATCATTAGTAAATTCTATTGCATTTGCGGGTGTTGGGGTTGTTACACTACAGTTTTGAGCAACGCGCCAAGTATTAGAGCCGATAACTACTGATACATTAGTTCCTGTCGTACCTGTTCTAAGTGCATTTGCTATTGTTTGCACATTACTTGCGTGTGTTACGGTTATACTACTTCCATTTGTACTTGACCATACAAATTGCGTATAAGTGCCTGTTAATTTACCTCTAAATGTTGTCCAAGCGTTTTCTATGGTTGTTCCAGGTGATGCTCCGTTTGTAAATGTTTGAGAAAAAGTAACACCCGTACTTTGCGTTGGGGTTACACTTGGTGTTACTGTATTTGTTGGTGTATATGTTGGAGTAACAGTTGGTGTTGGTGTTAACGTTCTTGTTGCTGTTATACTTGGTGTTATTGTTGCTGTAATACTTGGTGTTGGTGTTGATGTTCTTGTTGGTGTCACTGTATTTGTTGGTGTTATAGATGGTGTTGGGGTAAGTGATTGTATTGGTGTTGATGTGGGTGTGACATCAAGTATATCAGAAATTGTTAAATCTGACGACGATACCCATATATTCTGTTGATTATCTGCCCATGCCAAAACATCTGAAATAGTAGTCCCAGTAGAACCAAATGATTTTAAAAAAAATATGCATTGTGCATCATCATAAGCAACATGTATGCTTGGTCCTTGTGTTTGTTTAGCAACATAAATTGTATAACCACCAATTGGCGGTGTTATACCAGTATAAAATTCTGTTATGTTTGTTGGGCCATAATCTGCAACACCAGACACGCCGATTCTAAAATTTTTTCTAACAGCAGATGCGATATTTGTAGTTGTTCCCGATTTTATATAATTTGACATAAAATATTTACATACAATAAATACTAAAACAAAATTAATCAATTTATATATGATATTTATTATTGACAAAAAAATAATAAATTATGGAAAACGGTAAAATTTTTAGTTTCATTGGTTCTTTGCTTGTTATGGCAATTGCAATCGGTATTTTCTTCATGTTAATGGAAAAAGAAATGCCACAATCTAACAGAGAGTTATTAATTGCTTTTGTGTCTGTTCTTTTTGGTGCAATGGCAACTTCAATCAAAAAAATTACGGGTGACGATGAAAAATAAGGAATTTATAATAATGACATGTGCATCATTACTATTATTAGGGTTTGTTGTTTATATGCTATTAAAATCATTTGATATGTCAAAAGCGGATATTATTCGTGAACATTTGAAAAATGATAGTACTATCATGAAACAAAATAATGACTTAAAGATTTCTGATTCTTTATTTAAATTAAATGTGATACATTTAGAAAATAAACTTGATGTACATGAAAACAAAATAAGAAATTTAGAAAATAGAAAACCTTTAGTTAGAAAAGACACGGTATTTTTAATAAATTAAAAAACGGGACATTGTCCCGTTTTTTATATTCCTACAATATTGTCATCAATACAATCTTCTTGACATTCATTAATATTAAAATTAGTTTTAATTTCAGTTATATAATGATGTTTTATATTCGGATATCCTAATGGCTCCTCAAAGTATTTTACTTGTTTTAAATTGAACTCTGTGGTTCCTGTATGTATATTTGTTGAACCTGAAGTACCACCACCCCATATTTGGACAATGTTATTTTCAGAACTCCTAACGGATGGTACAATCTCTTCCCAATTTTTTAATTTATATAATAATCTACCATTAAGATATATTTTCAATGTGCCGAGTCTATAATCTCTTTCGGATAACCAATTTTTGTTTAGTGTTTCAATTATGGTATAATCTTCTGTGGCACCCGTAATAACATCTATTGGATTTGTAACTGTCCAACCCGTTACATAATCATTTGAACCACCACGATTAAAAATGTCACAATTTGTCAAATAATTGTTTCTTTTGAATACGATTGTAATATTAAAATCATTAGATGTCCCACCACTACATAGAATATTAGTTTGACCAGATGCTACATAATTAACTTCGGTAAATCCTGATGTAGTGTGGCAATATCCTGATATATGATATGATTCCCATTTTATCCTACCATCATTTGTAAAACTAAAAGAAAGATTGTTGTCCAAATAATTTCTTTCATCTGTTTCATTTTCAATTCCCCAATAATAATATGTACTTCCACTTGTCCATGGTAAATCTTCTCTATTAAAAACAAAATCTAATGTCCAACCATATTCGGTTCTTTTTCTTACCGTAAAGTCACACGTATTTCCTGTATATGGCGTATTTATTTCTATTGACCATGGTTTAATATCATCTAAAGTAACATCAAGACATGATGATTCTATTGTTAATCCTGTATATATAATTGGGTTATCAAAATCTAAAACTTCAGTATCAAAATCGATTATTGAATTACCTAATTCATAATCATAAAATTCTGAAGTATCTAATTTTAATTTAAGTTTTTGTCCCCAGTATCTTAAAATGTTTTGACTATTCATGTATTAATAAATATCTTTCATAACATTTGATATTTATATAAAAAAGTTCTTAATGAATAATTTTATAAAACAAGTTATAGAAGAAAAATTTGTATCTATATATAATCAAAAATATTCTAACACTCAGCATAAAGGTAATAATAGAAAAGAAAAAAAATTGGCTAAAGAATTCTCAGAAGAAACTGATTTTGAAAAACTATCAAAAAAAGTTGATGAGGAAGAATTAGATGAAATTGTGGACGAAAAAGGTAATATTGCTAGAAGCAAAAAACCTGCTAATTTTAATACAAAGGGCGTAACACAGAAAAAAATATCTGATAAAGTTGTCAAAACAGGTGGTGCGTCTATGGGTACGCATGGCGTCCATGGTACACATACGTCATTAAGATATTGGGCAGAAAATAGACAAGAGTTAAAAAAACTTATAGAAACTGTTATATATGAAGTTGAAATGGATGATGCTTTGGGATATAAAGAAACTTTGGGAAAAGATATGCCCTATAAAAAGGCTTTAAATATTTTAATTAAAAGATTCAATTTGTCAAGTGATGAGGCAAAAGATAGACTTGCACAAATGGGATATAATGAAAAATTAAAAGGTGATAAAATTAATTTAATTGAAAATCCAAATAAATATATTGAAGAATTTATAGAAAGTATTTTATCAAAAAGAAATTCAGACTATGAATTAGTAAATTCACCAAATAGAGAAATTAAAGAAATTAATCCAATAGTAAAAAGACAAATACAATCTTTTAAAGAAACATTATCTGATAATAATTTATCATTAGAAGATGTTATGGAATATTTAAAAAACAATGAATAGCGAATTAAAACATAGAATATTTGATATCCCACAAAATGTTTTGGATATAATTAACCACACTGTTGTTGGATTAAATGGAAAAAGATTATCAGGTATAAAAAGGGCCGAAAGATTGTTATCCGATAAAAAAGTTAAATACGGACAATTGAAAAGAATTATACATGATATACAACAAATAGATAAAATTAAAGAAAGAACAAAATATAATTTATATGGTGGAGATGCTATGTATAATTGGGCAATACAATATTTAAAAGGAGAACGTGATTTAATAAGTAATAAAAAGGATACTAGAAAAAAAGCAGATGAAATAGCATCAATAGAAGGTGAAAGAAAAAATTCACATATAAAAAAACATAAGAAAAGGTTTAATTTTATAACTAAGCCAAATTTTATAAAAAATACTTCGCAAAAATCATCAATCAAACCTATAACATCATTAGGTTTGTTTGAAGAAATAAATAAAATAAAAAAATTAATAACATATTAATATGACAGAACTAGAAAAATTAGCTAATAAGTTCAGAACTGAACACTTAGCAAGAAACGAATATAATAACGCAAGTTTGTATAATGCACAAAATAAAAATGCGTTATCAGATGGTGATGATAAGGGTAAAGGAGAAAATAATGGTAGTGTTGGTGGGAAAACAGACATTATGACAAGACGAGATAATGTTGTAAAAAATTTATATAGCACAAATAACGGATATTCTGAAGTTAACAAGAACGCATTATCGGATGGTGATGAAAAAGGTAAAGGTGAAAAAAACGGTAGCGTTGGTGGTTTAACAGATATTAATACAAGAAGAGACAATGTTGTTAAAAATTTATATAGTGGGAACAATGCATATTCCGCACAAAATAAAAACGCATTGTCAGATGGTGATGATAAAGGAAAAGGAGAAAATAATGGTAATGTTGGCGGATTAACAGATATTAGAACAAGAACAGATTCTGTTGCTAAAAACAAATACAATGAAAATAATAAGTACCCTAATTTTTAATTATGATAGATAGCATTTTATTTGAATATTTGTTAGAGCAAAATGTGTTGAAAACAACTCAAACAAAACCAATTGTTGATGCTATCAAAAATAAAAGAAAAATCACCTTTGACTATTATGGTCCAAGAAAACCAAAAAAAGATAGTGTCAAACCTGGTAAAAGAATAAATGCCGAACCATATGCAATAGGTTTAAGTAAAAGGGGTAATTTAATATTAAGAGCATGGGTTGAACCACCATCAGTATCAAAAAAAGGTTTTCAAAAAACAAATTGGAGAACTTTTATGATAACAAGAATGAAAAATATATTGATTACTAATACACCATTTGAAGGTAATAGACCTGGTTATAAAGAAGGTTCGGACGGTTCTATGACTGTTACGTATGTAAGTTTGAATAAAAGCACTCAACCTAAACCTGTTCCTAAAAAAATTGATAAGCCAATACCATCACTTGGAAAAATTGAGCAGCCGCCAACTGAAAAAAAACCATTACCACAACCAAAACCTGAAAAAAAACCGCCTCCGTTACCTGATAAGAATCAAAAAACAGCGATTTCGGAACCAAACAAAGAATTACCACAACCAAAACCTGAAACAAAACCAGACATAAAACCAAATGAAACAAAAAAAACAGATACAGAACAAAATAAAAATTTACAAGAAAAATTAAATAGAATAAAATATTTAATTTTAAACTAAATAATATTATAATATAAATAAAATATATAACATGTCAAATGGCGTAATATCATCTAATGATTTGATGCATAGATTAGTACAAGCAAAAAAAGTAATGAATAAAGTTGAAACAGGTGATTTTGAAAAAGGTCATGTTAATGAACAAGTAATAACTGCAAGTCCAGAGGAAGTTGCTTCTATGGTACAAACACAAAATATTCAATCAGCACCTAAGCCCATTGGTACAATCAATATGGATAGAATTAATAATTCTAAATTACCTGATGTTATAAAAAAGGCTATGATTGAAAATCCAATACCTCAAATATCGCTTAATGATAACATTAACATGGATTTTATTGAAGGTGCTAAAAAATTGATGGAAAGAGAAGGGTTATCAAAAAAAACAACAAAACCAAAATATGTTGAAACAAATAGTTATGGGCAATCAAATATTGACATGTCTCAAATTGCAACATTGATTGAAAATACTGTTAGGAAAGTATTAGATGAAAAGTTAAATCAAATATTGACAGCACAACAAACTATGTCAATCAATGAAAGTTTGGTTTTAAAAGTTGGCGATTCGGTATTTAGAGGTAAAATTACTGGTGTAAATAAATCAAAATAATTTCATTTGTCAGAAAAATTTATTATATTATATCATTAATATAATAAATTAAATGTCAAAAGTAAGCGTTTTAGCAATACCATCCGATACACACGGTGTTGGTAAATTTAGAATTTTAGACCCATTCAAATATATTGGAGATAATTTTTCTGATGATATTCATGTCGACATTATGTTTGATGTGCCTGATTTGGATAGTACATTCGATAAATATAATATTGTATATTTACATTCTTTTATTCACAAAACATCACATGAGGCTAATGTAAAAAGAATTAAATGGTTAAAATCAAAAGGTATTAAGGTTATTGTGGATATTGACGATTTGTGGTTTGTTGACCAAAGACACCCCATGTATCATCAAGTGATTGCTACCAAAGTACCCGAAAAAAAAGTTGAATTATTAAAATTAGCAGACTATGTATCAACAACCACACCATTTTTTAGTAAAACATTAAAAGATAGATTAAATTTAAAAAATATATTAATTTTCCCAAATGCTGTAGATGAAAATGAAGAACAGTTTAAAATTAATAAAATTGAATCTGATAAAATAAGATTTGGATGGCTTGGAGGTAGCAGTCATCTTCACGATATTGAATTACTTGAACAAGGTATATCAAGTATTCATGCATCATATAAAGACAAAGTACAATTTGTTCTTTGTGGATTTGATTTACGAGGGACTGTAACAGAAATTGTAAAAGAAACTGGTGAACAACGACAAAGACCAATACAGCCCATGGAAACAGTTTGGTTTAAATATGAAAGTATATTCACAGACAAATACAGAGTATTAGACCAAGAATATAAAACATATTTATTTAACTTTATTGAGACACCATACATGGACCAAAATAAACAATATGTGAGAAGATGGACCAAGCCTGTTAATCAATATGCTACAAATTATAATTATTTTGATGTGTCTTTAGCACCATTAGTTGAATCGGTATTTAATAACAATAAATCTCAGTTAAAAGTTATTGAAGCGGGTTTT
>Ga0129333_10001899_pt1 | contig 19175 bp, 28 predicted proteins | sample CPB6_08_DNA_FD_94474 | JGI IMG/M metagenome (GOLD analysis project Ga0129333, IMG submission 94474) | Freshwater to marine salinity gradient microbial communities from Chesapeake Bay, USA - CPBay_Sum_0.6_0.8_DNA | ecosystem: Environmental > Aquatic > Marine > Coastal | place: USA: Chesapeake... | reverse complement strand
GTTGGCACCGAGGGCCTCGACGGCGATCTCGCTGGCCTTGCGGGCCGAGACCGAATCGTCGTTCACGAGGATGGAGACGAGACGGAGGGTGGCACCGTCGTAGTCGGCGGTGGCCTGTGCCCAGGCCCGGAACGAGTCGGCCAGGAACTGGGCCTTCGTGGGACGGTGGGTCTTGCGGTCACCCTCGGGGGAGACGATGGTCACGGGTTCGGCCTTACGGCGGGGCTTGCGGGCGGGCTTGCTCTCAACGATGGGAGCGAACAGATCGCTCAGGGTGGTGGTGGTGGTGCTCATGCTGTTGCCTTTCGGTTGGCCCGCTGTCTCACCGTGAGACACCGGGGGAGGTCGGTTGCGATCTCCACCCCGGACGGTACAGGACGGGTGTGGCATCCCCACGGCAATGCGACGTGACTGTTGTCACAGTGTGATCACACTGCCGGGGGAGACGTATTACTACTGAGAGGGGGGTGTGACGGCGGTCACAGGGTGGATAGCAAGTGGTGGGGTGTGTGACCAGTGTCACTTCCTACCCCTACCCCCCGATGCCATGTGACAACTGTCACATAGGCCCATGCCTAGGGCCGTGGTGTGACAACTGTCACACGATGTGACTAATGTCATCTTGACACGCCATTGGCCCCTAGATCGCCGTCTGACGGCCTCGACCCCCCTTATGGCACCGGTATGCCCCCTTATCGAGGATCGGGCCTCTGAGCGGTTACCGCAGGGCGGGGATCATGGCCGGAAACGGCCTCTGAGCAGGGGAAACGCAAGTTACCGGCCCAAACAGCGTCCACAGGATGTCCACAAGTTATCCACAGGCGTATCCACAGGGTGTGACAAGTGTCACAGGGGTGTGTCATGTGTCACACCCCCCATGGTTATCCACAGGCGCACCAGTGGGCGGGGGGTAGAGAGCACCAGCCAACGACCACCCCCGTGCGTAATAGCCCTATTCCGCCACTTAACCGGTTCTAAGCCGACTCCGCCCAACCGTCCCACCTTGATATAGCCCCATTCTAGGGTAGAATGGCGTTATGGCCGCTAAAGACGCATTGAACCCCACTCTGTTCCATGGTTCTCGGGCATCCATGCGTGTGGGAGACCTGGTCGAGCCGACGACTCCTGGGTACGGGACGGATGAACTCCATGCGTTTGCGACGGACAATCCTGAGAATGCGGCACAGTATGGCAGTCGGGTGTACAAGGTAGCGGCAGAAGACGACTTGGTGGAAGATCCGTACAACAATGACGAGGAGTATGGCAATCCTGAGGTACGGAACTACAGTAGTAAGAAACTACGGGTCATCGGGGAAGTGTAATGCCCGCTAAAGACGCTCTCAATAAAGACCTATTCCATGGCACCCACCGTGTGTTTAAGCCTGGAGATGTCATTCTTCCTGCGTCTGCCGCTGGTGTCCACCAGAACTGGGGCGAGGAAAGTAGCAATAACGCCGAAGTAGCCCATGCGACCGATGACATAACGAATGCTCGGTTCTACGCTGGGGTGTCTCGATTCAACAATCGTAAAGATCCGAGCGCCCGTGCCCGTGTTTACCAGGTAGAACCGGTGAATCCAGAGGAGGCGCGGTGGCAGGAGAAGCCTATGAGCAACGATACTACGGTGCGGGAGCATGTCTCCTCTGAAGGCTACCGTGTTGTGAAGCGCGTTTGGGTGGAGCCAAAGCAGAAGTAACCGGTTCTTGGGCCGACTCCGCATTCTAGGGTAGAATGGTCGATATGGCAATCAAGGGTGGCCCAGGTGGCCAGTGGTCAGACCCCAATATCGAACTCGTCCCTGTCGACGTGCTCTACCGTATGCGGGGTAACGCCCTCCGTTATGACGTATCGGACCTGTCTGAGGATATTAAGAAGCGTGGCGTTCAAGAGCCGGGCGTTATTCGGTACTACCAGCAGTCCCGTACCGCCTTTCTTGGTGAAGGTAACCACCGTCTGGAGGCCGCCAAGCGTGCTGGGCTGACCCATATGCCCGTCCGGGTGTCTCGGGTGAATGCTGAAGGCCGTGGAGTGTCCGTTCGGGGCCATGATCCGGCGATGGGGCACGTTCCTGCGGATATGAAACCCTCTGAGATTATGGATTGGGACCGCTAGACCGGTTCTTGGGCCGTGGTGGGGGCTGTAAAATTTCGTTTTGAAATGGTATTATAGGGGCAGTCTACCGGAGGTTTATCATGGCAACCAATCATCGCGGACAGCCAATCCACGCTGGCAAGCGCACTAACGACGAAGCCCGTATGCCAAAAGGGCGTTCGTCCCTTTTCCGTGTCTCGGAGGCTCTAGCACAACACCTGACTAACTCTTTGGAAGAGGTTAAGTCCGACATGGAGGACGGGTACGGTTACGGTGACAGCCCCGAAGAAGAGTTTGCTATGAAGCACTCTATCCCTTCCTATTCTCGGTCTGGGAGCAGTGGCGTTAGTGCAGGGTACTTCACCCGTAGTGACGCCTCACAGATGCTCCAGGGTTACCGAAAGGCGCGTAACCGCGGTGAGGATGTTGGTTTGGCTAAGGAAGACATCAAGGATGCCCTTGCCGAACGCGATTACTGAAATCAGTAATGGCCAAGATCCAGTACTTCAAAAGTAAACCGAATCCCCATGCTTCTAGCAGTGAGTTCTATGCCGTAGGTGAGCCATTTATGAAGGATGGCGAAGAGGTTCGTCCGGTTGCTGAGATTGGATTATGGCGGGGCGAATATGAGTACGGGTATACCGATCCTAGGGGCGAAGAAGGTAACTACGACCCGGGAACGATCAGCCATAACCGCATCGCTAAACCGGGCGATCAGTTGAAACTGTTTGATATCCAACCTTCCAAGATCACCGGTGCTTACGCTGACCACCGTATGCGCGCCCACACCCCCACTGTTTTGGGTATGGCAGTCAATGAGGCCAAGAAAATCGGGTTGGGGCTGACCTACAGCCACGATCTTTCCCAACACAGTTCCAAGTTGGCCAAAAAGGGATTGGAACTAGGCGTTGTCGTTCCTAATCGCGCTAACCGTGGGGCCGTACAAAGAAATGACATTGCTGAAGATGGTCTTGGCTCATTTGAGGCAACCTACGATTCGGATTGGTTCCAGGACTATGACGAGGCCAAGCCCGAGGAAGTCAAGGCCGGTCGAGACACTATTCGTGGCATCGTCCGCCAGAACATCGAATCACGTAAAACGGCCAGCCATATGGGTGAACAGTTTCAAGATCGACAAATGAAACTCCCAGGATTTGACTGATGGCCGCTAAGGACTATCTCAACGAAGACCTATTCCATGGTACGGGTGGGGATATCAAGGGAGGGGTCGTCAATCCCGACCCAGAGCAGTGGTCTTCTCAGGGCGCATATGGGTCTACCAATATCTACACTGCTCGGCACTTTGCGCGGGAGAAGGCACGGTCACAGGGGCGGTTGTTTGGAACTGTGTATCGGGTCAGGCCGATGTCAAAGAACCCGACAGTTCTTAATCAGGGGGCCGAGGATTACGTGGTCGATCCTAAGGGTCTGAAGGTTGTCGAGGTTGTTGATTACCCCATTAACGAGAGAGCCATCTAATGGCCGCTAAGGATTATTTGAACTGGGAGGAACTCGCTGGTCAACATGATCTTGTTGGCATCCACCTTCACGCCCCCGCCACCCGTAAGGCGGGGCGACCGGTTTATTCCGTATTAGATCGCGGTGGAAAGGTTCTTGGGCAAACCGAGGGTGGTGCGCTCGCTGACCCCCAGGTGAAGATTGAGCGTTTTGCTTTGGAGCAGGCACTCAACATCAAGTCGAAGACTCGCAATACCATGATTGTTGGTCGGCCAGTCCCTTCTGCCCCAGAAGGGGAACGTCAGCCGGTACAGGCACGTGCAGGGGAACTACACGTCGGTGGTAAGAGGGTTTATCAAGCCGTTCGACAGCCCGGAACTGTGCGCCTACGTGAGACGATTCCTGCCACCGAGCGCACACCAGGTGGTCCCGGTAAGCGCCTTGGAGCACCACGTGAAGGAATAGTTGTCCCCGAACAACCATCACGGTCGGACATCTTTGCATCCGGGGTGGAGTTTGGGCGGTCAGGAGTATTTGCGGTTAATCCCCGTCAACCCAAGGCATAGCCAAAATGCCCCGGAAACAAACGCTGTCGATATCCGATCTCAAGAAATTGAGCAGTTTCGATAATCCCTGTTTGGTAGGCGAATTATCCAGGGATATGTACGTTCTTCCTAAGCACGAACGGGTATTCAGCGAGTTGACCACGGATATCCAGGAAAACGGTATTACTGATCCGTTGCGGGTTGTGGGACAATTTCTAGTTGACGGGCACCACCGGGCCATTGTGGCGATGGAACTTGGTCTGGAAGAAGTCCCGATTACCTATGAAGGTGCTACAGACGTTTGATAGACTTGGTGCATGGCACATGATCATCGTGAACGTCCCGTCGACGCAGGAAAGCGCACCCGTCAAGAATACGAGGAGCAGGAACGCCCAACTCCTCCCATGCGTAAGAAGCGACTGTCCGGCCCATGGGATCTAAATCCCATGTGGACTCCTGATGACTGAGCCGCAGTTCCTGTACGACCGGTCTGGTAAACCCCTGGAAGTTCCTCAGGTGTTTGAACCTACAGGAACACTAAATGCTAAATGCCCGACATGTGGTAACCGTTATACGCGTGATCTACCGTCCCGCAATACCAGCGGGCGCTCCATCGTAACCACTAAGCCGGTACGTTGTGATGACTGCGACACGACGTTTGATGTTGAACTTGATGAGCCAATCAAGAATAAGATGAAGAAGGCCCCTATTCTTGGTGACGTACGTAAAGGTACACGTCGTTGATTCGGTTTCTTAAAGGGGCGGGCTTTGTTGCCGCCTCATATGCCGCTGGTGCTTTGTTATTTGTTGCCTATGTATTTGTCGCTATTGCATTAGAACAACAAGAGCGCTCAAAAAGGCTCCACAGTTACTGATCAACCCTATATTGCCTTATGGGCTGTAATATGGTTCGTTGATCTTCTAATGCTCGTCTCGTCACCGACTTCTTATAGCCATAACAGTGTGGTGGCAAAACCAGCCTGTGGATAACTGCGTGTTACGGCATGTTACAAATGTCACACAAACGATGTTAAACGACTCCAAACTGCTACAATTAGTTTATGCCAACTGCAAAAAAAGAACCACGCAATGTGCTCTACTGCTTTATCACAGTATTAGGACTAGGTCTCCTATTTGCTGGATCACTTTCTCCTACGACCGCCCTAGCATCCGGCACAGACTTTGAGGGTGGATCTCTCTCTGGATGGGATACAGGTTCCCAATCAGGAGGCTCAAACCCCACCAACATCACGGGAAACGGTCAGGGAGTTAACGTCATTAATGGGGCGGCTACATTTAATGCCCCCACCGGAGTGGTGTGGAGTTTCTCCCCGTTTGGTTCATACGCCGCGTCCCTGCAACCAAAGGGCGAGCAGACCTTTGATCAGGCGACGGCGTCCCTCGGTCTACCAGAAGGTGACGTAGTGGCTCTTAAAGGAACTCTTGTGGATCAGGCACAGGCTACGGGTAACGGTATGGGTCAGCCCACAGATGCATCATGGATTACCAAGACCGTTTCTTTGACTGCTGGTACGACCTACACAATGTCATGGAACTACATCGGTACAGATTACGTACCCTACAATGATGGTTCTATTACTTCGCTGGTTACTACCGGGAGTACGGCTGGAGCATCTGTAACGGTCAATAACCGGGCAGGGTCTTATGCTCTTCTAGGGTTTACAAACCCCGGAACAGGTGATTATTCCACCGGTTCTTATGCTTCGACGGGATGGCAGGTCTCCACGTATCAAGTCTCCGTAACTGGTGACTATCTACTGGGATTTGCCGTATTCAATCTTGATGACACAGCGTTGTCGCCAGTACTTTTGGTTGACAACCAGCCGGGAGGGACGACGAAGGACGGAGAAGTATTTGGTGCTGTTCCACCAAATAACTCTGACGCGCCAACAGTCCCACCGGCCACAACTGAACCTCCTACTACAACTGAAGACCCAACTACCACAACTGAGGCACCGGTTACAACAGACCCAGTAACCACCGATCCAGTCACGACCGACCCCGTAACTACCGACGTGCCCGTAGAGACAGAGCCTCCAGTAACTGAGGCTCCCGAAGAAACTCCCACGACTCGTCCTCGTCCAAAACCAACTACCACTACCGAGGTTGTAGAAACTACGACTTCAATCGTCGCTCCGGTGGAATCAACAACCACGACCCTAACACCCGTTGTTGATACCCTACCGGTTACAGGTACTGGTACAGACTTTGTAACACTTCTTGGCTTCCTATCTACCTTTGCTGGTGGTTGTCTACTTATCACCCGGCGTTTAAACAAGGGTAGTTGATGCGTAATAAGTTCTTTATTGCCGCAAGACTTCTCATTCTCACAACACTAGGCATTGGGTGGTTTGCCCCCGGCATCAAAGCCGAAGATATACAACCTGGACTGACCTACTATACGTATGCTTCGGCAGGTGGCTCTCCTGAGATGCCCGTCCTTGAGTCAGAGTACATCTCAACGGGACAGACCCCGGCCATCAACGATGACTGGGGCGGCGGTGTGGTTATGGATAGTGGCCGCTGGGATGGAGTCATTGTCAAATACACCGGATGGATCAGCGCACCCTCACCGCAGGTCTACTACATCTGCGGTGAATCAGATGACGGATTTCGACTTTATCTAGATGGTCAATTAGTTATTGATGACTGGTATGACCGAGGGGGAGGTTGCGGGCAAACCGCCGATGTTGACTTCTCAGATGGGCAACCTAAGCAATTAGAAGCCTATATGTATGAAAACGGCGGTGGTGCTCACGCTTACTTGTTGTACTACACAGAGACTGGAGGTTGGGGAGTAATCCAACCATCGTGGTACACCCAAACTGCGCCCCCACCGCCCACGACTACCACGACTACCACTATTCCTGAAGAGACAACAACCACTACAATTGTAGAAGAGGAAACCACTACAACTGTAGAGGAAACAACCACAACAACTGAGTCCGAAACCACCACCACTACTACTCCACCGGAGGAGACGACATGGCCCCCAACAACGGAATCCATTCCCCCGACGACGAATCCTTCTACCACTGCCCCCAAGCCGACTGTGCCTGCCACGACGGAGGCACCACCTACCCAAACGTCGAGTCCTTCCTTGCCGCCCTCGACTCCACCAGCGACCGAGGTTCCGACTTCAGATGCTCCGACAGAGAGTGCCCCTGCCATACCGGAAGAAACCGAGTCTCCCTCCGACACCTCTCCGAGCAGTGGGCCTGTTGTTTCCACGGATGTTGCATCAACGGAACCTGTGGATGTCCCGGAGACTGTGAGTTCAACTGTCCCTACTGCGACAGTCTTGGAGGAACCGACGCTCCCGGAGGAGCCGACGGGGAGTGAAATAGTTGACTACGTGTCAAACCTCACCGTAGAGGATTTGAACAACCTAAGTGATGATGAAATTAGTTCTCTTATCGAAGCGATCAGCACATCTGATCTAACCGATGATGAAGCAGAACAACTTGCTATTGCGCTTTCCGATGCCCCACCAGAAGTAAAGAAAGCATTTGAAAGTTCTGTCAATATATTTGGTGGTCAATTTGATTCATATGTTCCCACTGGTTCAACAGTGCCAGTAAAAACAAGGCGTGTAATCATTGTTGTAACAGCGGCAACATTTATCTTGCCCTCACCTTCTAGCCGCCGAAAGGTTAACTAATGAATCTTATTAAGGAAATCCATGCCCAAATCTGGACTGTCTGCGGAACTTTATTGGTTCTTTATACACTTACTGGTCAGACTCTGAAGATGGCAACATACACATTCATAGGTGCTCTTATACTCCACTTTATTGGTACCTCTATCCCAGAACGGGATAACAGCGGGGACGAATAAGTAGTTGACGAATCCACGGATCGTGGGTATTGTGCGCCCATGACATTCCATGAGTGGTTGATGCTCGGTATGGAAAATGGCTGGATTGGTCCGCGCCTGTGCGCCACCCATGACGGTCTTCCCATGACCGAGGAAGAAGAAGAAACATTTGACGAGGGGTACGACCCCTGCATTCCTATTTTCCGAATCTATGATTCGGAGGAGGAAAGAGTGTCCATAGAATACAATCACGCACCCTCAGTGTGGCGTAAACTATAAATAGAAAGAACATGTATATTAGAGGACATGGGTTACAATGTCCTCAGTATGCAATCGATTCTGACACGCATTCTTGCAAAGTTTGCCGCCTCCGCCCTGGGCGTTGTCGGTGCTGGGGCGTTGGCTGGAGTTGAACTCTGGAAAGCCGCCCTCATGGCTGGTATCGGTGGTGTTGCCGCTGTTGTTGAATCTCTCGCCCAGGCATACCTCAAAGATGGGTCGCTGGATGCTGACGAGATCAACAAGTCATTCCAGGAAACTGCTGACTAATACATGGGTCAGGTAGTCCAATGTGGTAAGAAGATGGACTCCCGCAAACAACCCAGCATCCCTCGCAAACGCCTAGAGGCTAAGTGGTCTAAGCGCATTGCTGGCTCACCGGATACTATACGGCGGAGGATTAATGATGTCGACGTTTGAACAACTAACAGTCCCAGCACCGAGCCAATCGAAGATGGACTGGAACGAAGACGGCGTGGTTATCCACAAGTCTTTCCTTCCTGAAGATCTCATGATTGCCTACGAGGAATGTTGGTTGCGGGAAAACAAAGACCGCCCAATGGGATGGCCCGACCCAATCCCTTATACCCGTCATCCCGAATTGTTGGAAATCTTGACATGGGGACCGTTAGCAAATCTGCTGGAAAGTCTGATCAGCGAACCCGCTGGTCTCCATCTGAACTTGACCGGATGGCAAAGCACCGAGCGCGACTGGCATCAGGATTCATACTTAAATCCGCCTCATGTAGGTGACTACTACGCCGCTGTGTGGATAGCGCTCGACGACATTCATGCTGATTCAGGACCGTTCCAGTATGTCCCTGGCTCTCATCGTTGGCCACAAGTAACACGGGAAAAGATCCTTGGTGCTCTGTCACCTGAAGAACGAGATCACCGCTGGCCAAAGTTCTCAGAGCGAGTCCTCACTCCTTTGTTTGAGGCAGAAATCGAGAAGCGCGGAAACAATGTCGTTTCCCACCTCCCTAGCAGGGGAGACGTTCTGGTTTGGCACGGGCGTCTGATGCATCGTGGATCGCGGCCAAACGTACCTGGGATGCAGAGGAAGTCCCTCATCGCCCACTATTCTGGTATTCATCATCGTCAGGATATGCCTAAAGCCGTACAACGTCAAGGTGGCGGATGGTATTTCCCATTGGAAACTAATTTGGGGCTTTATTACAAGTGAATCTATTAAACGCTGGTTGTGGCACCCATTATGCTGAAGGCTGGGTAAATTGTGATGTGTGGGAAAGTAAAACGACTAGGCCGGATGTTCTCGTTACACCGGGTGCGCCGTACCCTTTTCCTGATAATCATTTTGACGCTATTTACCTCGGGCATGTCATTGAGCATATTGACTGGCGCGCTGTTCCTGACTTTTTGCTTGACATGCGTCGTATTGCTAAGCCGGATGCCTCCATCCTAGTTGTTGGTCCTGACGTATTAAAAACTATCCAACGCTGGAAAAACGGAGAGGAACCATGGCATATGGTGCTCTCTACGATGGAGCACCAGGAACACAACTACCAACCAGATAGAGAAGAAGAATGGTGGGATGGGGCAACCCATCACTGGAACTGCCATCACCAGCGGGTTTGGGACATGTTGATTCGCCTCGGATTTACAAACCTCACTGATTACTTCGACAAGATACCTAACGACACGAGTATGAAGTCGTGGGCCGATCCCGACACGGGAGTCAACTGGCCAGTAGTCGCTAAGTGGCACTGGCAATTTGCTATACACGCTATAGCCAAATAAGACACGCCGGGTGGTGCGTCCGGTTGACGCAAAGTGTCTTATAAACACCCGTAGACGGGTTCAACTCCCGTACCCGGCACTTGGTACACTAGAGGCCATGGTTCTCAACTACACGATCCATACCCCCATGATGCACGACGCTCGTACGCAGGCCGTCAATCGTGCTAAGGCCGAGGGATGGACGCGGATCACAGTTACCGCAGTAGACAAAGTAGGTCAGAGTGACTATCTCGTCCGTCTTGTGGTGACCAAGTGACGGAAGAACCAGACCTTTCAACACAATGCGAATGGTGTGGTGGGCCGATGCGTGAGGAGCACGCCCATTACAAATGTACACAATGTGGACAGCGTGATTCGTGTTGTGATGGTGGTAAGCAAGTAGGCTAAACTAGTAAACGTCAAATCACGAACGGAGTATTCATGTCTACCAAGACCGTAAACCCCACCGGCCTCGCACTCAGACTGGCCAGCGTTTTTGTTTCCAGTGCTGTGCCGAATATCGCTATTGGTGCCGCCCTTGACGTATCCGTTTGGAAGTCAGCCCTTATGGCTGGTGGTGTCGCTGTTCTTTCGGTGCTCTACGCAGTGGCAGTCGCTTACAAGAAGGATGGCGATTTGACTGAGGAGGAACTCGCGGAGATCCTCACCATTCTTGAGAGCAATACCCCGGCTCCTGCCAAGAAATCCCCTGCTAAGAAGACCGCCCCCGAAAAGAAGGCCCCAACCAAAAAGACCACATCACGGAAGGTGACTAAGTAATGGGACGTAAGTACACTGGTTTTGACGGTAACTCCAAGGGAAAACTTCCTGGTACCGAGGCATTTAAAGACACGGTTGTGTTCCTCAATGGAGGAAAAATCACCAATCTTGGTACTTGGGTTATTCGGAATATGAACAACCCAGGAGCACCAGCAAAACCCAGTATTCACGGAACTGGCCGGGCAATGGATCTTGGCTATGGTAACGACCGCGCCGCTGGTCTTCAGTTGATTGACTTTCTAGTAAAGCATGCTGAGGATTTTGAGGTGGAAGAAATACATGATTACTCCTTTGAAGGTGGCAAGTTTGGTCGCGGCTGGCGCTGTGACCGTGCCGCATGGAAGGTCTACGACAAGCCCACCATTGGTTCACCTAACGGCAAGTGGGTTCATGTCGAACTCAGCCCGAAGTTTGCTAACGACGCAAAGTTGGTAGGCGACACCTTCGCCCGCATTTTCAAAGGCTGATTTGTTGTGGAGGCGGTATACGTACCCATTGTTGTCGCCCTTATCAGTGGGCCTGTTATGTGGCTTCTATATCGGTTTGACCGGCGTAACACTGAACAACATGGGCAAAACATGGCGGTCCTGAACCGCGTCGAGGGCAAAGTCGACCGGATGGACACCAAGGTAGATCGCCTCGATGAGAAGGTCGACCGCATTGATGGCCGGGTCACTAGTCTGGAAAAACCTGCCCGAAAGGCGCGCACTACCAAAGATAGTGTATAATTCACCCGAGTGCTCTTGATGGGTGGACCGCCTGCGGGTGGTCCACCCATAATCTATTTGCGATAGAATAGAGAGCATGACCAGCCGCTTGAAATACAACTTGACTAGAGGCTACTTTTGGGAACGCCTGATTATCGTCAAGGATCGACAAAGTCGTAGGGTTGTCAAACCCCTAGATGCCTGGGGTTCAATTCGCGTCGGTGATGTTGGGCGCAAAGACTTTAACGTCACTATCACCAATGAGGGCGGCATTGTAATACATCTTACACAAGACGATACAATTGATTTACCATTGGGGGAACTCTCATTTGATGTCATCGCAAAGATGCCTCGACAATCATTGTTTGCTGGAAACACCGTAGTTACTGAAAAAGTTGCTACTGGTACTATTAATGTCAGTGCACTGGCACCAATATCGCCTGTAGAGGAGAAGGAATTCATGGAACTCCGCATGAACCAGCGAGAGGACTTCTACCGCACGTTTACGTGGAGAGACGATGATGGCGATCTAATCGTTATCCAAGACGCCTATATGCAGGCAGTCAATACTACGACAGGCACTCCGGTAATAGATCTACGTTGGTATAGCCCCGCCCCCAATGATGGTGTATTGGCCACATTTGATGGTCCACAACGTGGTTATATCACCCCCAATGTTGACGGTTCCATAACTGTTCACGTGTCACACTTGAACACCGTCCAGTATGGAACATACTATTTTGATTTATTTGTACAAGACTCCTCAGGGAACTGGTCTATTTTGACAAAGGGGGCGTTTGTTGTTGAACAGTCTGTGTCAGTGATGCCCTCATGAGTGGCTCAATTGAAATAACAGATCACAGACCCCAGAAGTCTCTAACAGTTACACGGGTAATTAATAACCCTGTTGTAAGTGAAGACCCTACAGCAAATATTGTCGTTGTTGAGGACGCCCACATAAACACCGTCCTATATAACGACAAGATCAACCAGTCAACATTTGTAAATATACCTGGATATGTATTTGACCAATTATCACCCAGTGTAGAGTGGGTAATACCACACAACTTATCTTTTAAACCAAGCGTCACTGTTATTAATGGCTCTGGAGAAGTCGTTCACGGTGAAGTACAATACACAGGTGCTCAGGAGATAACGATTCGTTTCACGTCGCCCTTTACCGGCCAAGTTTACCTTTCATAGCGAGGAAGCCCCATGGCAACTAAGTTCGTTACCAACTTAAACCTTCTACAGAACCAGATCATCAATGGTCGTTTTGAAGTTGTAGAAAGTGACCCCTCAACAAACAACTTTGAAGGCCGCCTTATCTATAACAGCACGGAGAAGGTCCTCAAATGGTTTGACGGTACGGTCTGGCGCAAAACGCTCAAGTCGGTTACCTCATCAACAACTGCGCTGGTGCCAACTGAGTCAAACGGAACCGTAGATCTATCCATCGCTAACGTCATTAACGCTGGTGCATCAGGATTGATGACCGGCTCTGATAAGGCCAAACTGGATGCCGCTACCTCGTTGCCGAATGCTTCGACTGTAGTTATGCGCGATTCCAGCGCTCGGTTCCGCACGGTCGACCCCTCAGACCCACTAGACGTAGCCAACAAGGCTTATGTAGACGCCGCACGTTCAGGTCTGGATGTCAAGCAGTCCGTCAAGTATGCGACCAACGACGCCCTACCAAGTTACACATACACCACGAATACTCTCACAGCCGCTTCTGTGGGGGCGTTGGTTGTCGATAACCAGACACCAGTCGCTGGTGAGCGTATCTTGGTCAAAAATGAAGATGGTTTAAACGCTAAATACAATGGTATCTATGATGTTACTAATGCCGGAGATGGTGGAACAGCCTTCGTCCTTACCCGTTCTTCGGACGCCGATGACAACTTTGAGGTAACCCCCGGCCTGTTCGTATTCGTAGAAGGTGGAGACACCTGGTCGGATTCGGGCTGGATTCTTACTAACAACGGTTCGGTTACCCTCAACTCGACCAGCCTGACGTTCGTACAGTTCTCAGCCGCTGGTCAGAGCATTGCTGGTGGGGGTCTTACCAAGACCGGTAACACCATTGATGTTGTCGGTACAACTGACCGCATCACAATCAACCCAGACAGCATTGACATTGCCAGCACCTATGTTGGTCAGACGAGTATCACGACACTCGGAACAATTGCGACAGGCACCTGGGAAGCCACCGACGTGGCTGTCCTACATGGTGGTACCGGCGCTTCGACAGCCACTGATGCCCGTACCAATCTGGGGTACACAGCGGGGTCGTATTCAACGAACGTCCCCGTCCTTAGCCGCGTATCAGCACAGACGGTTACCGGGTCTGCTACTACCTACAACATCGATCACAACTTCGGAACTCGTGATGTGATCGTCCAGGTGTTTGATTCAGCGACCTACGACACTGTCATCGCAGATGTAGTACGTAGTACCACAAACCAGGTTCAGATTACTTTTAGCGTTGCCCCTGGTTCAAATTCATATCGTGTAGTAGTTTCTGGTTGACCAAAAGCCTTGCGGGGCTACATATCTTTGAGTTGAGGCTCAATGGCTAACAAGTTCTTTGCATCAATAAAGGCCCGCTTTTTCGGTACAGCGGCAGATACCGCCGTAGATATTGGCGTTAACGGCGATGCAAACCCTCGGGTAACCATTGACGCAGGTGGCCGGATCAGTTGGGGTGACGGTAGTAGTTCGGTTGACACCAATCTATATCGGGATGGCGTCAACGTCCTAAAGACCGACGACACCTTCAAAACGCCCGCCCTGTTTGTTGACAACATCGAGGTCGACACCACGGGCGCAACCAGCAACCAGTTCCTGGTATTTGATGGTACAAAGTTTGCCCCCAACAGCGGTAGCGAAATCATCCCTTTGACAAACCTCAGCGATGTCGCTATCACAAGCGCCGCCGATGGACAGTTCCTCCAATATAACGGTTCAGCATGGATTAACTCGGTCATGCCATCGGTCGAACCGATGGGCCACGAAGACCGCACACAAAGTACAATTTCAATAAATAACACTACACGTGTGTTTACTATTGCTCCCGTATCTACAAACTATAAAGTTTGGTGTAAAGGCGTTCGATATATAAAAACCACATCAGAGACCGTCACAATCCCAAACGTGACGGGCTTGTATTACATTTATTTCAACTCTTCGGGAGTACTTAGTTACAAGACAACCTACTTTGATTGGGATGATGATACTCCGACGGCTTATATTTACTGGAATGCAAACACCGGTAAAGCAGAATTCTTTGCCGACGAACGTCATGGTGTCACTCTTGATTGGCAGACCCACGAATACCTGCACCGCACTCGTGGTGCCGTTATTGCAAGTGGGTTTGGTGCCAGTGCATATGTTACGGATGGGAACGGTTCACTAGATTCCCACGCACAAATCGATATCGCCAATGGAACCTTCTTTGACGAAGACCTACAAGTCGACATTACTCACAGTGCAAGTCCCGCGGCCAACTCGTGGGAGCAGGTGCTCCAGGGCGGAGCGTATATCCCAATATACCGGTTGTCTGGTACTGAGTGGTTATCTGATACCGCCACGGCCTTCCCCCTTAAACAAGGAATCCTCACACCCCGCTATAACTCATTTTCGTCCCCCAACTGGGGATTGACTGATGTCCAAAACAATAAGTTGGGTATTTCCTGGATCATCGCCACAAATAACCTAAATAACCCGGTTATAGCCATCTTGGGGCAGGCACAATACAACCAGTTGTCAGATGCCGAAGAGGCCCAGTGGGAAGAACTTACGTTAGAAGACTTCCCAATATTTGAATTCCGACCCCTCTACAAGGTTGTATATGAGGCCGGTACAGGGTTCACAAACACGCCTAAGGCCGCTATTCGTGGTGTCTATGACCTGCGCCGAGTCACTACCGCTGGAGAATCAGTACCAGCGACCCCTGTCCTAGACCATGGAAACTTAACTGGTCTTACTGACGACGACCATAGCCAATATGTACACATTTCAACACCTCGTACAATTAGTGCTACACACACATTCACAAACGGTCTAAACAGTTCAGCGACTATTTATACAAATAGTTTGTTTGTTGATAGTATTGAGATTGATACTACAAATGCTACGACCAACCAAGTTCTTAAGTTTAATGGTACTAAGTTCCTACCAGTCGGCACATCTGCCAACGCGACAGCCGTTATATCTGATAACGCCCCACTAACAGCGCAGACAGGTGACCTATGGTATGACTCCGATACTGGGTCAATGTACGTGTACTACGACAACGCCTGGATTGAAATTGGTGGCCCTGGTGCACAAGGCCCTGCCGGAACCATGGTCCAATTGTTTACGGTTCCTGGCGTCCTCACACTTGGGGCTGGTAAGGGTCGATATTACGCCCCAACCACGATGGTTATCTCTAACGTACGAGCATTCGTCGACGTAGCACCAGTGGGGGCCGACATCATTATTGATGTAAATCGTAATGGTACTTCGATCTTTACAACACAAGGTAACCGCCCCCGCATTACCACAGGCAATAACTACGACGCCGCCAGTACACCAGATGTTACTGGCCTGGTTGCGGGGGACTATGTTACAATCGATATCGATCAAATCGGATCGTCAACAGCAGGTTCGTATCTGACCGTTCAGATAGAGTTTGCCCCAATAATCGTCTAGTAATGAGGAGATGACGAATGTCAATTTCTAACTACGCAGAAAACAAACTGCTCGACACCATCCGTAACACATCGTTCGCCGTCACCACGGCTTACATCAAACTGCATACTGGTGATCCCGGTGAAGATGGCACGGCAAACGCGGCAACCGAGACAACCCGTAAGGCCGTTTCATGGTCGGCGGCTTCCGGTGGGTCGATGGCTAGTTCTGCGGTTCTGACGTGGACTAACGTAGCCGCTACCGAAACTTACACACACTGGTCAATGTGGGACAACGGAAGTACCGGCAACTGCTTGTGGACCGGAGCGTTGTCTTCCTCAGCGGCAGTTACAGCAGGTGACACCTTTGAAATTACATCGTTAACGTTGTCACTAGACTGACTCTAAGGAGCCGTAATGGCAACAAACTTTCCGACATCGCTGGATAGTTTGACGAACCCGACGAGTTCTGATGCTCTAAACAACCCGTCACATTCAGCGCAACACGCTAATGCTAACGACGCTATTGAAGCCCTAGAGGTCAAGGTCGGCATCAATGGTTCAACGGTTAATACTACTATTGATTATTGGATCAATAACACAGGTGCAACTAAGTCTGGTTCCGAAGTACTAACCAACAAGACAATTGCTCTTGGTTCAAACACCGTTTCTGGCACCTTAGCCCAGTTCAATACAGCCGTAACCGATGCCGATCTAGTTTCCTTATCGGGGTCAGAGATACTTACAAACAAGACCATTGCCTTAGGCAATAACACCGTTTCTGGGACTCTTGCTCAATTTAATACCGCGGTTACAGATGCTGACTTAGTTTCCATCTCTGGTGCAGAAACCTTAACGAATAAGACTCTCACCAGTCCTGTGATTTCTACGATCAGCAATACGGGCACGTTGACATTGCCGACCTCTACGGACACTCTTGTCGGTCGTGCTACCACCGATACACTCACTAACAAAACCCTTACAAGCCCGACGTTGACCACCCCGGTACTGGGGACTCCATCATCGGGGACACTTTCTAACTGTACTGTTGATGGCACTAACAAGGTTGGGTTTTTAAACGTACCAATAACCGGCGCAGAAAAGACTGCGTCCTACACCCTAGTGGTGGGTGATGTTGGTAAGTACGTTCAAGTTGGTACTGGTGGATCTGTAACTATTCCAAACAGTACCTTTGCCCAAGGTGACATCGTATCTGTGGCAAATAACACCACTGGTAACATAACGATTACATGTAGCACTACGAACGCTTACATATCAGGTATTAACACTAACAAAACAAGCGTTACGTTGGCTACTCGTGGAATTGCCACTATTTTGTTCCTAAGTAGTACTTCTTGTTTGATTAGTGGAAATGTGTCGTAACTATGGCAGGTATACATCAAGTACTCCTTGGTGGTAAACCCCGAATAGTAGCCACCGGTGGAACAGTGACCTACTCATCTGGGTACACCATTCACACCTTTAACACCACTGGTAGTTTTGCAGTAAGTAGCGCCCCGGGTGGCTCCACCATTGAGTACCTGGTAGTTGCTGGTGGAGGGTCCGGTGGTAGATATAACAGCGTTACTTTAGGCGTTGGCGGTGGTGGCGCAGGTGGTGTACGTACTGGGACGTTTACCCCCACTGCAACTACATACACCATGACCGTTGGCGCCGGGGGTGCCGCTGTTTCATCAGACGCCGATGGGAATAATGGTTCTGATTCATCAATCTCTGGTACGGGGTTGACTACTATCACATCAACTGGTGGAGGTGGGGGTGGTAGCGGTGCTGGTAATGGAGTGGGTAAAAGTGGTGGAAGTGGTGGTGGAGGCGCTGGAGGAGTATTACAAGCCGCAGGGTTCGCCTCTGGTTCGGGTACATCGGGTCAAGGAAATAACGGTGGTACAGGTGGAGCAAGTAACCTCCCAGTTAAAAGTGATGGTCCTACCGGTGGAGGTGGCGGTGGTGGAGGAGCCGGTGCTGTCGGAGCAGACGGAGGTAGTTATAGTGGAACCTCCACTGGAGGGAATGGCGGAAATGGTGGTGCTGGGATTTCCAGTTCTATAACTGGATCTACTACCTTCTATGGGGGTGGTGGAGGTGGTACAGCAGGTGTCGATACTAACGACACACGGAGAACTAACGGAACTGGAGGAAGCGGAGGGGGTGGTGCGTCCGCGGTTTCTAGTTCTGCGGCCACCAGTGGTACTGCTAACACCGGTGGAGGTGGCGGCGCACAGTCAGGAAGCGGAGCGTCCGGTGCAGGAGGCTCAGGAGTAGTAATTGTGAGGTATCTAAACTAATGATTAATTTTGCAGAAATAGACGAAAATAATATAGTTAAACAAATAATTGTTGTGGACATAAATGACTGCCTTGATTTAAACGGGGTGGAGTCCGATGAAGTTGGAGCAACTTATTGCTCTAACCTTATGGGTGGTCGCTGGGTTCGTGCATCTGGAAATAACAGGGCAAATAAAAGAGAGCCATCCATTGGTATGGAGTATCTCCCAGAACATGGCGTGTTTACAGACCCAAAGAAAAAGCCTTGGCATATTTTAAATAATAATTATGAGTGGCACAACCCGCCCCTCCTACACCCGGAGACCGGTGAGCCATTTACCCATGACGAACTTGCCTACATTTGTTACCACGTTCGGCATACCAAGGGTTATCGGCTTTGCCCAGCAGTGCTGAAAGACCCCAGCGATGCCCTCACTTCTGCCGCGTGCTTGACAACTAGTTATATGTACCCCACATTTGAAACTATTACCTATGGAACTAACACCGTCGCTCAACTTGTCCCCCACCAAGTAGCAGGTGATCGAGTAATCGTTAACACCAACTTTACGATGTCAAAATACCTGGACGTAACTCCCATAGGTCTTATACTCAAGACAACGTTTGAAGTTTACAATGATGTAACAAACCCCATTATGAACATGCATCCACAAACAGCGGCTAGAACACCACACGAGTTGTTCCGTCTAATCATTGAGTGGGCATGGGCGCACACAGATCTTGGTAATAAAGAGGCGGTATCTAAGGTGTGTCATGATCTAC
>Ga0129333_10001898_pt1 | contig 19176 bp, 21 predicted proteins | sample CPB6_08_DNA_FD_94474 | JGI IMG/M metagenome (GOLD analysis project Ga0129333, IMG submission 94474) | Freshwater to marine salinity gradient microbial communities from Chesapeake Bay, USA - CPBay_Sum_0.6_0.8_DNA | ecosystem: Environmental > Aquatic > Marine > Coastal | place: USA: Chesapeake... | reverse complement strand
GATCAATCTGCCCATCATTGCTGGCACGAACTGCACCTGGAATATTGGTTCTTATCGGGCTATTTCTTTCTTGCTCATTCCACCAAGGTTCTGTTTCAAGTGGATAATATTTGTTAATTCCCGATCTCCATCCGGGAATTGACCTTGTAAACCATAGAAAAGTAGGTTTACCTGTGTCGTGATCTAAGTTAGGATAAAGCCCGAGATCAAAGTAAAATGTATTTGGTAACATTTCATCGTTGCTAATGAAAAGGTGTACGCGAGTAGAATCCCAAGCCGCAGATTCCATAGTTTTTAGGTCCCAGTTCATTTCTATAATGTTATAGATAGCAGGATGTGTTTCTGGGCTAATTGCAAGTTGAGGATAAAATGTTATCATACCGGTATTTATTTGACAACGTAGCCCAAGGTAAATAAGTTACTATGGCAGGTTATTTTCCATCTACAGGCTCACAAATTGAAATGGGCAGAGCAAGACGTGCTCTTTACAATACAGGGTTAGGTACTCAAACTCTGCTGAGAGCAGAATTAACCGCCTACTACGGATATTCATCTGGTGAGGTAGCTTTTAGTGCTACACTGGGCGGTAGATACTATCCGTACACATACTAATCAAATATTTTCTCTCCAGTAGCAGGTGTTTGTAAATAGATAAACACCAGGAGAACTTATGGAAATCCAACAGGTAAGAGAACTACTTAAAGACGTTTCTACTGAACGTAGCGATTGGGAATATAAAAATTTTGTACTTGAAAGAACTGCGGCCAATTGGCCTCGACAGGTTGTTACACAGCTTAATGACCTGAGAAATATCTTAGATAGACGCCATGACCTTGAAATGGCCGCCTGGTCTGCTGAAAACCAAACCAGACGTAATGAATTAGACAAACAACAGAATCAAATTGAATCTTGGCTGAAACAATTTACTGACGAAGAGATTAAAGAAGCGGTTGCAGATTATGAACATGCTGAAGCAGAATATTGGCCAGTAGAGTTAGGTAGACGTGCGGCAATTGATATGTTATCAAGTGGTCGTATCAGCAAAGAAGTTACTGAATTAGCTTTGCTACTGCCTGAAGAAGGGTTTAAGATCTATGTAAAAACCTGCGGGGATCTTGCCAGTGCGGCAACTATTTTAAGCAAGGAAGTAGAAGCTGAAGCCAATCAAACACCGGGAGAACTGCCAAGATGAGTTTGCTCAATAGAAAAGTTACAGTAAAGCCTGCCAAGGTTGATGCTCCTGTTAATGTTCAAGACGAAATTAAAAAAGCACAAGATATCGTTAACAACGATAGGAAACAATCTCAGGCCCCTAAAAAAACTGAAGTTAAAAAAGAAGAAGTTAAAAAAGAATCAAAAGCAGTTACTATTAAAGCCTCAACAAAAGTTCCCGAAACATCTGGTGTTAGGTTAGCTATTTGTGTTCCTTGTAAAGACATGCTTCACAGTGTCTTTAGTCACAATCTCTGCTCTTTGTTACATTATAACTATACTAAGAACATTGAAACAAGAGTTTTCTATAATATGGGAACTTTGGTCTGCAATCAACGATCTGGTCTTGTTAAGTTAGCACAAGAATGGGCCGCAACACACATTCTTTGGTTAGACAGCGATACAAGTTTTCCTTTTTACACAGCATTCAAACTTCTGAGTCACAATCAAAGCATTGTTGCAGGAAATTATCCTACAAGAGTTCTACCTTATAAGACTGTGGCTTATAAGAAACAGGGCGATTGGGAAAGTTATCTGCGGCATAGTGTAGAAATAGAACCTAAAAAGGATCTCATCGAGGTCGAAGGTGTAGGTATGGGCTGTATGCTTACAGAAATGTCTGTGTTTGACGCCATCGGTAAACCTTGGTTCAACATTGCATATGACGAAAGGACCGACGATTATCTGGGTGAAGATATGGATTTTTGCCTAAGAGCACGTGAAAGAGGCTATAAAATCTGGATTGACGACGTCTTAAGTAGGCAATTAAACCACTTAGGCACCTTTGCCTTTAGCCACGATTTGGTCAAATAGTTTTCTGGCTAAATAACTCTATAAGTTTCTTAGGACAAGAGAATGGCTGGATCCGGTGTATTTCCAAAAATCACAGGCGATGTAATTTACCAGGGTGATTATAATGCGGTGCAGAGTACCATTGCAGGTGTTAAAAACACCTACTATGGAATCGCTACTACGAGCACACAATTATCGAGTAATCCTACAATCACTGCCTTGCAATTTAATGATCTGTTAATGGATGTAGATGCTTGCATCAAACATCAAACAGGTTCAAATTCTGGTCTAAGTTTTAGAAGCGCAGGCACACAAATTACATACACACATATCAATAACCTTAAAACTTATGCCGATCAGGCAGACACTAATAAGGCAACGGTATTTTCCGGTTCTCAACTGTCTCAAGTAGCCAATATACAAACCAGTAACAGAAATGGAGCTGTCTATCCTTGGAACAGTTCTATCAGCCATGTAGTACAGGTAGATTGGTCGAGTGCGGCAAATGCAGACTATTTCTTTAATGCTGGCGGCTATCTTTATGCTACAGCTTCTCATACCGGCGGCGGAAGCTCTAAAGACACAAATTGGGCAACGGTTATCAATGCTATTGGAAACAGAACATACACAAGATCCAATTGGGTAACTGGCGGAACTGTTACTATTGCTACCGTTGGCGGATCCGGTGTTTATTCATCTAACTACTGGCAGTTATCAGTTACAAAAAATTCCACAACTCGAGTTACTATGACTATGAGCTTTGTGGATGCGGCAGGCGGCAACCCAAACTTCGATGAGAATGTGACTCTCAACATTACCAGCTCAGTGGGCTATTACAAGAGTGTTGATGCTATTGTTAGTGCTATACCAAGCGGCTCATCAAATATCAGTACCTTAGTGTAATCAATATTTTCCTTTAGGTATTATCTGCAAAGATAATTAATACTAAAGGAGAGTATATGAACAACCTCGAACAAGCTCTAAGTTTCGCTAACTATCAATATACACTAACCAAAGAGCGAAAACTTCTTACACAAAAATTCCAAGAGAACACCATTATTGCCTATAACGGAGGCCTATTTAAAATTACTCCAGAATTCATTGGCGGCATCAAGGCCATGAAATCTGAGTGGGCATTAGATATCAATAATAATCCAGTTAAGATAGATGACGTAGATGCATTTATTTTAGAGGCACAATTGTCCTATGAAAAAGCAATCACTGAATACGGTGCTGAGTTTAGTGCTCTAAGAGCAAAGAGAAATGTTAAGAGTCTGGTTAACCTATGAGCCAAGGAGTTTTGCTTTTTGCTCATAGCAGTGAGCAAGTTAATTACGGTGTTCTGGCCTGTTGGATGGCTTCGAGAGTTAAAAAACACCTACAGAAACCAGTTGCTGTTGTAATGGACCAGTATACCTACGATGGGTTGCTCCAATCAAGTATTGTACCAAAGAAATATTTTGATCACATCATTATCAACGAAGTGGGGGATCTTCAGTTTCGACGCCTTGGCGATGAAATGATTCCCTTTACAAATTTTGATAGAACTGATGCTTACGATTTATCTCCATTTGATGAAACCTTAGTCTTAGATATTGATATTGTGCTACAGAGCAACAGGTTAAATTGTGTTTGGAACAGCGATTACGACTTGCTACTTTCAAATGACAGCTTTGATATCTTTGATAGAGAACATTCAGAATTTCAACATCTTAAAGAACACGGTATAAAATTTAAATGGGCCACAGAATTTTATTTTAAAAAATCTCCTATGGCAGAAAATTTCTTTAATTTATGTAAAACTGCTAAAGAAGATTACAATTGGAAAAGTGTTCTTTACGGATTTTCCAATTGGCCAATACGCAATGATTTTTTATGGAGCATTGCCTCTCATGAAGGCAACATCAACATTCCAGTCATTCCACGCAAATTAAGATATTCTATAGACAGAGATGAAGTTGTAGAAATGAGAGAAAATGAAATAATTATCGGAACTCAAACTGATAGGGGTCCTAAGGTATTAAATGTTGCTGGACAAGATATACACGTTATGAACAAATATGAATTAATGATATTGGGTGCTATTGAAATAGGAGTCCTATTATGAGTAAAGGTTATCTTATAATGGCACAAGGAGAAGCCTATCTCAATATGGCTTCTGCACTTGCAAAAAGCATAAAAGAAACTCAATCAGAAATTGGTGCTGTGGCTGTGATTACTGATCAAAAGGTTGTTGATCAATCAATGTTTGATCATGTTATAGAATTGAAAGAAGACTTGTCGGGCGAGGACGAATGGAAAATACATAACAGGTGTCAGTTTTATGAATTAACCCCGTTTGAAGAAACTGTTATCCTGGACGCAGACATGCTGTTTATTGATGATGTTAGTCATTGGTGGCCTGGCCTTCAAAAATATAATTTCTTAATGACCAGTAAGGTAAAAACCTATAGAGATGAATGGGTAAACTTTAGCCCTTATAGAAAAACTTTTGTAGATAATGATTTACCTAATGTATATAGTGCATTTACGTATTTTAAAAAATGTGAATTAGCCGAAAACATCTTTCAACTGACAAAATATATTATCACTAACTGGGATGAGTTTATTGATAGATTCGCACCCGACAGCAAACAAATATTTCCAAGTTTAGATCTCGCGCTGGCTGTGGCAATTAATATACTTGACTTAGAAAGTGAAGTTACTACTCAGCTTGATTATCCTACATTTACCCATATGAAATCTGGATGTCAGGGATGGAAAAATTATTCAGAAGATTGGAAAACTCACTTAGGAGTTTATACAGGCCCTAACGGTATTCGATTAGGTAATCATTTACAGAGTGGAATACTGCATTACGCTGATAAAGAATTTTTGCAAAGACTTTAAGATGTATGTTAAAAGCGAATTACCGATCGTATTCACAAGCTATGTTAACGGTTCTTGCGGGACCTTTATCACAGCCATTACAGAAAGATTGGTATGCCCTACACGAAGGCGTCCAATAAGAGGTAACTTTTGGAATAACGCTCACGGCAGTATCAATACCAACACAGAATCATCTCATGATATAGGATATTTTAGATCTGCTAAAGATTATTTTAACACATTAAAAGTTCATTCTCCCTACGATCCAATTTTTCATCCTACGCATTTTTACGATCCATATTCAGTATTAATGAGATGGCCGACTGCAAAGATTTTTGTAATTACGCACACTAAGGATGATGTAGAAGAAATAGCCATTAATAGTTTATTCAAATTTGCTTTACATGATGTTGTGGGATTTAATGACGAAACTTTTCAATCTAAAATCAATAAGTTTTTTACAGAGAAAGAAAATTTGTTAACAGCTGGCTATTTTAACTTTCAACATTATGGACCTAAGGAAGTTAAAACTTGTCTTGAATTTAGAGAAATAAGTGTTCTACATGGCGGATATTGGAGAGTAGGAGTTCCTGAAGATTTAAATCATTGCGTTAAGGAAATACCTTATAGTAAAATTAAAGACAGGGACTGGACATTGAAAACTATATCAGAATTTTTAGGATATCCTGTAACAACCTATTTAGAAAAAGAATATGACAGTTATATGGAGAGGCAGAGATTCTTATTTGACTCTGTAAGAAATTATTTAGAAAAGGGAAACGTATGAAGTTTGTCTACTATGAAGCGGGCACAGGCGAAATTAAACAAATAAGTCCTGTTAGAGATGAAGATCCAAAGGATCCTTTTATTGAGGTAGAGGATGTTGAGGTAGAGGATTTGTTTAGTGGAAAAGAATCTACTCTAAAGTATTTTGTTAAACCGCTGTCAAAGACAAGTCCAGTAGGAAAGTTAATTAGAAAAGAAAAACCAGTGTTGAATTGGTCGAGTATTAATGATTGGTTATATCTTGTCCCTAAACAATCAGAAGTGGTAGAATGTAAAATTCTTCAAAATATTGAATCTAAGACTATTACAATGACAGTGATGTCACCTAACTTAAAAGAATGGTGGGCTAAGTCTGGGTTCTTTGGTCGAAAAGAATTTCCTGTTACTGCCTGTTCAAGCAAGGATCCGCACAGCAATGTTTGGACCAAATGGGTGTCCTCAAAAGACTTGCTTGAAAGTGTAACCTTTAATTATGAAGGTGACGACGAGTTTTATCTTTATACCCATAGATTTTTTGAGTTTTATGTTCATGAACGAGTCGGAACTAAATCTATCTGAAGTTGACTGTATTTTTCTCAGCTACGACGAGCCTAACGCTGAGAAAAATTGGGCCGATCTATTAAACAAGGTACCCTGGGCTAAACGTGTTCACGGCATCAAAGGCAGCGATGAGGCACATAAGGAATGTGCAAGAATCAGCGAGACTCCAAGATTTATCACAGTAGACGGGGACAATGTAGTAGACCCTAAGTTCTTCTCACAGGTAGTAAACATGAGTAAGTTTCCCAACGGAAACCTAAGACAATACAGTTGGTGTGGTAAGAACTTTATCAATGGACTGGTATACGGAAACGGTGGTCTAAAGTGTTGGACCAAGGATTTCGTGTTGAATATGAAAACCCATGAGGCTTCTGATTCAGCAAGAGGGCAAGTAGATTTCTGTTGGGAAGAAAACTATACTCAAATGGTAGGATTGTATTCTATGGTATACAATAATGCCAGTCCACGTCAAGCCTGGCGTGCCGGGTTTAGAGAAGGCGTTAAACTCGGATTGCAGAATGGTGTACGTGTCAAGTTGATTGATCCTAAGAAGCAATTGGTTAGACGTAATTACCAGCGTCTTATGATATGGCAAAGTGTTGGAGCCGATGTAGAAAATGGTATATGGGCAATACTCGGTGCCCGCCTTGGTGTTTATATGACACACCTAACAGATTGGAATTACGTTGAAGTTCGTGACTTTGAATATCTCAATGATATGTTTACTAAATCATATGCACATTTAACTGAGGCAGACGTACTGCATAAAATTAAAGAATTGGGAGAAGTAATTAGGTTAAAACTTAATATGAATATTGCTGAACTCGGACCAACTGAAAGTAAATTTTTTAAGGATGTATGGGTGAACCCTCCGAGATTAGAAATTGCCACTCGAGAGCAAGATACTGATTGGGATATAATTGATCTATGAAATTTATTCCGAGAGAGCTATCGGAAAAGATAACTTATCAGGGAGATAGCAGGAAATACGACTTAGAGCTGTTTGCTCTTGGTGCAGGCCTTGACGAGTTTTATGTGCAAAATCCTATATGGCCTGATGTTTATAGAAGATTAGTAGATCGCTCTCTAAAGAGTGATAGCTGTATAATGTGGGTCTACGAGAAAGATTGGCTTTTTAAGAGATTTCACAAAGATTGGACTCCGGAACATGGATATGAAATTATAGAATTAACAGCAGACGATATGCCAAAAATGATTTGGCGTAAAAATAATTCTATAACTGATGTACACTATTATGACGATCCCTATCTCGACAAAAATTTAGAAATACCAAGGTGGGACATTACCTACAAATATGTATGGTATCTCGAGCCAAAGTTTGCGCCATCGGATGACAAGATCTGGGTTTATGAATGCAAGACTACCTGGTACGATGATGGAATCAAGGACATGGGATTTCTTGTTCCTGATGTTTCTATAGAATACAATCCAGAAATTCCGACAACTAATTATGATCTACCTAAGACACCGTTGTATGAGTTAGAATACGAGCACATCTGGAATTTAGATTTAAAACATGACGGATGGGAAGGAATGTGGGCTGTAAAATTAAAGCCTAACTGGAAAAATCCTAAAGGTATAAAGTATCGTGGAGACATTTCTCCTACAATGCAGGTTACCTGTAATCCAGAATTACCAGATTATGATGTTGAATTGAATTACAATATACCTTATTATGATTTTAAGTACGAACACATTTGGTTTTTAGATCCTAAACACACTGAAGGTAGTAGAACATGGTTAGTTAATATTTCAGCCACTGATGATCCTGTTGGTTTAAAAGACATGGGCGATGTCGAGTACGATGTAATGCAAAGTTGGACAAGGAATCCTATTATTGATGAAACTGTTTCTTTTGAGAACGATCCTTTAGATAATTTTCAAATACCAAGTTGGGATTCTAAGTATAAACATGTATGGTATATAAGCCCTGATCTCACAGCAGGTGAACGAGTATGGGCATATGAATGTATAACAGAACACTACGATCCAGACATTGGAATTAAAGTCATGCCAGAGCTTAGGCTCTTGAACACTGATTATAAAGAAACTTGGATTAGGAATCCTGCTGTTAGCAGTATAATAGAGTTCGAAGAAGATCCTTCTAAAAGTTTCACTGTTCCACTTTGGGATAGAAAATATAAACACCTTTGGTTCTTAGATTCAGAAGATGGTGATAAAGTTTGGGTCTATGAGTGTACGACAAGTCATTACGATCCAGAAATAGGTATTAAGGATCACGGCAATCTAACAACTAATATAGAGTTTAAGATAGAATACAATTCAGACATTCCAGATCTAAAGGCTAATATAGATTATAAGATACCTTACAGCGATATTGAATACGAGCACATCTGGTTCATAGACCCAAAATTTACCAGCGGTAGGAAAATTTGGTTAGCCAGAATGTACGCCACAGATAATCCTAAAGGCGTAAAAGACATGGGCTATCTAAATCCAGATGTTGCTGAACATCTCGATGTTGTGTTTATCAGTTACCATGAACCAAATGCTGATGAGAACTGGCAACGGGTATTAGAAAAAGCACCCCACGCTATTAGAGTGGATGGTGTTAAAGGAATCTTCGAAGCACATAAACGTGCGGCAGAGTTGGCTAAGAGTGACATGTTCTATGTAGTAGACGGTGATGCTTATCTAATAGACGAGTGGAACTTTGACTTCAATCCTAACATCTTTGATAGAGATTGTGTCCACGTCTATAGGGCACAAAATCCCATCAACAACCTACTCTATGGCTATGGAGGAGTAAAGCTATTCCCAAGAAAGATGTTGTTAGAAGCTACAGAGTGGGGAGTAGACATGACTACATCAATTGCTCCTAAACTAAAAGTTATCAACAAGATCAGTAATGTTACTGCGTTTAACACAGATCCTAAGTCCACTTGGCGTTCCGCTTTTAGAGAATGTGCCAAGTTAGCCGCACAGACCATCACAAATCAAAACTTAATGGAAACAGATCGCAGGCTCAAAGTCTGGCTATCTCTGGGTAAAGATCAACCGTTTGGCGAATATGCATTAGCAGGTGCTGCCGCAGGTTATGAGTACGGTACTAATAATAAGTTAAATACTGAGTTAATGAAACTTATTAACAACAGAGATTGGTTAGATAAAGAATTTGAACATGCAAAACTTCCATAAAGAAATAGATCAACAGCTTCCAACTTTTTGTGCAACCCCGTTTGTTAGCCTAATGGTTAACACCGATGCTACCGTAAGATATTGCTGTATGGTCAAAGGTGCTCTAAACAAAATTAAAAAGCCAGACGGCAAGGTCTTCACCATCCAGGACCAATTTGTCCAAGAAGCTTGGAACAGCAAGGACATGCAGGATATTCGCATGTCCATGGTCAGCGGTAAGAAAGTAGAGGGTTGCTCAACCTGTTATCTGCAAGAAGAAAGCGGTCGTGTCAGCAACCGTCAACACAGCAATCAAGAATGGTCTTGGAGATTGGGCAAGGATCGAATATATGAGTTGATAGATGAAGCATTAATTAGCAACGGGTCTTTGGCACATAATATTGCCTATCTGGATTTACGTTTAGGAAATTTATGTAATCTAAAATGTCGTATGTGCAATCCTTACAACAGCAGCCAGATTGCCAAGGAACACGCAGAACTAAATGAAAAGGATCCTCAATACAAAGTAGTATGGGCTGATACTTTTGGTAAGTTCAACGATAAGATAATGGATGTACAGGAATGGTTTGATCAAGATATATTATGGGATCAAGTAATTGGATTGATACCGCAGTTACACAAAGTTTACATGACCGGTGGAGAGCCAACACTGATTCAAAATAACTTTAAGTTTATGCAGGCCTGTATTGATCAAGGTAGAACGGACATCACCTTGTTCTTTAACACAAATTGCACTAATATTAATAAAAAGTTTTTATCTTTGATCAGTCAATTTAAGAATGTACACATCAACGCCAGCTTAGACGGCACAGGATTTGTAAACGAATACATACGAGTCCCCAGCGATTGGTCATTGATCAGTGCCAACATAGAAAAACTTGCTCAAATGCCTAACGTAGTGTTAGGTATAACACCAACTGTTCAAGTATATAATATTTTCAATCTGGTAGACATTCTTGAATGGGTAGATTACCTTAATATGAAATATAAAACAAATGCCTTTGTAGATTTTTTAATCAATGTACATCCTCACCAATTAGCAGTAGGAATACTGCCAGATGATATTAGGTTTGGAGTGGCTGAACAGTTGCAGTCCTACAAAGAGAATAATTTTAATCACAATACACATGAACTTACAATTAATAGTACAACTGGGATTATTGGCCTGTTACAAAGACCGCGCAACGACGATTGGGTTCGACTAATGATAATGTTCAAACAATATACAGAATCATTAGATCAGGCCAGAGGTCAAAATATTAAAGACCTTGATGAAAGACTATGGGAGATGATAAATGGCATCTAAAACATTTTGCATACTGCCCTGGATTCATGCGGCTACCTATACTGACGGCACTGCTCTTTTATGTTGTGTAGCCAGTGCTCATCCTAACCCCGAAGACCTTAACAAGTCTACACTCAAAGAAGTTTGGAACGGTAAGATGTTTAAAGATGCAAGATTAAAAATGCTTGCCGGCGAAGAAGTACCAAACTGTCAACACTGCTATAAAGAAGAAGCGGTAGGAATTCATAGCCATAGACTTGTTGAAAATCATGTATGGTATAAAAAATTAGGCAGAGAGTATCTCGACGATCTTGTAGCCAGAACCAAGTCAGACGGTAGTGTAGAACATGATGTTATTACATTGGATCTACGTCTTGGCAATACCTGCAACCTTCAGTGTGTTATGTGTAGACCAGTGGATAGCAGTAAATGGGTCAAGCACGCCAAAATACTTGCAGAAGAATTAGAAACAGAAGTCAAATGGGATTGGAAGCACAAGATACTCGATTATACTGACAGTAAGTTTGAATGGTATAAGGATCCCGAGTTTCTTGAAAGCTTCTATGAGAATGCCAGCAATATCAAACACATCATTTTTGGTGGCGGCGAACCTCTATACATCAAAGAGCACAAGGAAATTATTAAACAACTCGTTGAAAGAGGATACGCTCAAGATATTGAGTTGCGTTATCATACCAATGGAACAATTTGGGATGACGAAGTAGCTACTCTCTGGCATAATTTCAAACGTGTAGAAGTAATGATTAGTCTTGATGGTATGAACGAAGTAAACGATTATATCCGTTATCCTGCCAATTGGCCAGTGATAGAAGAAAATTTAAGAAAATACGACGATTTGCCAGATAGTTTTGATATAAAGATTTTATGCACAGTACAGGCTCTTAATATTTCTCACCTTCCAGACTTTTCAGATTGGTTGTTGGATCAAAATTTTAAAAAGATAGGAAAGAAAAGTCAAGGAGGTATATTCCATCCTGGTATACTACATTATCCGCAATATCTTTGTGTTAAAGCCTTGCCTAAAGATGCTAAAGACAAAATCAGTGAAAAATTAATGTCCTATACTGAAAAACATAAAGATAACTATCAAATACAAAAATTTAAATCGCTTATAGAATTTATGAATGCCGAGGACCACAGTCATATGTTCGAGCAGACCTTAGAATATCTATCGAAAATAGATTCGTTGAGATCTACATCTGCAAATTTCTTTTATAAAACCTTAGAGGATTAAAGATGGATGACATAGATAACTTAAGACGAGAAATCATCAATCACGAAACATTTTGCTTCTACCCATATTTAGAGCTAAGTGTAAATCCTGCCGGACATGTAAAACCTTGTTGTTATTTTGATGGATACCTACACAAGGATATTACCAAGGATGTAGAAGTTGATTGGGTGCCAGATTTTAAGAATACAATTAATATTCAAGATGCTGGTGAAACTTTAGAAAGAATCTGGGACTCCGATGGAATAAAATCAGTCAGGAAAGCAGTTTGGCTTAAAGAAGAAAAATTCCTAAGACCTTGTAGAGTCTGTGCCCGAGATGGCGAAGCAAGTATGAGAGTGAGGAGTATTAAGGAATATAAAAACAACAGAGAAGTTTTACAGATTGTTAAAGATGCCATTGATAATGATTTTAAGGTGTCCACATTACCTCGGCGATTGGAATTAAAACCATCTAATCTATGTAATTTAAAATGTGTAATGTGTAACAGCTATGACAGCAGTCAAATAGAAAAAGAGCTCGAGGAACTTTCAGAAAAATATTCCGGAATTACTATTTGGACTGGAAGATATATTCCAGAACCCTATGATATAGAAAAACGAGTCATTGTCAAAGATAATAATGTTATTTCAAGATATGACAAACATATTATCGAACTAAAGCTCGAAGGACGAAACTTCAGTGAAGACGATACACTGTGGGAGAGTTTTGTTAGAATGGTTCCAAATTTAGAAACTTTAAGTTTTGCAGGCGGTGAACCAACTCTCTTACCTTTTGTAGAAAGAGCCTTATCGTACTGTGTGGAGACCGGGCATTCTAAACATATAACAGTTTATTTTTCTTCTAATGTCACTAACATTAATAAGAAACTACTGGCATTAATGACAGAATTTAAGTTGTTTGAAATGATCTGTAGTATCGATGGTTATAAAACTGTACAAGAGTACACAAGGTTTCCAAGTAAATGGAGCCAAGTTGAAAAGAATTATACAGCATTGAAAGCATTGATAGAAAAACCAAATGTTAAAGTTTTAATCAACGTTACAGTAAATGCCTTGAATGTTTGTAATTTAGACCAATTACTCTATTGGATTGAGGAACAGGCCCAAACTTTTCCCTACTTTAGTTATTGGCCCTATAATTTGAATATGCTCTGGAATCCATCGTATATGCAGGTTTGTATGCTTCCTAAGAAGAATAAAGAATTGGCGATCAATAAACTTGAAACTTATAAACAAAAAAGTTTAATGTTGAAAGATTTTCCTGGATTAGATACAAAAATAGATATGGTTATAAACGAGCTAAAGAAACACGACCCTGAAAAAGTAGAGCTCGCTATAGAGGAGTTTTCTCAGATTATCGGAGTATTAGATGAGCATCGAGGAGTTGATATTACTACCTATATACCATCTTTGCTTGGAGTATACAAATGAATATTAATTTTGTATTTGATACTATGTTTGAACATAGAGTTTTCAAAGCTAATATCATTGATGTGTCTGTCGATAACGGAGTACGACCAAATTGGTACGAATGGGGGACACATATTCATAGACACTTACCCTGGGATAAAAATATACCAACTAAGCACAGTATTGAGTTTGTAAGCGTTGATGAGGTAATTGACAGCATTCAACAACCAGATACCTTAAATATCTATCCCATTTTTTGTCATAGCACTGCTCTTGCTTATCCTTGGCCATTGGTTTACCTCAGTCAAAGAGTTATAAATCTCATTAATTCTAATCGATTAAAAGTTTTGCTATCCTGTACATTTGAAAACTGTCCGGAAAATGTAGAACTTATGATTCATACTCTACATCTTGTACTCAAGCGACAAGGTATTACAAGATCCGATAATATCATATTAGCCTGTACTGATTTTAAGTTACAAGAACAAATAGAAAAGCATCACCATCTTTCTATTTTTGGAGACATGCCACGACCTAAATTTGTAAACCTTGATATATACCAAAGTCAAACTTTTCAGATCATACAAAAATTTTGGTCGAATTACAAATTAGAAAATTTTTTAGATGTCTATGATTCTGGTAAACCAAAAGAAAAAATATTTCTTTATCTTAATGGAAGGCCTGTAGAATGGAGATATCTGTTGTTTAAATCTTTCGAAATGGAAGGATTGTTAGCAGACGCTTTATATTCTTTCCGTAATTCCGCAACGGCCAAAAAAGTTTTAGGCGACATTGATGTAACTCAAAATCATTGGATCAAATATCATAAACCGTTGGCAGAATTTATAAAAGCGTTACCTAATATTGCAGAAAGACAGCTTTTAGAGAATCATAAAGAAAATTTTCACTGGGCGCCGCTGGAAGTTGGTTCATACATGGAAAAAGACTGGATACAGAAAACCTACTTCTCAGTAGTTACTGAGACCCACATTGGGCCGTACACTTCTCAAGTAACTGAAAAGATAAACAAACTTTTTTATTACTGCCATCCTTTTATAGTTTTAGGTTCAAAGGGTGTACTGAAGGAAGTTAGAAGATTAGGTTATAAAACTTTTCCTATGTTGTTTGATGAATCGTATGATGATATGGATTACGGATTCGAAAAGATTAAATTCATCACCGAACAGGTTAAACAATATACAACCGCAAAGGGCAAAAAGAAACTTGAAAAGTTGATGCCAGAGTTAAGAGAAATTTTAGCTTATAATAGAGAGCGGTTTATTTCTCAAGATATCTATGACAAGTATGCAAATTTAAAATGATTATTAATTTTGTTTTTGATAAGATTGAAAACGATATTCCGGTTAGTAACATTTTTGATGCCCCCAGCTACAAAAATTTATGGCCCAGGGAAGATCTAATACCTTATTCAGCTGAATGGGGAACAGTAGTATATGATCAGCTTAGATTTTTGTCTGCGGGCGAAATTGAAACAGAACATGTAGTTAACTTTATAGAATTAGATGCTATGTTAGATGGCCCAGCCGATCTAAATATCTATCCTATTCTAATTTATAGGAACGGTCTACAATATCCTTGGCAAATTAATCATTTAAGCAGAAAAGTAGTTGATCTGGTTAATAGAGATTTGTTAAAAATTTTATTAGTTAATTCGTTTGAAGTTGTGCGTGAGAATTACGATTGTTATCTTTACAAAGTTTTTCTTAAAGATTTAGCAGATGATCAGCGTATAACAAAATATGAAAATATTATAACGGCATGCACAGACTTTTTATTACCATCTAAATGGGCAAATGATCGTGTTACTGTTCATCCTTTTAGTGGCAAGTTCGATGATCCATTACCTAATTTTAAATGTTTAGATTTAAACGGGTGGATGCCAACTACAAAAAATCTAATTAAAAAGTATCATCCAGAGGTAGAAACAATAGATTATATCGAGGAATATATAGGCAATAGTAATAAACCATTTACCTATTTGTTAATGAATAACCGACCAACCAATCCAAGATTCTTAACATATAAAGAATTAGAATTTAACAATCTTTTAGAATATGGATTAATATCAATCAATCAAAAAGACAATGTTCGAAATTATGATGAGTGGCCCATTGAGGACGAGCCATTGCGTACTTTTGTAGAGGATAATCCTAATATTGATATTCGTAAGCTACCTGAAGATAAAGCATGGGACGAACCTTTGAATGCAGGAATATACATGCATCAAAATTGGATTAATAATACTTATTTTTCTATTATTAACGAGACAAGAGTGAATCCTATTTCGGCTCAGATTACAGAAAAGGTATATAAACTATTTTATTACGGGCATCCATTTATTGTTTATGGGGCAACCGGAATGCTAAAACAGATAAGGAATTTAGGTTTTAAAACTTTTCCCGAATTGTTTGATGAATCATATGATGAAATGCCGGACGGATTGAATAAAGTAAAATTTATTATAGATCAAGTCAAACAATATTGCTCGCCTAAAGGGAAACAGCGTCTGATTGATCTATTACCTACTATAAGAGAAACTTTGCGTCATAATCGAGCGCATTTTCTTGCCCAGGATCAGAATGACATCTGGGCAAGGATTAAGGAACTTTAACCGTAACGTTTAACTTCACGTACAGGGTCATTAAATTTTTCTGCAATTTTATTCTTGATTATATACCTAACCGCATTGGTATTTCTAACGTCAATAGCACGTCTACCAATATCTTCTAAAGTATATTTTTCTTCTACGGTCCAATTTTTAAAGTCATTTTCGAGATCCCATATCTTGCTATGAATTTCTTTTAGTTCGGCGAGCTCGTCTTTAATTAATTCCATATCATAATCTGTCAACTGCTCCCTGTAAAAATCTCTTTCTGCTACAGCATCCAAACCTTTTTCACATTTTAATTGTGCAATACAATATTTGTCTACCACTTCAATTAATGCCAATTTATACATTTTATTCTCCTTAATTTTTATTAGAAACAATCAAATGAGGACATTCGTCTATTTCTTTAATTTTATCTTTTTGTTCATCTACCAATCCGAACAACGCCCGATATCTTAGTTCAGTATTATCAGGTAGGTCAGTTAGATAATATACTGCGATACTTTTTCTATATACACCTTCTGGGGCCTTGAATATTCTACTTAATCCGTGCCAGGAATTTTGGGTAGTATCGAATATAATAGCTCTATTATATACAGGCGCTATTTCTTTAACTAAATTTCCCGGCGAGTCAACCCCATCCCACAGCCCAAAATGCCCGCCGTGCTCTTGATCTAAGTTTTTAGAAAGATAAATTATTAGATTTAACTTTCTTAGCAAAGGAAGTTTTGGATGCACCGAATAATCTAAATGCGGGTTGAGGGTGCCGCCGTTGCCATGAATATGCCAGCCCCCTGCGTTTAGACCAGGATCGCTGTAAAGATTGCATCCTACGTTATGTTTTATAATATCAAGAAACTCTTGAGAATTCAAATAATATAAAAGCTGATAAGTTTTTTCCGGGAACAAGAACCAATCATTGTTGAGTTTTTTATGTTGGACTATGTTATCATAGGTTATCCAATGATCAGAGTCATAATTTAAAAATTCGGATTCTATAGCATCTGGATCTTTTAAAAAATTGTCAATGACACAATGATCAAACGGGCTATTTTTATAATTTTTAAAAGCCAATGATAGATTTTCTAAATTGATTAAGTTCACTGTTACGCCTCGCAGAAATATTTATTGGTCACTATTGTTCTATCAACATTATTTGGTGTGTGTTTATCTAAAAATAAGTAGTATATAACGGAGGATTTATGGCAAAACGTATTTTAATTATGGGCTTACCTGGAGCAGGAAAAACATATTTTGCAGAGAAGCTTAAAACTTGGATCGAAAGGCATGGCACTATGTCTATTGCAAGGATGGGAAACTACGAAATGCAACCCAATGACATGAGTGCAAAGGTTGACTGGTTCAATGCCGACGAGATTCGCAAGCGTTTCAATGACTGGGACTTTAGCAAAGAAGGCCGCATCCGTCAAAGTATTCGTATGTTTGAGTTTGCGATAAAATGCAGTGGCGACTATGTAATCTGTGACTTTGTTGCACCCTTGCCCGAAATGCGTCATAACTTTAAGGCAGACTGGACCATTTGGATTGATACCATAGATGCAGGTAGATACGAGGACACCAACAAGGCATTTGTGCCACCTGATGTCTATGACTTCCGTATCACAGAACAAAATGCTGAAAAGTGGGTTGAGTTTGTCGGCCAACATATTATAGAAGATAGACGTAGACCAACATTTAATTGGCAAAAAGAAACCGTACAAATGTTAGGTCGCTGGCAACCTTGGCATGCAGGTCATCGTGCATTGTTTGAAAGAGCAATTGCCAAGACTGGGCAAGTCTGTATTATGATTCGTGACTGTCAAGGCTGGAATGGTAGCAATCCGTTTGACTTTGAACAGGTTAAGGGTTTTATTAAACGAGATTTAGATCCCATTTATCAGGGGCAGTATACAATACAACTTGTGCCTAACATCGTAAACATTACCTATGGTAGAGATGTTGGTTATAAGATTGAACAGGAGACATTTACAGATGAAATTCACTCTATCAGTGCTACTAAGATACGTAAAGAAATGGGCCTTTAATTACAAAGATGATATCGATGTATATTTAGAGATTGAAAAATATTTAAATGAAACTGGTAAAGGCAAAGTTTCTTGATAAAAATGATTCAACCCATTTACTCTACTATAGACTGTATGACAGTGATTTAGCTGATAAATGGGTTGATATCACACGAAAAAATCAAATAGCCAATAAAGAACTTTCCTTTAAGTTTACAAACAGAACACACAGAGACTTACCAGAAGTAACAGAAAACTTCAATAAGCTAATTGATAAGATTAATAGGCTCTACGATAAACAGTTGCCACAGTATGAAAGTTTAGATACTGAAAAGTTAAATTATCTACACGAAGAGTTTGAAGTATATGGCGACAGAGTCAAAGAGTTAGTTAGAGATAACAAATACAGTGAAGAACTTCATCAATCTTTTCTAAGATTGAACGAAGCTATACATTTGATAGAAGATGTTTTAAAAACACGAACTCGACCGTGGCCGAGTTTTGCTATGCTCTATGATTATGTCCCCCAAGAATATCACGCACCCATTAACGAAGAAGATAAGTTTTGGTTGCGTCCAGGACTACAATGGGGTAAGCTCTATCTTGGGTACAACACCTTAGGCAAAGATTGGTTAAAGGTTCAGGCGGACAACGATTTAGAAGTTATTGAAAGAGACCAAGTAAGACCACAAGAAAGATTTGCCGCAGAAACGTGGCTTAATTTTGGTCCGGATCAAGATCATAACTTTAACCTTATAAAGTTTTATTACTGGTGGAAAACTTTACCAGAGAATCTACAAAAGAAAGTTCCAATATACGACTACAACAAATTGACCCTTGGTCGTTTTGTGATCGGAGAGTTAGTCATTGACGATTATTTTTTAGGATTTCATAACAGTTTAGAAGATTGGATGTTGCCCCGCCATCCATGTAAGCTCAAGTGGAACTTAGAAGTATTTTCTACTTTTCGAGAATTAATTAGTATTGAGATTATTCGTGAATAAAGATCTTAAGTCATTCTTTGATACTAACAGGAAATTCAAATGGAGGCCCGGGCCTCCCGTTCCTCAGGATATATGGACCAGTGATTGGCCTTGGGTTCCTTATCAAAGAGCCTTAGATCCATATTTGGCCTATAGTGAATTACAGACTATTGATCATTTGTTTGTTGAACATAGAGAAGATGATAAAGTCGG
>Ga0129333_10001896_pt1 | contig 19179 bp, 25 predicted proteins | sample CPB6_08_DNA_FD_94474 | JGI IMG/M metagenome (GOLD analysis project Ga0129333, IMG submission 94474) | Freshwater to marine salinity gradient microbial communities from Chesapeake Bay, USA - CPBay_Sum_0.6_0.8_DNA | ecosystem: Environmental > Aquatic > Marine > Coastal | place: USA: Chesapeake... | reverse complement strand
GGTTTCCGACTGGTTGATGGTAATACCGTTTGGCATAACGGTCCTGTGATTGAAGCACTTGAGCGTGGTGCAGTCCTCCTTCTTGATGAGATTGACCTTGCATCTAACAAGATTATGTGTCTTCAGTCCATCCTTGAGGGTAAGGGTGTCTTCCTTAAGAAGATTGGTCGCTATGTCCTCCCTTCTCCTGGTTTCACTGTGGTTGCTACAGCAAACACGAAGGGTAAGGGTAGTGAAGACGGTCGTTTTATCGGCACTAACGTGCTCAACGAAGCATTCCTTGAGCGTTTCCCTGTGACCTTTGAGCAGGAGTATCCCACTCCTAAGATTGAGGCAAAGATGCTCAACAACTACTGCGTTGAGTTGGACTGCTGCGATGACAAGTATATTCAAAACCTTGTCTCTTGGGCAGACATCATTCGCAAGACGTTTGCTGATGGTGGGGTTGATGAGGTTATCTCTACTCGTCGCCTGGTGCACATTATTCGTGCTTACAGCATCTTCTCTGACCGTGTGAAGGCAATCAAGATGTGCCTCAATCGTTTCGATGACGAAACCAAGCAGTCCTTCCTTGAGTTGTATGATAAAATCGACAACGAGGTTGACGTGACTGTTGACAATCCCCTCAATTTCTGATACTCTACATACATAATCTATCCTAACTATGGCATTCAAATACAACGAAGAACCAATTCTTGATGAGTTGCGCCAATACATTCTGGATACCTATCGTCAACACTACTCAACTGGGGATGATGGTATTCAGACTCTTGATTTGATTGAAGCATGTGGCGACGGAGAGGCATTCTGCCGCAGTAACATTCTCAAGTATGCATCTCGCTACGATAAGAAAGGCACTGCCCGCCGCGACATCCTAAAGGTGCTACACTATGCAGTGTTGTTGCTGCACTTCAACGACAAAAACGCAAACCTTGAAAACTACAACCACTGATTATGCAAGACGAAGCACAACTCAATGTAAAACTCAGCAAGGGCACCATTGACCTGCTGCGTAACTTTAGCACCATCAACAAGTCCATCCTTATCAATCCTGGTAAGTTTGTGCAAACCATCTCTCTGAATAAGAATATCATTGCTATGAGTGATATTCGTGAGAGTGTTCCCGAGCGTATGGCAATCTATGACCTGCCTCTCTTCCTTGGAGCACTATCTCTGTTTAAACAACCGATGCTCTTCTTCCCTGATGATAAGAAAGTCATCATCTACGATGAAGAAACTAGGGGTAAGACTACTTTCTACTATAGCGACCCTGACATCATCGCAACTCCTCCTCAGTTTAATCCAAATATCCCAGAGAAAGAGTTGCACTTTGACCTTCCTCAGCAAGATATGCAGCAACTGATGCAGGCATCTAAGGTGTATGGTGTTGAAGACCTGTGCATTTATGGTTATGAGGGTGAGTATAGTATCTGTGTAAAGGACAAGAAGAATGAGACCTCTAACGTCTTCTCTCTTCCACTGAAGAAAGTGCTGTTTGATAACTCTCCTGGCACTGAGGTTGACCCAGAAACACGTCGCAACTTCTGTTACTGTTTCAAGGTTGAGAATCTCAAACTTCTGGACGGCAGTTATCACGTTTGTATCAGTCGCAAAAATATTGCCAACTTTACTTCTCTGAGTGCATCGTCTCTTAACTACTACATTGCACTAGAACCCAACTGATTCACGGGGACTTAGGTCCCCTATTTTGTTAACCTCTGCCGCGATACCATACTATGTCTGATAATTTTCTCTGGGTTGAAAAGTATCGTCCTCAAACCATTGAGGACTGTATTCTCCCAGATGCCACTAAGGAAGTCTTTCGTGGTTTCCTTCAGCAGGGTGAGATTCCCAACCTGTTGCTTGCTGGCACCGCTGGCGTAGGCAAGACTACAGTTGCTAAGGCACTGTGTGCTGAGATGGGCGCTGATTGCTATGTAATTAACGGGTCAGACGAGGGTCGTTTTCTGGACACCGTGAGGAATAATGCCAAGACCTTCGCTAGCACCGTCTCTCTGACCTCTGAGGCACGTCACAAGGTCATTATCGTGGATGAGGCAGACAACACCACCCCTGACGTGCAACTGCTCCTGCGAGCATCTATTGAGGAGTTTCAGAAGAATTGTCGATTCATCTTCACTTGTAACTACAAGAATAAGATTATCTCTCCCCTGCACTCTCGATGCTCAGTAATTGAGTTTTCTGCCAAGGGGCAAGAGAAGAAGCAGATTGCCGCATCATTCTTTGGTCGTGTCACTCAGATTCTCGATTCCGAGAATGTTGAATACGACAAGAGGGTGGTTGCTGAAGTTATCCAGAAGTATTTCCCAGACTTCCGTCGCACCCTGAATGAGTTGCAGCGGTATTCATCGTCTGGTAAAATCGATACTGGTATTCTTGCATCTGGAAATGATGTAAATATCTCTAACCTTGCAACTCATCTGCGAGGTAAAGAGTTTACCAACATGAAGAAGTGGGTCGCTCAGAATATGGACAATGACCCCATCACTATTATGAGGAAAATCTATGACAGTCTCTATTCTTATCTTGACCCCAAGTCAATTCCTGAAGCAGTGCTTATCATCTCTGAGTATCAGTACAAGTCTGCTTTCGTTGTTGACCAAGAGATCAACATGGTGGCATTTCTAACTGAGATGATGATGAGGTGTGAGTTTAAATGAGACAGGAATACTCAACTAAAGAGTTATTTCCAGTCAGGTGCTTCGCTTTCACAGCGTCAGAGCACCTGACTGCTTCTGCTTTAGAAGCATGTAGGGAAATCAAATACAAGAAGTATAACGAACCGTATGGTGTTGGAACCTCAGATGAAATACAACACCTTCATCAATTCAGATTCCTTCATGAATGGTTTCAACAATGTGTGGATACTCTTCATGTAGATTATGCGTGGAATTGTGACCGTTTGGTAGTAAATAAGTCTTGGGCAAACCGCTCTGACGCTGGCACAGGTCACCATCACTACGCTCATAGGCATCCCATGTCTTTCCTCAGTGGCATCTTCTACCTTACTGAGGGTGCTCCTACGGTCTTCCTAGACCCCAATGACAGGAGAGAGTGGGGTCAATTTACTCTGGATGGTGGACCTGAGGATGAGTGTCGATATTACTATCATGGTGGTCCTGGTGGATTGATATTATTCCCTAGTTATGTGGTGCACTCCTCCGTCCCCAATGATACAGAGTTTGATAGATATACTATCGCATTCAATACTTTCCCATCTGGTAATGTAAACTCTGGTGCATGGGATAGGTCCATGGCAGAAGTTACAGTTAGGGGATGGTCTCCATCTGAGTTAGGTCCATTACGTTTAGATGATTATGCAAGGCAGTGAAATTCAACTCTTTCCAGTTTTAGTTAGAAAGTATCAGATACCAAACTATGAAGAATTAAATGCCAATCTAATTCAGGCATTTCCGACGTTTCCTGCCATGCAAGCAAACCTCCCAGAGGGGGTAATTACAAGTAGACCAGATCTACACAAGGCAGAAATCGACCCAGTAAAAACAATCGTCCAGCATTTCAATGATGCTCTTGAGGATTATAGACTTGCATATCAGTTATGTTGTGATAGACTAGAGATAACTCTATGCTGGTTTAATCATGCCCCTGCAGGAAGTGGTTTTGGACATCCTTTACATCGCCACCCAATGTCCTACGTTAGTGCGGTATACTACCTCACTGAGGGCGCTCCTACCATCTTTGATGACCCTTGCACCCCTAGGACTTATGATACTCTTGACGTATGGCGTGAGGATTTGATGGCAGCAGATCTGGGTATTAACGAGAAGATTGATGCTGTGCCTGGTCAGTTAATTATTTTCCCAGCGTGGTTGAGACATTTCTCGGGAAGACAGATGGAGCAGTTTGACAGGTGGTCCATGTCCTTTAACGCTATGCCTGCTGGTCGTGTTAATATAGGTCCATGGGGTCTTCCCCAACTCAACGTGGAGTATCACTGTGATTGACTTTCAGCAGATGGACCTGATAAGGTTCTCTAAATTTTTGACTACTGTAGATGACAATGGCGGTGACCCAACTTTGTATTTTGATTTGGGTAGGATGATTGAAATTGCCCTTGCCGAATATAGCAATGGTCTGTTGAAGAGGATAGTCGGTGCCCATGGTAAAGACCTAGTTGATGCTGAGGGAATTTCCTATGAATCCAAAAAGGTAACATTTGCCAATAAACTTAGGATGGATGTTAGGAATGCTGTTGTTTTAAATTATCGAGGAAATGCAGATATAAGTAAGTTTAAACCAGCAGACTATTACATCTTCACAGACCCTAGTATTATCAGAGCATGTTGTGTCCCTGGGCATATGCTGTATAATATTAGGACAACGGATTCAGGTGTTACTGCTTCCGCAGATCCAACCCAAGACCACTTCTTCTTGGATGGGATTCTCCCCGAGTATCGTTTGTCTAGGCAATACTTTACTGAGAAGAATGACTTTGTTATGAATTTTATTGAGAGTATCAAATGAAGTATTTGAAAACCCCCCTCCGTTATCCTGGAGGTAAATCAAGGGTGGCACCGATGTTGATTGAAAAGTTTCCATCCAACATCAGTGAATTCCGAGAACCATTTCTCGGTGGCGCGCCTGTAGCACTTCTGTTTACTCAGAAGTATCCTGATATTCCCGTCTGGGTAAATGATAAGTATGAATACCTATACAACTTTTGGGTCTCTCTACAAGAAAACGGTGACGAATTATCTGATATCCTTGTTGGCATCAAAGAGGACAACAGCACCGAAGAAAAAGCAAAAGAGTTATTCAATTCTGCTAAAGAAGAGATATCCGAGGCAGATCCTTTTCGCCAAGCTGTGCTTTTTTGGATTCTTAATAAGTGCTCTTATAGCGGGTTGACTGAGAATTCTTCATTCTCACCTCAAGCATCCAATCAAAACTTTACTACTCGTGGTGCTCGTCACCTGAAATCCATATCTACCATTATTCAGGACTGGCATATCACCAACGCCGATTACTCAGACCTACTAATGGAAGATGGTGACGGAGTATTCTGCTTCCTTGACCCACCATACAAAATCAGCACATATCTCTATGGCACTAATGCTGAGATGCACAAAGGATTCAACCACGAATACTTTGCCGAATGCTGTGCTGCTTCTCCTAATGACTGGATGGTTACATATAACAATGATGATGACATCAAGCAGTTGTTTCCAGACTTCAACCAGGAAGAGTTTCGTATTACCTATGGCATGAAGCATCGAGCAGACAACAAACTCAAGACTGAGTTGCTCGTCACAAACTACACTGAAGTAAGTCCCCTGCAACAACTATTCGTATGAGCAAAGAGCACGAGATTCCCCTGAAAGATTATCTGAATAGCATTAACCTTAAGCAGGGTGACCTTACAGAAGACGAAAGGGCGATGAAGAAGTATCCTGCCTATGTCATTAACAAGTGCCTTATGCATCATATCGATACCGTAATGCACTCCAACGAGATGAATGCATCAGGGCATCTTGATAACGACCTGCAATATCAATATTACCTATATAGTATCAGGAAATCCAAAAGATTTTCTCCTTGGGATAAGAAGTCGAAAGACAGTGATTTAGACATAGTGAAAAAATACTATGGTTACAACACTGAGAAAGCTCAACAAGCGATGAAGATTTTGACTAGGGAGCAACTTGAGGTAATTGAAACTAAATTGAATACTGGAGGAAAAAGATGAGTGAGGAGATCACTTGGTCTCAAGACATGATGCTAGAGGTTGCGCTTAAAGAGCCTGACGACTTCCTTAAGGTGAGAGAAACCCTCACTCGCATTGGAGTTGCATCACGCAAAGAGCGTAAACTGTATCAGTCTTGCCATATCCTGCATAAGCGTGGTAAGTATTACGTTGTGCATTTTAAAGAGTTGTTTGCACTTGATGGCAAACCAACAAACATTACCCTGAATGATGTGCAGCGTCGTAATCGTATCGCTAAACTTCTTTCCGACTGGGGTCTGATTGATATTATTTCTTCAGTAACTGAAGATGACCTTGCACCCCTTAACCAAATTAAGGTTTTATCCTTCAAGGACAAAGGTGATTGGACACTAGAATCCAAATATAATATTGGCAAAAAGAAAACTGCTGATGTTTAGTAAGGTATTTAAAGACATGCTACCTAAAGTTTCCGAAGGTGCAGACAGAGAAGAAAAAAGAGAATGGTTAAGTGATCTTGTTAGAATTACAATTCTGATTTGGTCTGCTGGTTTACTTACTGCTTCATATGTAAGACTCCCAGGTGGTCAAAAAGTCATGGACTTTGACCCCACATTCATCGCATCCGTTTTCTCTGGGTCCCTTGCTGGATTCGGCGTAGCAGTTGCTAGTAAGAATGCTCTCCCTGGTTCTGGTGGTAACTCAGCTCCTGCTGAGGCACCAGTCCTCGCAACAGCACCCCGCCGCCAGGAAGAGGAAGAGAAGTCCGAGCCCGAGATTGCACCCATCTGGGATGACACCCCCGTAGAGACCCCTGCAGCGTCCTTAGAGGAGCGCGTAGAGGCACTGGAGACCAAGGTTGAAGGCGAGCCTGCATCCGACTCCGAGGATACTGGTGAAGGGTTTGTAAGACCCCGTAGAGGAGACCTGTAATGTGGATTGCTAAGCGCCAATCATTTGGCGGTGAATGGGACTATTTCCAAGATAATTTCAACGATAGTCCCAAATGGACAAAAGACAAGACCCGTGCATTTAGATTTGATGATGAGCAAACTGCTCTGACTCAATCTAATCTGACGGGTCTATATGAAATTGTATTGGAGAAAGTCAATGCAGAAAGTAATTAATGCTCTGGCAGTTACTTCATTTGTATTAAGCGCCTCAGCAGTTGGTGCTGGGATTTATGCTTATATGAATAGGGAGACTCTTATCGAGCAAGCGAAGCGTGAAATTATGGAGGCAGTTATGCCTAAAGGTGTGAAACAACTTACTGAGAAGTTACCAGTAAAAATTCCTACATTTCCATTCTAATCATGGCACAATCCCCAGCGAAGGATAAGCGGAAGGGGGAGAAGGACAACATCTTCCTTGACATGCTATACAACCTCGTGGTTTATATACCAGTATTGGCAATCACTTGGTTGTGGGAAAAAATTTCAGATTGAGAATTTAGCAGATAACTTCTTAGCAATCTTCTTAGCAGGGGCAAATAGAGATTTAAATCTTTGCTTGCCTTCCTTGCTAAACTTTTCTGCGATCACATCATCAATAATAATCTTGTTATCAATCTCATAGAGAGAATTGATTTCAACTTGGTCACGAATATACTGCTCCACATTATCGACACGCTCTACAAGTCTAGTACCAGTATCGGAGTATTCAAACACATCAATATGTCCCTCGTCTGCTAGCACATAATGTAGGACTGGTTTGACTTGTTTGAGTTTAATTTTAAACTTCTTCTTGGTTGCTTCTTTGATTAGTGGCTCTGCAGCATTCTTGAGAGTATTGAATACTGTTGTAGCAACCATCGTGGCTGCAGTAGTAACTACGGCGACAGAACCAGCCGTAGCAACAAGAGAAGGGTCAGGTAGATTAATATCGATTCCATTGACAGTAAATGAGGGAGTTGTAGGTTGTGCTGGGACTTCTATTTGGGGAGTTATAGGTTGGGGGGTTTGGACTGCTGGTGGTAGTTGAGGGGTAGGGGTAGTATTAGGTAACTCTCTATTCTTCTGTGCTTCTTCTGCTGCTTGTTTCTCTTTCTCTGCCTTTACTGCAGCATCAAATTCCTCTTGTGTGGGCACATTTACAACTGGATATGGTATCCTGGTATTGGGTGCATCGATAACAGGGACTTCAAGACCTCTAACCACTGGTGCTTCAACACTACGAACTACTGGTCTCTCTATGGTGGGAATGATAGAGGGACCATCAATTCGATTGATGTTTGCATTTGGCACCTTAATCGGATTATTTCCGATTAAGGGTATCAGATTAGGATTCTCAATTGGATCCATTTACAACGTCCTGCACTCTGGGATACTTGACAACAACATCAGCACAGATCTTATAGTAAGGACTATCTGGATGGAACATAACTCCAGCCTTATATGCCTCACCACATTTGAGCAATCTCACCAATTCAAAATCCAGACGTGCTTTATCTGCTTCTGCCTTTTGTCGTTCAATCTCAACTTTTGCTCTTGCTTTGCACAACTCCATCAATCCACCATCTAGGGGGATGTTGAATCCAGCTGAGATACCATAGTTGTCATTTCGGGAAGCAAATGTTTCTGGGTCATCACTTTGATTACCACTCTTCAGCGCGAAGGGGGACACAGAGAATGTTGCACCTTGGCAGGACACGCCTGCACCGTAGGTGTTGAGGGCATAAGGACCTTGTAATACTTGTACAGCCTGGTTAGTAACATTACCAGTAGCACTGGCGCTAGGACCAGCGATGTTAGTGTTTGACGGAGCACTTTGAGCGAGTGCGGATCCACAAAGTAAGGCACTTGTTACTGCGTAAAGACTGAGATTGATGTAGTGGTTGATTCCACTTCTGTTGTTCTGTCTATCCATGTTTCTTTTGCCACTCCAGGTCCAAGGTATGTTTCGCTGAACTGGAATGGGGCACCTTGTGTCATAATGGAATACCCAGTACCACGCTGAGGTGTGCTAGGAATATTGATATTAGTTCCAGTTACAGTATAAGATTCACCAGTTGTATATTCAACTTGACGAATAGTTTCTACAATTCTTGTAGATGATTCTGTAGTTGCATTGATTGTGCCCCTAGTAAAATTAGGCACAACACTTTCTGCTAGGGCAGGTGAAGAAGTCCCTAGCAGGATCAAACCTGCTAGGAGATACTTCATTTGAATACGCTCAACTCAATCGTTCTTTGACCTGTAGCGGTAGTGCCAGCACCACCAGCAGTTACAGTAGGAACACCAGTAGTTGAAAGTGTGCCAGCAAGAGATCCTTTTTCACCACCTACCTGAGTCACACTATCCCCATAAAGATTGGGAGTAGCAATAACACCACTGGTTACTGTTTGTGTAGTTACAGGTGTATCGGCATCAATAAGACTCTCACTGAATGAGAATGCTTGTCCAGCAGTATTGATATCGTAGGTTCCAGCACCACCTACACCACCAAAGGATGAGGATTGGATGTTGGTTCCAGAAGCAGAATAAGATGCACCAATTCGTGTGGATTGCACTGCAGCACCATCAACTTTAAGTTGGATAGAATCAGTAATTCTTGATGTGATTTCAGCGGCACTAACAGGCATAGCAAAGAATAACGAAAAGAGTAATAGTCTTTTCATTTTCTTAAAATTGGGGTCATCTGTATTTATACGATGCTTCCATTTGGGGACATCCGTATAAAATGTTACGGTCTCCACCAACTATAAAAACTAGGTTGTCTGGTTAAATACTAATGTCAGATGCTTCGGGTCTGGCAAACTCACTCGCTTTTAAAGGAGACAACAATGTACACGACTAAATTCAGTTACAAGGCAGAGCATCTTGATAAGTTTCTGTCTGATGTTGAAAAGTATTCCATTGGTATGGATGAATGGTTACACCGATTCTCGACTCTACATGAGACCAGTGGTAACTACCCACCATACAATCTTGTAAAGGAATCATCCTGCGAATTCCGATTGGAGATTGCAGTTGCTGGCATTGCAAAAGATGATATTGAAGTCAGCACTGAGTGGAATAAACTCCACGTTGAGACTAAGAGTCAAGAAGCAACTGATGTTGAATATATGCATCGTGGACTCGCCAAACGTGGCTTCAAGCGATCATGGACACTCTCTGATGATATTGAGGTCTATGAGACATCGCTTCAAGATGGTTTGCTAACCATCAAACTTCGCAGGGTGATTCCAGACCATCAGAAGAAGAAGATTTACACTCTCTGATTCTTGCTATATAATATACAACTAAAGAGACTCCCGCTCGGAGTCTCTTTTTGTATGGAGTCTTATGTATGAATCACTATGTAAATTTGTGCCCACCTTATTGCGAAACGTCTGATACCTTGACGGTAGATATCCCAACTGAATACATGGATGATTTTCTGCGGTTAGTGTATGCACTTGCCGATGAGCAGAATGTCACCCCTCGCAAAGCATTTGGCGAGATGGTGAAGTATACTTATTACAATTTAATGGAGAAAACTTATGAGCGTAAAAATCGCAAGAATGCAAAGCGGGGAAGACGTGATAGCTGACATCAAAGAAGTCAGAGCAGATGCTACTACTGCTGTCCCCCTTGCTTATGAGTTTGTCCAAGCATACTCTGTGATGATTGAGCAACCAACTGATCAAATTCAATTCCTTGCTGAAGAAGGTGAATCGGAACCAGCACAAGAGGTTGACCTTGCAAATGTTCAACTTCGTTTATATCCTTGGTCTCCACTTACAACTGGTCGTAATATTGTTACTATCAATTCAGTAGTGTCAATCTCAGACCCACATGAAAATGTGATGGACATCTACCACAAGACGCTGAAGAAGTATAAGCCTGCAGCAATGAGTGTTTATTTTGATGAGGTTGATGACCATGCCCGTGATTAAAATCCTAGTGCTCAAGTATGACCTATCGGTATATCTGATTGGGTCGGTGATTGAGTTGGATGAGGAGCCAAGTCTCCTTATCGAAAATTGTTATTCAATTCAAGACGATGGCACTTTGGAGCAATTCCCCAAACACTCGGTACAGCGTGATGTCTTCTTGACATCCACGGATGTTTTGACTATACTAGATCCAGCACCCGATGTGCTCGCTCAGTATACCCTCAAACTACCTGTTAATGAGTAAATTCTATACCAACGTTTGTCTCCTGGGTGATGACATTCTCTATCGCGGATATGAGCACGGTAATCCTGTGCAATACCGAGAGAAGTCATCACCTATTATGTTTCTAGTCCCTGCTGCTCAAAGCAAACCATCCAAGTATAAAACTTTGGATGGTCGTTATGCCCACGAGAAGCAGTTTGATGGTGCACGGGAGGCACGGGAATTCATGAAGCAGTATGAAAATGCTGCTGGCATGGAGGTCCATGGGTATGAGAGGTTTGTATATCAGCACATCGCCCAGAAGTTTACTGGGGAGATTGATTATGACATGACCAAGATGAAAATCTATACGATTGACATTGAGGTTGCTTGTGAGAATGGTTTCCCTGATGTGGAAGCATCTGCTGAGGAGATGCTATGCATCACTATCAAGGATGTGAATACTAAGGAAATCATTACTTGGGGCACACGGGAGTTTGTGCCACCTAAAGATGTTGAGTATCGTGTCTTCTGGACTGAGCAGGAGATGCTTACCGACTTCCATACATGGTGGTGCACTAACACTCCTGACATCATTACTGGTTGGAATAACAATCTGTATGACATCCCATACATCTGTCGTCGAATTGAGAGGGTGCTTGGTGAGAAGTGGAAGAAGTCATTGTCTCCTTGGAATCGTGTGATTGACAGGGAGATTCTTATCAAGGGTCGTAAGAATATTGCATATGAGTTGACTGGTATCAGTATCCTTGACTACCTAGACTTGTATAAGAAATTCACCTATACCAATCAGGAGTCATATCGTCTTGACCACATTGCAATGGTTGAGTTGGATGACGCCAAGTTGGACCACTCTGAGTTTGAAAACTTCAAGGACTTCTACACTTCTGACTGGCAACGCTTTGTGGAATACAACATCCATGACGTGAATCTGGTTGACAAACTGGAGGACAAACTCAAGTTGATTGAGTTGGCAGTTGCCATGTCATACGACGCCAAGGTTAATTTTGAGGATGTGTATTCTCAAGTGCGTATGTGGGATACGCTTATCTACAATGACCTTACCAAGCGTAACATTGTAGTCCCTCCCCGCTCAACTTCACAAAAGGATGATAAGTATGCAGGTGCATATGTCAAAGAGCCGATTCCTGGCATTTATGATTGGGTGGTCAGTTTTGACCTCAATTCTCTCTACCCTCACCTTATTATGCAGTACAACATTTCTCCAGAAACTCTGGTTGAAAGAAGACACCCAACCGCAACTGTTGATGGAGTGTTGGATAGACGAATCGAAATCAACGGAGATTTTGCTGTGTGTCCCAACGGGGCACAATACCGCAAAGACATCCATGGTTTCCTACCTGAAATGATGCAACGAATCTACGATGAAAGGACCATTTATAAGAAACGAATGCTACACGCTAAGCAGCAATATGAAACTGCACCGTCCGTGGCATTACAAAAAGACATTGCAAAGTTTAACAACATCCAAATGGCAAGGAAGATTCAACTCAACTCTGCCTATGGTGCCATCGGAAACCAATACTTCCGATACTACAACTTGGCGAATGCTGAGGCGATTACTCTCTCAGGTCAAGTTTCGATTCGTTGGATTGAAAACAAAATGAATTCTTATCTGAATAAGATACTAAAGACTGAGGATAAAGATTATGTTATTGCTTCTGATACTGACTCCATTTATCTTAACATGGGTCCTTTTGTACACTCGGTATTCAAAGACCGAAAGGCGAGCGATGAGAGCATTGTTGGGTTCCTTGACAAGGTGTGTAAGGTGGAATTTGAGAAGTATATCGAGAATTCTTACAAAGAATTGGCAACCTATGTGAATGCTTACGAGCAGAAGATGCAGATGAAGCGAGAGAATATCGCTAACAAAGGTATCTGGACTGCCAAGAAGCGTTACATCCTCAACGTCTGGGACAGCGAAGGTGTCCGCTACGAGAAACCCAAACTCAAGATGATGGGCATCGAAGCAGTCAAATCTTCTACCCCAGGTCCTTGTCGCGTTGCAATTAAGCAAGCACTTCAGACCATTATGAATGGCACTGAAGAGGATGTCCAAAACTACATCAAGAAGTTTCGGAAAGAGTTTGAGAGTATGCCTGTCGAAGAGATTGCATTCCCCCGTGGTTGCAATAACATCGCCAAGAATTCTCATCCAGCAACAATCTATGGCAAGGGTTGCCCCATGCATGTGAGGGGTGCTCTCCTGTATAACTTCTGGGTCAAGAGAAAGAAACTCACTCACAAGTATCCTCTTATCCAGGAAGGCGAGAAGATTAAATACGTCATGCTCAATCAACCAAATCGTATCAACGAGAATGTTATTTCATTCTTCCAGACTCTTCCAACCGAGTTTGGACTTGACAAAAGCATCGACTATGACCTACAGTTTGAAAAGAGTTTCCTTGACCCACTCAAGGCAATCCTTGATACGATTGGTTGGAAAGCAGAAAAAGTAAACACATTGGAGGCACTTTGGTCGTGAGTTTTTTAACTGACATTGTAAAAGAAATTGATAATGAATATGCTGGTCTGGTTTCTGACGGAGTGGCAGCGGGCGATACTGGCACTTTCATTGATACTGGGTCCTACATCTTTAATGCTCTGGTGTCTGGATCTATCTTTGGTGGCATCCCGTCGAATAAAATTACAGCTATTGCTGGCGAGTCTTCAACTGGTAAGACTTTCTATTGCCTTGGCATTGTTAAGCATTTCCTTGAGACTGACCCTGATGCTGGTGTAATCTACTTTGAATCCGAGTCTGCTATCTCTCGGGACATGATTGAGTCTCGCAAGATTGATAGTAAGCGTATGGTGATTGTGCCTGTCACTACTGTGCAAGAGTTTCGCACTCAGGCAATCAAGATTCTGGACAAGTATCTGGCACAGAAAGCAGAAGACCGCAAACCTATGATGTTTGTGCTTGACTCTCTGGGTATGCTGTCCACATCTAAGGAGATTGAAGACTCTGAGGCAGGTAAAGAGACTCGTGACATGACTCGTGCTCAGGTTGTGAAGTCTATCTTCCGTGTGCTTACCCTCAAATTGGGTAAAGCAAATGTGCCTATGCTGGTCACCAACCATACATATGATGTGGTGGGTGCATATGTGCCAACCAAAGAAATGGGCGGTGGTAGTGGTCTGAAGTATGCTGCATCTCAAATCATCTACCTGTCTAAGAAGAAAGAGAAAGACGGCACAGAAATCGTTGGTAATATTATCAAAGCGAAAGCAGTGAAGTCACGTCTAACAAAGGAGAATAGTGATGTTGAAACCCGTCTTTACTATGACGAGCGTGGACTGGACCGCTATTATGGACTACTGGAGTTGGGTGAGAAATACGGAGTATTCACCAGGGTTGGGAATCGCTACAAAGTTGGTGAACTTTCTGTTTATCCTAAGTCTATTCTCGCTGATCCCGAGAAATATTTCACCGCCGAAGTGATGCAAGCACTAGATGAAGCAGCAGCACAGGAGTTTAAGTATGGAGCTTAAGGATTATATCAAGGTATATGATGGCACTGTCGATGATAACTTCTGTCGTAATGCCATCAGACTGTTTGAAGAGTCAACCGATAAGGTATACCCGATTGATGTTGCTAATAAGATTCAATGCTCTGCCATGAATCTTACCGAGGAGGCAGAGAAGAATAAGGTAACAGAGTTTATCACTCTTCAGAATGCTATTGTCCAACCTATCATCAATGCTGGTATCCAATACTATACCGACACACAGTGCGACAAGTATTGGCCAAGCAAGAATGCTCTAGAGCAAATCAAGATGGTTAGATACTCAGCAAAGAAGGGTGATTATTTTGACCTTCACATTGATATTGGTGACCTTGAATCTGCAAGACGATTTATGGCATACCACATCTATCTTTCTGATGTTGAATCTGGAGGAGAAATGGAATTTCCATTGGCAGGTGTTACAATCACTCCCAAACGTGGTAGAATTGTTATGCATCCATCGACATGGCAGTATCCCTCTATCGAGCATAAGTCAACCAGTCAGGATTTGTATAAACTAACCACCTATCTCCACTATCAATGAGTCTAAAGATTGAAGAAATTGCCCTTAGTAAACTCATTCTTGATGAGGACTACTGTAGAAAGGTAATCCCTTTTCTCAAGGATGAGTATTTTGATATGCTTACCAATCGTGTGCTGTTTGCCACGATTAATGAATACGTCTCTAAGTTTGACGCTACTCCAGAACCCAATGCTCTGAAGATTGAGGTTGAAAATCGTCGTGATATTAGCGAGGAAGTTTACCGAGAGATTGAGCAGTTTCTAGACAACCTAGATAGGCAGCATTACAATGCTGAGTGGTTGCTAGATGCCACTGAGAAGTGGTGTAAAGAGAGGGCAATCTATCTTGCTCTCATGGAGTCTGTAAAGATTGCAGATGGGCAAGACAAGACTCGTACTAAAGACGCTATCCCCTCCATTATGTCGGAGGCGTTGAGTGTCTGTTTTGATGACCATGTTGGTCACGATTACATCCAAGATTCAGAAGAGCGTTATGATTTCTACCACAGAAAAGAAGAGAAAGTCCCATTCGATTTGGACTATTTCAACAAAATTACAAAAGGTGGTCTTCCTAACAAGACTCTCAACATCGCTCTTGCTGGCACGGGTGTCGGGAAAAGTCTATTCATGTGCCATCATGCTAGTGCCTGCCTCTTGCAGGGGCGCAACGTACTCTACATTACACTTGAAATGGCAGAGGAGAAGATTGCTGAACGAATTGATGCCAACCTCCTTGACATCCCCATCCAAACTTTGAGTGACCCTCTCTTTACCAAAGAGAAATACAACTCTAAAATCTATGCTCTTCGCCAGAAGACTCAGGGCACTCTGGTTATTAAGGAATACCCAACTGCATCAGCACACGTTGGTCACTTCAAGGCACTTCTAAATGAGTTGTCTCTGAAGAAAGGATTCCACCCAGACATTATCTTCATCGACTATCTAAACATCTGTGCCTCTGCACGTTACAAAGGCACGATTGTCAACTCCTATACTTACGTCAAGGCGATTGCTGAGGAGTTGCGTGGACTTGCTGGTGAGCATAATGTCCCTGTTGTCTCTGCTACTCAAACTACTCGCTCTGGATACGGTAACTCTGATGTGGAACTTACTGATACTTCTGAAAGTTTTGGTTTGCCTGCTACTGCTGACCTTATGTTTGCTCTCATCTCGACGGAAGACCTAGAGAATATGGGGCAGATTATGGTCAAGCAGTTGAAGAATAGATACAATGACCCCACGATGTATAAACGCTTCATTGTGGGTATTGACAGAGCGAAGATGAGATTGTATGATTGTGACCAAAGCGCACAAGATGACATCATCGATGCAGGAGACATCCCATCTTCTCCAGTAGCGTTTACTGAAACCAAGAAAACATTCGACGGATTTAAGATTTAACATGACTGAAGACCCTAAGTTTACAAACGAAGTTGGCGGTGGCATCGACGAGGAAGTTGAGAAGATTAATAACGCTGCTCAGGAGCGTAGTAATCAAGAGCGTCAACGTGTAGAAGAAGTTGCTGATGCAACTCCCAAGTCTATTGATGACGCACTCAATGACCCGAATGTGAAGGGTGCCGCTAAGACTCGTAAACGAGTTGCCGAGAAAAAGAAAGAGCAAGAGGATGCTGAGAAAGGTCCTAAGAAGTTTGAGATTGACCTTGACCGATACACTGAGTTTGTTGATGGTGTAACGTCTGAGGCAAGCAAAGACTTCGATGCTCTGATTGCACGTTATGCTGAGTTGAATGCTGCTGGTTGTAAGATTCAACGTCTCGACACTGCTGCCTCTGGTCTGGTTGCTGAAGGTGGTGAGTTTATGGAGATTGTCAAGAAACTGAAATTCCAAGGCAAACCCTGGGATGAAGCAAACAAGGAGCACCTGACTAAAGAATTGGGTGACATCATGTGGTATGTTGCTCAAGCAGCACTTGCTCTCGATGTGCGTCTTGATGAAGTCATCTACATCAACACTCTGAAACTTGCAGCACGTTATCCTGATGGTATCTTTGATGTGCACTACTCAGAGAATCGTTGCCCTGGTGATATCTGATTCTAAATAGAGGGGTAAGATACCCCTCTTTTTTAATGGCATCAGTAAAAGACAAGAAGTGGGAAAAGTATTTCAAAGGTCGCACAGTAGAGACATTTGTTAAGGCAAATAGTAAAGCAACTGCAACTAAGAATAAGACCAATGACAATACTACTCTCCCCCACGGCACACCTATTATGGTTGTTGGTGGAAATACCTATGACTTTGGTAGTCATAGAGTAGATATTATCTACAATAATAAGCCATACACTTTCCCAATCGATTGCATTGAGAAACCTGGCAGAGGTGGGTCTGAGGGCAAGATGAATATCGATGCCACCAAACTAATTGCACAGGGAGATATTGAAGTTATACCAATGCTTCAGGGGCAAGCAAATGTTAAGTGTAAATGCTTCCATAGTGCAACAGAATTATATGATGCAGTCTTGGCTGGATTGGATAAAGAGCCATCAGTCCCAGAATCTGTGATGGACCAGATGGTAGATTACTTTACTGATAATCTAAGAGGTGATTACAATATCATTTGGCAGGAAGGTATCACCGACAGTCAGAGGACTGAGTTGGGCAAATATTTTGGTGAAGTATTGATTGGATACTTGGGACTTAATAACGTTAGTGGGCATACTTCATTAAGTCCTTGGTCTGGTAAGCGTATTAAATGTTTCATAGTGCCAGACGACCCATCGTTTGCTGGTGTTGACTCTGCTTTCCTATGCGAAAATGGTGAGATTGTTCCTATCTCATCTAAGTTTGGTAAGGGTGCTCAAGCATCTATCTTCGCCAACATCATCCCTGTAGCAATTAAAAACTATTCGACTCTTCCTGCTGGTCCATTGAAGGACATTACTGACATTGCTAAGACATATACTAATCCCCAGAGAGAAGGTAAGAAAATCGTATATGAATATGGCATCAAACATATCTTGAAGGACACCAGCATCAGCAATACATACGATGTCTTTACAAACTTTAAGTCTGGGAAGATTAAGAAGGAGTATGCACACATACTTTCAGACCTTAGGAAGTATGTTGTTGGTGGTGGTGATGGGTCGGAGTCATCTGCAAAGGCATTGATAGATAACTTACCTAATTCAATCAGTGCTATTTTTGCTAGAGGGATGTCGGATAGATTGAATGGTCATTCTGCATCTGTTGAAGCGGCCAAGGCATTAATTGCTGGCAAGAATTTCTATCAGGCAAACCTTCAAGATGGTGATTGGATGCGTGGGAAGGTGTTTTTCAGAATCACCAAGGCAGGTGATATGAATCTTAGTTTCACTGGGTCCAAAGCCGCTACCACCGACATTGAGTTGAAGCAGGGATTGGTCAACTACCTGCTCTCCTGACAGTCCATAAACCGTCCACTCTGCCCCCCACCCTGCCCCACTCTGCCCTATAATACAGACATGGCAAAAAACACACACCTAGAGCACCTTGAAGACGATATCTTCAACAGCGGTTACGCTGGTGCTACCAATGCAATCAACTTCCTCAAGTCCCTCCGTGACATGCTGACCATGGGCAGCGGTGGGTCTTCCACGAAGGTGACCGTTAAGTGGGACGGCGCACCTGCAATCATTTGTGGTATCGACCCACTGACCAATCTATTCTTCGTGGGCACTAAGAGTGTCTTCGCAAAGACTGACCCCAAACCATGTTATACGGACGCCGACGTTGACCGTTATTATCCCAACCATCCTATCGCTGACAAACTGAAGAAGTGCTTGGCACTGCTTCCGAATGTGGGTATCACTGGGGTGGTGCAGGGTGACCTGCTGTATACCAAGACTCCACCAAAGGTAAACATGGGTGGTAAACCTTGCTATAAGTTTCGTCCAAACACGATTACTTACTGCGTGGATGCCAACACTGAGTTGGGACGCAAAGTTGCAGCATCTGACCTGGGTATTGTCTTTCACACTCATTACACTGGTAACTCTCTTCCTGAGATGAATGCTGGGTTTGGTGTGGATGTATCTGGTATGCAGGGTAACAAACGTGTTGCTGTATTCTCTGCAACCTTTGAGAATACTAATGGCATTGCCAATCTGAATTCTTCTGAGAAAGCAAGACTGAATAACTCTATTCAAGTTGCAGAGCGTAACCTCAAGGCAGGACGTAAGTTTCTCGATGCCATTCAAAATGACAAGGGGTCATTTGCATTCACTGCCCTGTTTAAGATTTATTTCAACCAAGTAATCAAGGAAGGTCGCATCCCACCCAATGCTTCTACAATGGCAGTAGGGTTTTGCAAGTTTGTTGAT
>Ga0129333_10001895_pt1 | contig 19185 bp, 16 predicted proteins | sample CPB6_08_DNA_FD_94474 | JGI IMG/M metagenome (GOLD analysis project Ga0129333, IMG submission 94474) | Freshwater to marine salinity gradient microbial communities from Chesapeake Bay, USA - CPBay_Sum_0.6_0.8_DNA | ecosystem: Environmental > Aquatic > Marine > Coastal | place: USA: Chesapeake... | reverse complement strand
CCACCTGACGAGCGGGATCGGTTCCTCACCGGCAGCGGCCCCAAGGAGCTCTTCCTGGCCTACTTCTCTGGCAAGCAGCGCTGATACCGCGAGCGCACTGCTACGGTCGGGGGAGCCGCTCACCTAGGGAGGTCCGATGCGCCGCGTCTTCCTCGTCGCCGCTGCCATCGCGGGCGCTGCCGCTGGCGTCGCCGCCTGGCGCAGGTATCACGACACCGACCCCGTCGCCGAGCGCGCGGACGCGTGGGCGGACTCGGTCTCGACGCTGGCACATCGCTCGGCCACCGGGGTGTCCGGCGCCGCGACCAGTGCCGCGGGGCTCGCTGACAAGGCGGCGCAGGCAGCATCGAATGTCGCCCACTCCTCACCGGTGGTGCCACCCGTGGTCGCCGATGCGGTGAGCGCTGCAGCCGCCTCCGCGGGAGCGGCAGTGAGCGATGCCGCTGAGGTGACCTCGTCCGCAGCGTCGTCGGCGGCCAGCGTCACGACGTCAGCGGCCGCGGATGCGGCCGAGGTCGCCAAGGGTGCGGCTGTCGCGGCAGCGGAAGAGCTGAGCGAATCCGATGCCGCTTCAGCGCCGGCAGCCCCGAACCCCGACGCCAAGCAGGCCGAGCCCAAGAAGGCACCCGCGAAAAAGGCGTCGGCCAAGAAGTCGCCCGCCAAGAAGTCGCCGGCCAAGAAGTCATCGACGAAGAAGGCCTCGGCCTCGGCGGATGGGCCCGCCAAGAAGGCCACGTCGAAGAAGACCGCGGACACGAAGCCGGCGCCGGAGGGTGACCCCGGATCCGACTAGGCGGGACCTACTTGACCGGTCCTGACGTCACGCTGACCTGCTTCGTCACCGTGGCGAATGCCCAACTCGAGATGGACACGTCCCAGGAGCCGCGCCTCACTGCTTCGGGGACGGGAAGATTTCCCGGCTCGCGAGCGTTGGACCCTCAAGCGACACTGTCTGCAAGGAGGATCCATGTCTGATCGACCGCTTGTCACCTGGCACAGCGACCCCACCGCGGTGGAGGGTCGTGATGTCCTCGTGCACGCATTCACGGGCTTCCTCGATGCCGGTGGCGCGACCGCGATGGCAGCGCGCGCGCTGCAGTCCCGCGAGCCTCGCCTCCTGGCTACCTTCGACATCGACCAGGTCCTCGACTACCGTGCCCGTCGGCCGGTCCTCACCTTCGTCACCGACCACTTCGCGGCCGTGGACATGCCCCAGATCGCCCTCCACGAGGTCACCGACGCCGCGGGCACGCCGTTCCTGCTCCTGACCGGGCCGGAGCCGGACTACCAGTGGCAGCGCTTCTCGGCGGAGATCCTCGAGATCATCCGCCGCACCGGCACCCGCCTCACGGTCGGGCTGTCGGCGATCCCGTGGCCCGCTCCGCACACACGTCCGCTCGGTGTCACGGTGCACGGCAATGTGCCTTCCCTGGTTTCCAGCCCGCACACGGTCGGTGGCAACCTTCAGGTGCCCGGCCACATCGGCGGACTTCTGGAGCTGCGCCTCGGTGAGGCGGGTGAGCAGGCCATTGGCATCGCGACCCACGTGCCCCACTACCTCGGTCAGTTCGAATACCCCTCAGCCGCGATCACGACCTTGGAAGCCCTGTCGGCAGCGACCGGGCTCGCACTGCCCGTCGACGACCTGCGCGCTCCTGCATCGCGAGCGGAGGGCGAGATCGCCCAGCAGCTGCAAAACAGCGAGGAGTTCGTCACGATCGTCCACGCCCTGGAGCAGCAGTACGACCAGCTCGCCGCCCTCAGGGGAACGGGACCGGTCGCGAGCGGCGGCTCCGAATTGGCGCCCGGCGGCAATGTCCCGTCCGGGGACGAGATCGCGGCCCAGGTGGAGCAATTCCTCGCGGACATGCACGACCGGGAGTCCGGCGACCCCGAATAGCCTGCCCGTCGGGCCCGTCCCCACAGGACATGTGAGACTGGTGCCTCGCCCCGGCGCAGGAAGGACCCGATGAGTGACCGACCAGGTGGCGGCAACGCCACCTTCCGATTCACGGACACCGCGGTGCTCTCCGTCAGCGTCGCCGAGGCACCCATCGTTGTCACCTCCGCTCAAATCGACGAGGCGCTTGCGGACACCTACGCCCGGCTCGACGTGCGCCCGGGCCTTCTTGAGGGCCTCGCGGGAATCGTGGAGCGCCGTTGGTGGCCTGAGGATGTCACTTTCGCGGATGCCGCTGCCATGGCCGGAGCCAAGGCGATCGCCGATGCAGGTGTGGCTCCTGAGCGCATCGGCATGCTCATCGATACGTCGGTCTCGCGTGCGCATCTCGAGCCGTCCGCGGCAGTCGATGTGCACCATCAACTCGGGCTCGCCCCTCACTGCCTCAACTTCGACCTGTCCAACGCCTGCCTAGGCTTCGTGAACGGCATGCACCTGGCCGGCACGCTCATCGACGCGGGCCAGATCGACTACGCCGTGATCGTCGATGGAGAGGGATCCCGCGGGCTGCAGGAGCGCACGATCGAGCGGCTGCAGCGACCCGAGACGACGGTGTCCGACATCTTTGAGAACTTCGCCTCCCTCACCTTGGGCTCTGGAGGTGCGGCGATGGTTCTCGGTCGCGCCACCGAGCATCCCGAGGGTCATCGCTTCGTAGGCGGTGTCTCGCGGGCGGCTACGCAGCACCACAACATCTGTGTGGGTGACATGACGCAGATGCGCACGGACTCTCGCGCGCTGCTCGAGGCCGGACTCGAACTGTCGGCGCAGACCTGGCAGGAGGCGGCAGAGACCTTCGACTGGTCGGATCTCGACCGATATGTCATCCACCAGGTGTCGAGTGTGCACACGCAGGCGGTGACCGCCGCGTTGGGCATCGACCTGGCACGCGTGCCCATGACGTTCCCCCACTACGGCAACATCGGCCCGGCATCTATCCCCTTCACGCTCGCGTTGCAGGTGGATGAGCTTCGTGAGGGCGATCGCATCGGCTGCCTGGGTATCGGCTCTGGCCTCAACGCCAGTGTCATCGAGATCTCCTGGTAGCCCACCGCACGCCATGAGCGCGACATTGCTTGACCTGCCCGGTCTGGACCCTGCCTGGTCGCGGTACGTCGACATTGGCGGAGTGAGCATGCACGTGCTCGAGCGACCGGCGATGGGCGAGCCCGTGCTCACCGTGCTCGCCGTGCACGGCAACCCCACCTGGTCCTATCTCTGGCGACGACTTCTCGCGAGCGCTCCGGCCGACTGGCGCGTGATCGCGGTCGACCAGGTCGGCATGGGCTATTCCGACAGGCTCGCACCCTCCGAGCCGGTGCGTCGGCTCGCCGATCGCGTCGCCGACCTCGGAGCCCTGACCCGGGCCATGGGCGTCACCGGACCGGTGGTCACGGTCGCCCATGACTGGGGCGGCCCTGTTTCGCTGGGCTGGGCCCTCGAGCATCGTGCCGATCTGGTCGGAGTGGTGTTGGCCAACACGGCTGTGCATCAGCCCGAGGGTGCGCCTGCGCCGACGTTGATCCGACTCGCGCGATCGCGGCCACTGCTCGACACCGTCACGAGGCGCACCTCCGCCTTCCTGCGGGGGACCACTGTCATGTCGCGCCACATGCCGGCTGAGGTGGCGCGAGCATTCCGGGCACCGTACGACGGGCGCGCGCGCCGAAAGGCGATCGGTGACTTCGTTGCCGATATTCCGCTATCTCCCGATCACCCGAGTGCGCCCACCCTCGACGCCATCGCCGAAGGCATCCGTGCTCTCGACGTGCCGGTGCTCCTCGCGTGGGGTTCCGATGATCCTGTCTTCTCAGACCGGTATTTGCGAGATCTGGGCGAGCGCATGCCGCATGCTGATGTCCATCGCTACGAGGGTGCCCGGCACCTCGTCACGGAGGATGCACCGACGTGGTGTGCCGATGTCATCTCCTGGATCGACGCCAGGGTGCTTGGGGCGCACATGCCGGGCGCCGAGACTGTCGCCTCCCGCGAGGTCGAGGCCGGTGCGGATCGGGTCATCGTGCCGATCGGTGCGGCGCTCGACGAACGAGCGCGCGACAGCGCGGTGGCACTCGCTGATCTGCGCTCCGACCGCCGGGTGAGTTGGGCCATGCTCGCCGCGCGCACGCACGAGATCGCTGCCGGTCTCGTCGCCTTGGGGGTGCGCCCAGGTGATCGCATCGCCATGCTCGTGCCGCCAGGCGCTGATCTCATCGCTTCCGTCTACGCCGCGTGGCGCATCGGCGCTGTCGTTGTCGTCGCCGACTCCGGACTGGGGGTGCGCGGCATGCGCAGGGCACTGCGCTCGGCGGAGGCGAATCATGTCATTGGTATCCCCGCGGGCCTCGGGCTCGCGCGCACCCTCGGTCTGCCCGGAGTGCGCATCCTTGTCGGACGCACCGGGCCCGCGACACGGGTGCTGGGTGCTGATGCCTCGCTCGCCGAGGTCGCTCGCCGAGGTCGCGAGACCCTTGCGATGTCGGAATTGCCGGCTACCCCGGACAGCAATGCCGACGCGCTCGTGGCCTTCACGTCTGGAGCGACCGGCCCGGCCAAGGGTGTCGTCTACACGCATACGCGACTAGCTCATCTGCGCGATGCCCTGCGCTCCGCGTACGTCATCGGCGCCGGCGATGCCCTCGTGGCTGCCTTCGCCCCGTGGTCGGTGCTCGGCCCGGCCCTCGGAATCCCGTCGGCGATCCCCGACATGGATCTCACCGATGCCAGCACCCTCACGGCCCGGTCATTCGCGGACGCGGCCGGTGCCGTCGGCGGCACGCTGGCCTGGGCCTCACCCACAGCCCTGCGCGCGATCGTGGACTCGGGGGAGCACCTCGACATGCATGAGCGCCGGGCCCTGGATGGCCTGCGCTTCCTGCTCGTGGCCGGGGCACCCGTGCCGGTGGATCTGCTCGAGCGCGCGGCTGCGCTATTACCGTCCGCGACACTGGCGACGCCCTACGGCATGACCGAGGCACTCCCCTTGACCGAGGTGACCCTCGAGGAACTGCGGGAATCGGACGGCATCGGCGTCCTCGTCGGGCGACCCCTGAATGGCGTCGACATGGGCATCGCCCCCCTCGACTCGCAGGGGGAGCCGGCGCAGATGCTGATCGACACCCCGGAGACGACGGGCGAGATCGTCGTGCGGTGCGACTGGATGCGCGATCGCTACGACCGGCGCTGGGCGACACAGCACCGGGCCGACTCCCCGTCGGGCTGGCATCGCACCGGTGACGTGGGGCACTTCGATGAGCAGGGACGCCTCTGGGTTGAAGGTCGCCTTGCGCACGTGCTCCTGTGCGCCGATGGACCGGTGACGCCGGTCGCAGCGGAGCTCATTGCCCAGCGCGCAGCGCGGGTACCCCTGGCTGCGCTCGTCGGCGTCGGCCCCGCGGGCGTCCAGGTCCCGGTGATCGTGCTGCAAGCCCCCGGGCCTGGCCTCGGCCTCGCCGACCTCGACACCACCGAACGTGTCCGCCAAGCCGTGCGCAACGCTCTGGGGCTCGAGGTCGCGGCTGTGCTCACCATGCGCGCACTTCCGGTCGACGTTCGTCATCGCTCCAAGGTGGATCGTTCGCGCATCGCCCGCGAGGCGGGGGAGTTCCTCGCCGGGGAGCGCGCCGATGGCTGAGCGGATCGCCATCACGGGAGCCTCGGGAGTCGTCGGTGGCGCGGCCGCACGTGCATTCCTGGCCCGCGGTGACACGGTGATCGCGGTCCAGAGGGGAGCGCTGCCCGAGGGACTCCGGCGCGCGGGCGCCGTGGAGTGGCGGGCGGACGTGGCCGGCTCGATCGAAGGCCTCGAGCAGGCTTTCGCCGGGTGTGCGGCGGTCGTCCATGCCGCTGCCCGCGTGGACATCACCGGACCATGGGAGGACTACGAGCGGATCAACGTCCTCGGTACGCGCCAGGTTGTTGAGGCGGCTCGCCGATCCGGGGTACAGCGGCTCGTGCTCGTGTCGTCGCCCTCGGTCGCGCATGTCGGCTACGCCTTGGTCGGAGCCGGCGCCGAGCCTGCGGACCCCGCACGTGCCCGCGGGCACTACTCGCGGAGCAAAGCCATGGCCGAGCAGCAGGCACTCGCTGCCGATGGTGGGGACCTTGCCGTCACGGCGGTCCGCCCGCACTTGGTCTGGGGTCCGGGCGACAGTCAGTTGACCGAGCGCATCATTGACCGTGCGCGCCTGGGACGCCTCGTCACCATCGGCACTGGGGCTGCACTCATCGATACGACGTACATCGACAACGCCGGTACGGCGATCGTGGCGGCTGTAGACCGGGCAGCGGACGCATCGGTGCGTGGACGGGCCTTCGTCGTGTCCAACGGCGAGCCGAGAACGGTGAGCGAGATGCTCACCCGGATTGCGCGCGCAGCGGGTGTGCCAGGGCCTTCCCGCAGCGTTCCGTTTGCGGCGGCTCACCTGGGCGGCCATGTGCTCGAGCGCGTCTGGGAGCGGACCGGACGCGACGGCGAGCCGCCGGTCACGTCGTTCCTCGCGGAGCAGTTGGCCACAGCGCACTGGTTCGATCAACGGTTGACGCGGACCGCGCTGGCCTGGACGCCTGAGGTCAGCCTCGACGAGGGCTTCGCGCGCCTGGAGGCGCACCTTCGCGGCGTGGCTCCCACGATCGAGGGCTCACAGGGCCTATAAAGGACGAGACCCCTGGAAGTATGAGTTCCAGGGGTCTCGCCACGGATCGCGCCTACTGGTCCCGCGAGGGGAAGTCGGGGGCGTCGCCCCTCCTCCGTCGCACCCGTTGCCGGGGCGCCTCCAGCGCGGCTTGCACCGCCTCGGTCGATCCCGAAGCCTCAGTCCCCCCCGCGACACCGGGGTGGGGAGTTGCCTCCGATCTCGTCTTGCGACTCGATCTCCGTTGCTCCGGCCGCTCAGTTTCCCTTGCGACAAGACAGTTCTATTCGGTCCGCGCAAGCTGCGCAAGGGAGTGTCGGGACATTTTCAAAAAACTTGACCACCACTGATCACACACGATCCACCTCGTCACACGCGCCCCTGCCGTGGCCCGGATCGGCGCTCCTGGGTGGGTCGGGTCGTACCCTCAGGGGGTGGCCCCGACGTCCGTGCACGGAAGCGTGGTCTACCTCCATGGGGTCGGTGGGGCGCGTGAGATGTGGTGGCGGCCGATCCGCGAAGCCCTCGGGGGTCTCACGGTCGACCTCGTCGCACCGAGCTTCGATGACCTGCTGACGACGTCGGGATCGGTGCACGCGCGCCGACCGATTGGGCTGCCGCCTGCGTCAAGCGATGCGGCCAGGCTCGCGTACCGCGACCGCCAACGTGATCTGACGACCCTCATCGATGCCGTGGGTGAATCCCGGCCATGGTCGTGGCCGGCGATGCTGCCCCATCCGGCTGATATCGCCGAGCGCCTGCCCCTGACTCAGTTGGTCCGCACGCCGGTGTTCGGCCTAGACCAGGTGGGCCGCTATCTCGACGACGACGCGCGACGAGCGGCAGTGCTCCATCGCGTGACGCAGTCCCTGCTTCGTGCACCACGGCCTCGCGTCGTCATCGCCCACTCGCTCGGATCCGTCGTGGCATGGGACCTCCTCGCCGATCCGCGCGTGCACATCGACCTGCTCGTCACCCTCGGCAGCCCCATGGGCCAGCCGGCGGTCACGATGGAGCCGATGCCGTTCCCCTACGACCGGGTGGGGTCATGGCTCAACGTCGTGCACCCGCTCGACCCGGTACCCGCCGGCAGGGGCCTGGGCGAGAGCTTCCCTGCCGCGTGCGACGCGTTCCTGTCACCCACGGCGGGATGGGCGTCACCGACCAACACCCTGGCTCGACTAGCTGCCGCCGTCGCAGGCGCGGCAACCGCGCACCTTGACTCGACGTACCTCACCTCCTCCACGGTGCACGCGGCGATCCGTGAAGCGATGCGGACGCCGCTGAACACCACGTACGGCAACACGATGCCGGGTTCGGTGGCATCGTGACCGCGTGGCGGACCTACGCCGACCCACCGCAGTCCGATCCGGCCCTCGGTCGCGATGAACGGCGCGTGCGTGCACGAGCCCTGCGTGATGATGTTGACTTCGCGGCGGCGCTCGATGCGAATGCCACGGGCTTCGTCGTGTGGATGTGCTCGGATGGGCTCGATGTCGTCGAGGGCCCGCGCGGTGTCATCCTCGACGCGGCAGCCGTGGATGATGCGCTGCCAGGACCATGGGAGGCGGACCTGCTCGACCTCGCGCGGAGTCGCTCGATCACCGGGCGCGCTGCCGAGTCGCTCGCCGAGGGCTATCAGCAGGCGATCTCCGCCCTGGCCGCCGAGCCACTGCACGCCTCGCGAGCCGAGGCCCTGCGTCGATCGCGTCGCCTGGCCGAGGGCATCGACCCCGCGGCAGCGCAATCACCGGTGACTGCCGTCCGCCGACTGGTCTCCCCAGCGGGACGCCTGCGGCGCGACCGGGTCTCCCGGCGGTGGGCCGGCGGGGTGAACGACGCACGGGATATCGAGCCTGAGTTGGCGCAATATCGCGAGAGCCTGCCTGAGCCCCTCGCGCGCCTGCTGGGGCAATACCGCGTGGCAGACGCGCTAGCCGGCTCAGAGGGCCAGCTGCTCGTGCTCCTGTCGCGTGGTGCGGATGCCGATGACGTCGTGCTCCTCGAAGCCCTGCGCGTGGATTCGTCTCAGCGCGAGGAGCAGTTCGGCGCGTGGCGCGACGGCTCGGATGTGCAGCGAGTCCTGCTCGCGCGCGAGGCGCTGCCCCTTGTGCCTGCGGAGTTTGCGGGCTGGTCGACGAGTGCGGATGGCGCGACCTCACGCGTGTGGTCCCGCGCCCGCGCAGCGCGATCGCTGCCCGACTGGGGTGCCAAGCGGGTGCGCGCCCGCCGGCTCGGAGGCGCCCTCGGTCTCCTTCACGCCGTCAGTGGCGATGCCGCGTCCCTCGCCGGGTATCTCGGGCATTCGCGGCGGTTCGCGGCGGCGGTCCGCGCGGCTGTGAGCGAGGGCTAGGAGCGCGAGAGGACGAAGGCGTCCATGCCCCACGCGATCGTCAGATGGGCGACGACGCCGGCGAGAATCGAGCGCAGTCTCAGGGCGAGATAGCCCAGGATCAGGCCGCCGATGAGGCTCGACGCTGCCTCGGGCAGCGGCTTGCCCAGATGCAGTAGGCAGTAGGCGAAGGCCATGACGGGCACGGCGTGAATGCCGAGGACCGGCTGTCCGGCAAAGACGAGGAATCCCCGGAAGAAGAACTCCAGTGCGACGAACGATGCGCCGTAGGCGACCTCGAAAGTGACGAGGGACCACCCGTCGCCCTTGTAGAAGGGGTAGGTGTCGAGGAAGCGCTGATCCGCGGACGCGAGCCACACGATGGCGAGGGCAACCGGGGCGATGAGGGCAATGAGGATCCCCTCGGTGCGCACGAACGACACCGAGAGTCCGTATCCGCGCACCGACTGGCCGAAGGTGCGCGCGTAGATGACCGGCACGAGGACGTAGATGGCGATCGACGTGCCCGCCCACCACAGCAGGTTGGCTAGGTCGCCGTTGAAGGGCTTGCGCTGCGAGACGTAAAGCAGGATCGCCGGAGTAGCCCACAGGGCGGTGAGGTACGCCGTGGCCGCCAGGGTTGGCCTGGTGGCGGTGCGCCGCGCCCGCACGAGGGCGATCGCTACGGCGGTCGCGGCGGGCAGCGCGAAGATGGCCAAGCCGATTGGCAGGCTCTCCCTGCGCCATTGCTCGATCGGGATGACCTCGTAGGCGAGCCACAGGCAGGCGAGTGCCGCCGCCGACAGGCTGGCCGTGATCGCGGCGGCCCTACCGTCGTAGGTGCGGCGTACCCACAGTGCGATGCCGGTTGCTGCCAGAGCGGCGAGGGTGATGACCTGCCAGGCGGCGAGCACCGGGACACCCTACGCTCACCCGAAGGCGGGTCGGCAGGCTGCGATCAGCCGTTCAGAATCGCCTCGAGGGAGTCCAGCACTCCCGTGATCTCCCGCGACGTCTTTGCGAGCCCCATGGCTCCACCCATGAGCGTCGATGAGACTTCATCGCGCACTCCGCAATCGACGGTCGAGTCGGCGCCCGGTCCTGCGTAGACGTCAAGACGCAACTCCATCCGCTGGGCAAAGCCGCCGAGGAGAACGTTGCGACCCACACTCCCGCGACTGGCCAATGCCGACCACTCACCGACAAGGGTCACCTCGTACCCGCGTTCGCGCAGCACCGCGAGTGCGCACTCGCGGACCTGACCCGGCGGGTGCGCGAATATCCGTCGCTCTCTCAATGGCATACGTGCCTCATGCGTGCGGTTCAGCGGTGCAGGTACTCACGGATGCAGAGCCCGAATCAGCGCCGAGAAACGGGCCGCCCAGATGCGCTGGCTCAACTCCGCCTCGGGCGCGAAGACCTCCGACGCGTGATAGGCCCCGGGGTAGATATGGAACTCAGTCGGCACACCCGCCTGCACGAGTCGAGTGACGAACGCGATGTCCTCGTCGCGGAAGAGATCCATCTCGCCAACGTCGATGAAGGTCGGGGGCAGGCCGGCCAGGTCGGTTGCGCGCGCGGGGGCGGCGTAGCCGTCGGCTCCCTGCCCGCCGAGGAACCAGCCCCAGGCCTCGATGTTGCCGGCGCGGTCCCAGATGCCGACCTCGGTCACCTCGTGGCTCGAAGCCGTCTCATTGCGGTCGTCGAGCATGGGGTAGGGCGCCATGAGGAACGAGATAGCCGGACCGCCCTTGTCGCGGGCCATCAGCGTGGTGGCGATGGCGAGATTGCCCCCTGCGCTCCCGCCGTAGACGGCAATGCGCGCAGGGTCGATGTCGAGTTCGCCGACATGGGCTGCCATCCAGGTGAGCGCGGCGTAGCAGTCATTGACCTGCGCGGGGTACGGATGCTCGGGGGCCTTGCGGTAGTCCGTCGAGACGACGACCGTGTTCGTGAGTTGGCACAGCATCTCCGCGCGTAGGTGCTCGCCGTCGAGGTCACCGATGATCATGCCGCCACCGTGGATGTAGAGGATGCCTGGCAGGAGCGTGCCGGTGGCCTGCGCGGGGGTGTAGATGCGCACGGCAACGTCGGGCTCGCCCGATGCCCCGGGGATGGTGCGCTCTTCGGTGACCACCTGGTCGTTGGGCGGGATGTCGGCGGTCATGGTCTGCAGAAGCTGCCGCACGAATGCCCGGCGCTCGACGATGTCGGGGATCGCATTGAATCCGCCGGGGACGGCGGCGAGGAGTTGCTCCAGGGGCTCCCGCGAGGCGGGATCGAGGCGGTCACGCTGAGCCGACATGGCAGGTCCTTTCGACGGTGTTGCGTGCGGTCACGCTAGAGGGTGGCGAGCCGTCCTGTCCCGGAGTCAGCCAACGCGCGTGCTGGCATCCTCGGCCTGCGCCGTACGGACGTACCTGGGGAAGACCGCGATGACGGGGATGAGCAGGAGCGAGATGCCGATGATGACGAAGGCGGGGACCAGGATGCTGCCCGTCGAGCCCAGGAGGGCTTCCTCGAGCGCCGGAGTGAAACTGCCGATGATCATGCCGATGCTGTAGGTCAGGGCCAGCCCGGTGTAGCGCACCTTCGTCGGGACGAGCTGGGTCATCTCCGTGGTCGTGGTGGAGTCCACGAAGGTCTGCAGTGTCGCGAGCACGGCGATGGAGAGCAGCACCCCGGCGACGACCCCGGAGTTGAGCAGGAGGATCGACGGGATCGCGAGGACGCCGTAAGCGATGACAGCCCCGATCATCAGTGGCCGGCGGCCGCGCCGGTCGCCGAGGATCGCCACCGGCACGATGAGCACGATGTAGATGGCGGAGATCAGCGCAGAGACCAGGTCCGCGCGGGCATCGCTGATGCCGACGACGGTTTCCAGATACGACGGCATCCACGAGATGAGCGTGTAGACCGTGACGCCGCTCCAGGTGGCCAGAGCGAGCATGAGGAAGGTTGCACCGGGGTAGGCGCGCAGCAGGTAGCGCACCGGGGTGCCGGTGTCACCGGACTCCACGGCCTGCTCGAAGGACTCGGTCTCGCGCATCTTGCGGAGCATGAGCACGGCGACGACCGCGAGCACGAAGCCGATCGCATACGGCACGCGCCAGGTGCCCTCGGCAAGGGCGTCCTGCCCCCAGATGACCGTGGTCCCGTAGACGACCAGGGATGCGAGCAGGTTGCCTCCCATGGCCGTGGCGAGGCCGAGTGACACGCTGCGCCCACGACCGGACTGGCCGGCCGACTCGCTCAGTGCGGTGAGCGCGCCCGAGTACTCGCCGCCGACGGAGAAGCCCTGCATCAGGCGCATGAGCGTGAGCAGGATCGGTGCCAGGATCCCGATGTCGTCGTACGTCGGGAGGATCGTCGTGATGGCGAGCGGGATGAGCATGAGGGTGGTCGACAGGACCAGTGCGTAGCGGCGCCCCTTGGTGTCCCCCAGGCGGCCGATGACCAGACCGCCGATCGGTCGCGCGATGTAGCCGACCGCGAACGTCGCGAACGTGAGGATCAGGCCGACCGTCGCGTTGTCGGTCGGGTAGAAGACCTGTTGGAGGGTCGTGGCCAGGAGGCCGTAGACCATGAAGTCGTACCACTCGATGACGACGCCGCTCGTGGTGAAGATGCGGTTGCGCCTGAGCTCGCGGTCGGTCAATCGGGTCGGCTGCACCGGGGGATCATAGGGATGATGGCCGGGCTGCGGGCGCCCCCGGCAGGATTCGAACCTGCGACCTTCGGTACCGGAAACCGGCGCTCTATCCCCTGAGCTACGGGGGCTGGGGAGGTCCGAGGGTAACAGTCGCGGCTACGACGAGAACCAGCGCGGCGGCCCCGCGAGGATCGCCGTGGCGAAGGAGCCGAGCGCGGCGCCCAGGCCCATCGAGCTGCCAGTGAAGACGAACGGCGTGAAGAGCCAGCCGATGACGAAGGCGATGCCTCCGAAGACGAGCGCAGCGATCACGGCGAAGGCGAATCGGCCACCGGGTTTGCTGTCGTCGGTCCGAGCGACCTCCGCCTTGCCCTTCTTCGCCGGCACCGACGAGGCGGAGCCGGGGGACTGGGTGGACTTGGAGACCTCCGCGAGCAGCTTCTCGATGTCATCGCTCATGTACCCATACTCACCCGACCGGGCGGCTGCGTCCACCCGAGCCGGGCACCCCACTGGGAAAACGACCGCTCGTGACGGTGGTGGGCCGCCGAGATGGTGACGGAGCGTCGTTTTCGCGATGGTGGAGGCCGAGTGAACTCCAGAGCCGTCCCCGGGTATTGCGTCCGCTCGCAGGAGGTCGGGATGGTGCGCAAATGCGATGAGGCCCGGTCCCCATGGGACCGGGCCTCACGCGATGACGGCCGTCGTCAGATGATGCGAACGTTGTCGGCCTGCGGGCCCTTGGGGCCCTGGACGATGTCGAACTCGACCGTCTGGTTCTCGTCGAGGCTGCGGTAGCCGTCGGCCTGGATGGCGGTGAAGTGCACGAAAACATCGGCACCCCCGTCAGCCTGAGCGATGAAGCCGAAGCCCTTCTCGGCGTTGAACCACTTCACAGTTCCCTGTGCCATGCGGGGTAACTCCTACTGCTGGGATCCCTAACTAGCGGATACGTTGTCGCCGGGCACCTCGCCCGGCGGGCTGATTGTGCGAGCCGACGTCCCGCCCTCGGGTTGCCCCTAGGAGCCTGAGCATCGAAGCCGATGGTCACCCACCGACGCCGACACCCACGAACGGTGGTTCATGTGCAGCACAGCCAGAGCGACCGTAGCACGCGGCCGGTGCGTGCCGAAGTGATATCCACCGGCCGATGCCCGAACACTGGACGATTACGCTCCGCCCATGACCCCCGAGGACCTCGCCGCGACGGTGCGGGAGTGCATCGAGGCGCTCCAGGCTGAGGGGGCCCTGACCGGGGATCTGCCCGCTGAGGTCATCATCGAAAGGCCCAAGAACAAGGACCACGGCGACTACGCCACTCCTATCGCGCTCACCCTGGCCAAGACGGCCGGCCGGCCGCCGCGCGAGATCGCGGAGTTGGTCGCGGAGCGGCTGGCCCGTGCCAATGGCATCGGCGACGCCGAGGTGGCCGGACCAGGATTCGTCAACATCCGTCTCGCCGCTGATGCGCAGGGGGCCATCGCGCGGGGGGTCGTCGAGGCAGGCGAGGGGTACGGGCGGATCGACCTGCTCGCGGGGCAGCGCTTCAACGTCGAGTTCATTTCCGCCAATCCGACGGGTCCTCTGCATCTCGGGCACACGCGCTGGGCGGCGGTGGGCGATGCGCTCGCGCGCGTGCTCGCGGCGGGCGGCGCGGACGTCGCCACGGAGTTCTACATCAACGACCGCGGTGTGCAGATGGACCGCTTCGGCTCATCCGTCATGGCAGTTGCTCACGGCCGACCGGTGCCGGAGGACGGCTACCACGGCGCCTACATCGCCGACCTGGCCGCGCGTATCGTCGCCGAGCATCCGGAGTTCCTCACGCTGCCCGACGATGAGCAGTTCATCGCATTCCGCGAAGCCGCCTACGCACTGCAACTTGCGCAGCAGCAGCAGGTACTCGAGCTCTTCCGCACACACTTCGACGTGTGGTACTCCGAGCGCTCCCTGCATGACTCGGGTGCGGTCGAGCGGGGCATGGCACGCCTGCGTGAGCAGGGCCATGTGTTCGACGATGGCGGTGCCACCTGGTTGCGCACGACGGAATTCGGCGACGACAAGGATCGTGTCCTCGTCAAGGCCGATGGGGAGCTCACCTACTTCGCCTCGGATACGGCGTACTACGTCGACAAGCGTGCTCGCGGCTTCGACACCGCTATCTACCTGCTCGGCGCCGACCACCACGGCTACGTCAATCGGTTGCGTGCCGTGGCCGCATGTGCGGGCGACGACATGGACACCAACGTCGAGGTCCTCATTGGACAACTCGTCAAGATGATGAAGGACGGCGAGGAGGTCAAGCTCTCCAAGCGCGCCGGGACGCTCATCACGCTCGAGGAGCTCGTCGAGGAAGTAGGTGTGGACGCAGCCCGCTACTCGCTCATTCGCTACCCCGTGGACTCACCGCTCACTCTGGACCTGGACCTGCTCGTCCAGCGCACTAACGACAATCCGGTCTTCTACGTCCAGTACGCCCATGCTCGGGTGAGCTCGGTCCTACGCAATGCGTCAGAACTCGACATCGACTGGCGCGGGACCACCTTCGATCCGGCGCTGCTGGCCGAGGAGCGTGAGGGCGAACTCCTGCGTGCGCTCGCGGAATTCCCGGCTGTGGTCGCCTCCGCGGCCGAACTCCGCGAGCCGCACCGTGTGCCGCGGTACCTCGAGTCTCTCGCGACGGCGTACCACCGCTTCTACGACGCCTGCCGAGTGCTGCCGCGGGGCGATGAAGCCGTGGAGGGCATTCACATTGCGCGACTGTGGCTATGTGCCGCTACTCGTCAGGTGCTCGCCAACGGCCTGGCCCTGTGCGGTGTCACGGCCCCGGAGCGGATGTAGCGTCCGATTTCGTGAGCGGCTCGGCGTCGCCCGACGTCGCGCGCCGACCTCGGGCGACAAGGAGTACGCCACTTACGGCCAGCAGGATGATGCCGGCAACGAAGAGCCCGGCGATGAGCCCGAAGGTCTGTCCGGCAATGGACAGTGCTCCTGCCCCGGCGGCCACTACGCCACCCGCGGCCCAGACCCACGACCCTCCGCGAGCGAACAGGATGAGCGCGATCGTCGCAAAGGCGAGGAGGGCGATGCGGGAGAACCACATGGCCCATGTCAGCCGTTGCTCCGCGACGTCATCCAGGAATGGCGGAAAGTCGAAGGCCATGAAGGCATGCGGCACCTGGGTGATGATGAAGCCCGCAACGCCGAGCGCCTCAGTGAGGATCCGCGGTGGCAGGAGCCTGGGCGCGATGATGAGCCACGCGACGGTGCCGAATGCGCCGACTGCCGCGATGGCAAGGGGCTGCTCAAGCGGACCCAGCACGGTGCCGGTGAAGATCTCCAGCCACATGAAACCGGCGAACGCCACGGCCAGAGTCGGTACGACTCCAGGTGCCCACCATGCCGCAATCACGGCACCGACCACCGCCGCTGTGATTACCACCAGCGGCCAATAACTGCCCTCGTCGTCAAGCGAGATCCCCGCCCAATCAAAACCCACAGCAACGCTCGCAGCCATGAGGGGCGCTGCCACGGAGAGCAGCACCCCCACCAGGCGTCGACGTACGACATGGCGCCTCAGGGGCGAGAACCCTCCTGACGTCACCGTGACGACAGTCGCTGCGACATACAGCACGAGCACTCCGGCGATGACTACCGCCATCTGAACTGCCTTGGGCCACGAATCCCAGGTTTGGGCAATGAGATTGAGACCGGCACTCACGACGAGAGCCGCGCCGACATACCCGATGATCTCCGGGAGTGGGCCTTGGCGCCGTGTGCGCGCGGACACCCCATCGGCGCCCTGCGCCACCCTTGCCTGCGTCGATGTCATCGGAATACCTCCTTCATTCCGATGGTGCCTGCGCGTGCGTGCTGCGCATAGGGACCTCAGTCCCGTGGGAGGTCGCTGACCGGTCATCGACCGTTACCCTGGGCGTATGCGCGCGCATCCGGCCGGCCCGAGGCATGGCGAGGTCATCGCCGCCACGGCAGCGCCGATGCCGCCCGCGGGCGATCCGGGAGCCCTGCAATCGAGTATCTGGCCCGCGGGCACTCACCGGGGCGACGACGGTGCGCTCGTCATCGGGGGGGTGGATGTCAGGCGCATCGCACGCGACTTCTCCACCCCGGTCTTCGTCCTCGACGAGTCGGACTTCCGCGCCCGAGCGGCGGACTTCCGCGACGCGTACGCCGGCGCCGATGTCTACTACGCCGCCAAGGCATTCCTGGCGACAGCCGTCGCGCGGTGGGCCGTCGACGAGGGCCTGGGCATCGATGTGGCCAGCGGCGGGGAGCTCGCCGTAGCGCTCGCAGCCGGGGTCCCGGGTGCGCGCTTGCTCATGCACGGCAACAACAAGTCCCGGTCCGAGATCCAGCGGGCGTTGGAGGTCGGTGTCGGTCGCATCGTGGTGGACTCCCTGCAGGAGATTGACCGCATTGCCGAAGTCGCTGCCTCGCTCGGGGTCCGCGCCGCAGTCCTCGTCCGCGTGACCGTCGGAGTCGAAGCCCACACGCATGAATTCATCGCGACAGCGCACGAGGACCAGAAGTTCGGCCTCTCACTCGCGGCTGGTGCGGCCCGCGAAGCCATCGACCGCGCGGTCGCGGAGCCGACCATCGACTTCCGCGGCCTGCATTCCCACATCGGGTCGCAGATCTTCGATGCGGCGGGATTCGAGGTGGCTGCGTCACGTCTCGTAGGCCTCGTCGGGGAGTTGCGCGCCGGAGGCATCCCGGTTGACGAGCTCAACCTCGGCGGCGGCATGGGCATCGCCTATGTCGCGGACGATGACCCGCTCGACGTCGCGGCGATGGCCAAGGCGATCCGGGACATCGTCACCGCGGCGTGCACGCGTGCAGAGGTCCCGGTGCCTCGCCTGGCCTTCGAGCCGGGTCGGGCGATCGTCGGGCCGGCCGGAGTGACGGTCTATGAGGTCGGCACGGTCAAGGTCGTCCAGCTCGACCAGGGCCACCAGAGGGTCTATGTCTCCGTGGACGGCGGCATGAGCGACAACATCCGCACGGCGCTCTACGACGCCGACTACACGGTTGCCCTCGCCTCGAGGGTGTCGACAGCGGAGCCCGTGCTGTGCCGGGTGGTCGGCAAGCACTGTGAGAGCGGCGATGTCATCGTCCGCGACGCCTGGCTGCCCGGTGATCTCGCTCCCGGCGACCTCCTGGCGGTCGCGGCCACCGGCGCCTACTGCCGATCGATGTCGTCCCAGTACAACTACCTGCCGCGCCCTGCCGTGGTCGGCGTTCGCGATGGCGCATGCTCAGTGGTCCTGCGCCGTGAGACCGAGCGCGACCTGCTCGCCCTGGACCCGGGCGCCGACGCCTAGGGGAGCGGGCCATCTGAGAGGCTAGGCCCGCTCACGCCCCATGACCTGAGGAGATGGCCATGTCCGCCCCGATCACCGTCGCCCTGCTCGGAGGCGGCACCGTCGGCGCTCAGGTGGCCCGTCTCATCCTGGAGCAGTCCGCCGACCTGGAAGCCCGCATCGGCGCGCCGCTGGAATTGGTCGGCGTCGCCGTCCGCGATTCCTCGCGCACACGCGAGGGGGTTCCCGCCTCACTCATCACCGACGACCCCGCGGCGCTCGTCGCGCGCGGCAGCAACGTCGTCGTCGAACTCATGGGCGGCATCGAGCCTGCGCGCACCCTCATTCTCGAGGCGATGGCCCAGGGCTCGTCGGTCGTCACGGCCAACAAGGCGCTCCTGGCTGAGGATGGCGCCTCGCTCTACCTTGCCGCGGAGAAGAACGGTGTCGACCTCTACTTCGAGGCGGCTGTGGCGGGTGCGATCCCCCTGCTGCGCCCGCTCCGGGAGTCCCTCGCCGGGGACCGTGTCACCAAGGTGCTCGGCATCGTCAATGGCACCACCAACTTCATCCTCAGCAAGATGGATGAGGAAGGGGCCGACTACGCCGACGTGCTCGCTGAGGCACAGGCGCTTGGCTACGCCGAGGCGGATCCGACCGCGGATGTCGGCGGCCTCGATGCCGCTGCCAAGGCCGCCATCCTGGCTGAGCTCGCCTTCCATACACGCGTGACGTTCGACGACGTCCACTGCGAGGGCATCACCGAGGTGTCCGCTGCTGATGTCGCCGCGGCACGCGAGATGGGGTTCGTCATCAAACTTCTTGCCGTGGCCGAACGCACGCCGGATGGCGGAGGCGTGATCGTGCGCGTGCACCCGACGATGGTGCCGCGAGATCACCCGCTCGCCAGCGTGCGGGATGCCTTCAATGCCGTCTTCATCGAGGCTGAGAACGCCGGCGAAATGATGTTCTACGGCCGCGGCGCGGGTGGTGCACCCACGGCCAGCGCCGTCCTCGGGGATGTTGTCACTGTGGCGCGCAATCTCCACTCCGGTGGTCGTGGCCCGCGCGAGTCGACGTACGCGGACCTGCAGATCCGAGGGATCGAGCAGGCGCGCACCCGCTACTACGTCAACCTCGACGTCGCGGACCGACCTGGCGTGCTCGCCACCGTCGCACGGGCCTTCTCCGACAACGGCGTCAGCATCCAGGTGGTACGTCAGGAGGGGCATGGTGACGATGCCGGTCTCGTCGTGCGGACCCACCTCGCCACCGATGGCGACCTG
>Ga0129333_10001894_pt1 | contig 19189 bp, 14 predicted proteins | sample CPB6_08_DNA_FD_94474 | JGI IMG/M metagenome (GOLD analysis project Ga0129333, IMG submission 94474) | Freshwater to marine salinity gradient microbial communities from Chesapeake Bay, USA - CPBay_Sum_0.6_0.8_DNA | ecosystem: Environmental > Aquatic > Marine > Coastal | place: USA: Chesapeake... | reverse complement strand
GCCGAACCCCGACGTGCTCTGCAATCGCGAAATCAAATTCGGTGTGTGTCTCGAGCACGTGCGTCGACTCGGCGGCCACCGCTTCGCGACCGGCCACTACGCGCGCCGCCTCGAGGGCGCCTCAGGCGTCGAACTGCACAAGGCGCGCGACACCGCCAAAGATCAGTCGTATTTCCTGCACTCTCTCGAGCGCACGCAGCTTGAGACGGCCCTGTTCCCGCTCGGCGAGTTGCTCAAGAGCGAAGTGCGCGAGCGCGCTCGCGCAGCAGGACTGCCGGTGCACGATAAACCGGACAGCACCGGCATTTGTTTCATCGGCGAACGCCCGTTTCGGGAATTTTTGTCCCAATACGTCGCCGATCGACCCGGACCCATCGAAACCCCGGATGGCGAGTGCCTCGGCACGCATCACGGTCTGGCGTTTTACACCTTGGGGCAGCGCGGCGGACTCGAGATCGGCGGCCGTGCGGGCCATGCCGAATCAGCGTGGTACGTGGCGCGCAAAGTGCTGGAGCGTAACGCGCTCATCGTGGTGCAGGGTCACGATCATCCGCTGCTGCTCGCGAGTCGGGTGACGACCGGCGTCGCGCATTGGCTGATCGACGCCCCGACCACCGCGTTCAAAGCCGTCGTCAAATTGCGCTATCGCCAGGCTGATCAGGACTGCGAAGTCCTGCCGCTCGGCGACGGTCGCTTGCAGCTGCGCTGCAGCACACCGCAGCGCGCGGTCACGCCGGGGCAGTTTGCCGTGCTCTACGAGGGCACACGCTGCCTCGGCGGCGCCGTGATCGAGGCCGCGGAGCGCTGAGACCGCGGCCGCGGAGCACTGGGACCGCGGCAGCGGCTATAATTCGGCCGCCTTTTTTCGGGCGGGTTTGGTTTCTCGATCGGGGGGTTTCATGACGGACACATACAAGGCGCGCACCACACTCAACGTGGGCTCGCAGGCGTACGACATCTGGAGTCTTGCCGCGCTACCCAAAGACAAGGTCGCGAGGCTGCCCTTCTCGCTCAAGATACTGCTCGAGAACCTGCTGCGCTTCGAGGACGGCGTCAACGTCACGCGTCGGGACATCGACGCCCTGCTCAACTGGGACGCCAAGGCCACGCCCGATCACGAGATCTCCTTCACGCCCGCCCGCGTCATCATGCAGGACTTCACCGGCGTGCCCTGCGTGGTCGATCTCGCCGCGATGCGCGAGGCAATCAAAAAATTGGGCGGCGATCCGCAGAAGGTGAATCCGCTCGCGCCTGCGGAACTGGTCATCGACCACTCGGTGCAGGTCGATCATTACGGCACCGCCGACGCGCTGGCACAGAACACCAAAATCGAATTCGAGCGCAACGGCGAGCGTTACTCGTTCCTGCGGTGGGGCCAGACCGCATTCCGCAATTTCAAGGTCGTGCCGCCCAACACCGGCATCGTCCATCAGGTCAACCTCGAATACCTCGCTCGCGTCGTCTTCGAGAACCACGATGGCCAGCGACCGCAGGCTTATCCCGACACGCTGGTGGGCACCGACTCGCACACCACCATGATCAATGGACTTGGCGTGCTCGGCTGGGGCGTGGGTGGCATCGAAGCCGAGGCTGCCATGCTCGGCCAGCCGGTCACCATGCTCATCCCGCAGGTCGTCGGCTTCAAACTCACTGGCCAACTGCAGCCGGGCGCCACCGCCACAGATCTCGTGCTCACCGTCACCGAAATGCTGCGCAAAAAGGGCGTGGTCGAGAAGTTCGTCGAATATTTTGGTGACGGTCTCGCCACTCTGCCGCTTGCCGATCGCGCGACGATCGCCAACATGGCGCCCGAGTACGGCAGCACCTGCGGCATCTTCCCGATCGACGAAGAGACCCTGCGCTACCTCGAACTCTCGGGGCGACCGGCGGCACAGATCGCCCTCGTCGAAGCCTACGCCAAGGCACAGGGCTTCTGGCGCTACAACGGCGCGCCGCAAGCCGACTACACCGACGTGCTCGAACTCGACCTCTCGACCGTGGAGCCTTCGCTCGCCGGTCCGAAGCGGCCGCAGGATCGCGTGCCGGTGCGCAGCCTCAAGCAGGTGTATCGCAAGACGTTGTCGCAGATGTCCGAAGAACGCGCCAAGAAAAATCCGACGGCAACGGGCATCGGTGCGGTCGCATCGGGCAACAGCGCCGGTGCGCAGGCTGCGGGCTACGAGGTGCGCGACGGCGCCGTGCTGATCGCGGCCATTACGAGCTGCACCAACACCTCGAACCCATCGGTCATGCTCGGCGCCGCGTTGCTCGCCCGCAATGCCGCGGCGCGCGGCTTGCGTGCCAAACCGTGGGTCAAAACCAGCCTTTCGCCCGGGTCGAAGGTGGTCACCGACTATCTCAGCAAAGCGCAGTTGATCGACGACTACGCCGCCGTGGGCTTTCACGTCACGGGCTATGGCTGCATGACCTGCATCGGCAATTCGGGTCCACTCAAGCCCGAGATTTCCGCCGCCGTCAAAGCCGGCGACGTGATTGCCACCTCGGTGCTCTCGGGTAACCGCAACTTCGAAGGGCGTGTGCATCCGGAAGTGAAAATGAACTTCCTCGCCTCGCCGCCGCTCGTCGTGGCCTATGCGTTGGCGGGCACCACCGACATCGACCTCAACAGCGAGCCGCTCGGCAACGATCGTGACGGCAAGCCCGTATTCCTCAAAGATATCTGGCCGACGCCGCAAGAAGTTGCCGCCACGGTACGTGCCTCCATCGATTCGGGCATGTTCCGCGGCAGTTACGGCGATGTGTTCGCGGGCGATGCACTCTGGCAGGCCATCGAGGTGCCGGCAGGCAAACTCTACGCGTGGGACGAAAAATCGACCTACGTGCGCAATCCGCCCTACTTCGACGGCATGGGCATGCAGCCGAGCGCCGTGAAGCCGATCCGTGGTGCGCGCGTGCTCGCCTTGCTCGGTGATTCGGTCACCACCGATCACATCTCGCCCGCAGGCGACATCGCCAAGGGCAGCCCCGCCGCCAAGTATCTCGAAGCGCATGGCGTGCAGAAAGCCGACTTCAACTCCTACGGCGCACGTCGCGGCAACCACGAGGTGATGATGCGCGGCACCTTCGCCAACATCCGCCTGCGCAACCTTTTGGCAGCGGGCACCGAAGGTGGCGTCACCATCCACATCCCGAGCGGCGAGCAGATGTCGATCTACGACGCCTCGATGAAATATCAGGCGAGCGGTACGCCGCTCGTAGTACTCGCGGGCAAAGAATATGGCACCGGCTCCTCGCGGGACTGGGCAGCAAAGGGCACCATGTTGCTCGGTGTGAAGGCCGTGATCGCCGAGAGCTTCGAGCGCATCCATCGCAGCAACCTCATCGGCATGGGCGTACTGCCCTGCCAATTCGTCGACGGACAAAATGCGCAGAGCCTTGGCCTCACCGGACGCGAGACCTTCGACTTCGGCGATCTCGAAAATGCCGAAGCACGCAAGGTGACCGTCACGGCCACCCCCGAAGACGGCGGCAAACCCATCGTCTTCACCGTGCGCGTACGCATCGACACGCCGAAAGAGCGCGACTACTACCGACACGGCGGCATCCTGCAGTACGTGTTGCGACAGCTCACGGGCAAGTGATCGGCGGCTCGCGTGGACGACCTCGAAAATCCACGCGAGCCCGCTCCGCGGCTGGTTTTCTTTGATCTCGATGGCACCATCACCCGTCGCGACACCCTGATCGGTTACGTGGCGGGGTTTGCGCTGCGTCATCCGCTGCGACTGTTCGGCTTCCTCGCCGCATTGCCTGCCTTGCTACGATTTCTCGTTGTCGATCGCGATCGCGGCCGATTGAAAGGCGAGTTGCTTCACGCCGTGATGGGCGGAGCACGCCGCGAGCAGGTCGAGGCATGGACCACGGCTTTCGTTCGGCGACTCATCGCGCGCGGCTGCTTTCGCGAAGCGCTGAACTGCATCGCCCATCACCGCACCGTCGGCGATCACCTGGTGCTGATGTCGGCGACCGTGGATCTCTACGTGCCCGAGATTGCCGCGAATCTCGGTTTTCACGAATACGTGTGCAGTCACGTCGCGTGGCAGGACGATCGACTCGAGGGCCGGCTCATCGGCGCCAACGTGCGCGACGAAGAAAAAGCCCGGCAAGTGCGCGCGCTCGCGGCGCGCTTCCCCGGAAGGCGTCTCGTGGGGTACGGTAACTCGCACCCCGACCTGAACCACCTTCGACTGGTGGATCAGGCGGTGTTGGTGAACGCGGGAAATCGCCTGCGCCGGGCCGCCGCAGCACTTCCAGTAGACTTCAAGATATGGCTATAACTCGCTGTTTTAAAAGGATTTAAAATGAAGCGATATTCTGACCCCAGTATTCTGCCTTCCGCAATCACGCCCGAGCACGAGTACTTCGATCGTCGCCGACTGCTCGCGGCTCTCGCCGCCAGCGCCGCCATGATCGGCGGCGGCGTGGGCACCGGTATCGCTGCCAGCCTGCCGCCGCCGCGCTACACGCGCAACGCCAGTCTCTCGACGCGCGAGACGCCGAACTCCTGGGAAGACATCACCACCTACAACAATTTCTACGAATTCGGTCTCGACAAGAGCGACCCCTACGAGCGCGCTCAAGAGTTTCGCAGTCGACCATGGACCGTGGAGATCGCGGGCGAAGCCGAGCTTCGCGGCAAATTCACGCTCGAAGACATCCTGAAGCCGCACGGGCTCGAGGAACGCATCTACCGCTTCCGCTGCGTCGAGGCGTGGTCGCGCATCGTGCCTTGGCTCGGCTTTCCACTCGCTGACCTGCTCGCACGATTCAAGCCGACCTCGAAAGCGAAGTTCGTCGAGTTCACCACCCTGCTCGACCCCCGGCAGATGCCGGGTCAGCGCTCAGGCGTGCTCGACTGGCCCTACCGCGAAGCGCTGCGGATCGATGAAGCGATGCACCCACTAACCCTGATGGTCGTCGGCGTTTACGGCAAGTGGCTGCCCAACCAGAGCGGCGCGCCGCTGCGACTGATCGTGCCCTGGAAGTACGGCTTCAAGGGCATCAAGTCGATCGTGAAAATTCGTTTCACCGAACGCCAACCTGCCACCAGCTGGAACATGGCGGCCCCCGACGAATACGGCTTCTACGCCAACGTGAACCCGGCGGTCGATCATCCGCGCTGGAGTCAAGCCAAGGAGCGGCGGATCGGCGGCAATTTTTTGACCTCGCGCATCGACACCCAGCCCTTCAATGGCTACGCCAACGACGTGGCCGCGCTCTATCGCGGCATGGATCTGCGGCGCTACTACTGACGCGCGCGTCCCGACCGACGCCCGCGCCACGACCAACCCCCTCGCCAAGACTCACGCCCACTCCCGGCCGCAGCCCATGCTCGACCGCGCCATGAAACCGACCATTTTTTTGTTGGCGAGCCTGCCTTTGCTGCTGCTGCTCGCCGGCGCGTTTGGCGTTGCAGGGCAAACGCTCGGGCCGAACCCCATACGCGAAATGTTGCACGTGACGGGCAAGACCGCGCTCAACCTGTTGCTGATCACGCTGCTCGCGAGCCCGCTGCGCGCGCTCACCGGTCAGCTCCGTTGGCAGCGACCGCGACGCATGCTCGGGCTGTTTGCCTTCGCCTATGCGCTACTACATTTTCTGGTCTATGCGATTCTCGAGCTCGATCTCGACTTCAGCGATCTCGCACGCGAAATCAGCCGTCGACCGTTCATCATCGTCGGCACCGTCGCCCTGCTCGCCATGATTCCGCTGGCAGCGACCTCGACCGACCGCATGATGCGACGCCTCGGGCGTCGCTGGAGTTCGCTGCACAAACTCGTCTATCCGATCGCCCTGCTCGGTGTCTGGCACTACTACTGGCAGGTCAAGGCGGACGTGACCGAGCCGCTGCTCTACGCCGCAGCACTCGCGCTGCTGCTCGGCTTCAGGGCACTGAAAAGATCCAGGGCGGCACGTGCCGCCAACCGCGACTGAGCTCGCGATCGAGCGCACGCCAATCTTTGCAGTGCGCGGCGACCTCGCGCCAGTAGGCCGCCGAATGATTCATGTGTCGCGTGTGCACGAGCTCGTGGATCATCAAATAATTCAGCACTTCGGGCGTCTGGAAGAGGCCGCAGACGTTGAGACTGATCACGCCACGCGACGAACAAGAGCCCCAGCGCGTACGCTGACGCCGCAACTGAAGACGACTGAAACTGAAACCGCCGCGCGCAGCCAGATCGCGCAGTCGCGGCTCGATGGCGACCTGCGCATGCTCGAGCAGCCATGCGATCAAGGCGCGCTTGATGGCCGCTCGCTCGAGCTCGGCATGATCGCCGCCCTCATGACCGCCGCCCTCATGACGGCCGCTCCCACGACCAACGATCGACAGCAAACCCTCACCTAATTTGCGTACCCTCACCCTGCCCTTGCCGCCTGCGAGGTGGATGCGATAGCGCTCGGCCAACGCCGGCAACTCCAGGGTGGCAGGCGGAAACGCTTGGGGTGCGGGGGACGTCGGCCGCTCGGCGAGTCGATGCAAGATCCACTCGCGGTGTCGCTCCACGAACCGATGGATCAACGCCTCACCGACACCACGCGGCGCGACGACCTCCACCCGCCCATCGTGGTGCACGCGTAGTGCGAGACGCCGCGCCCGCGCGCTGCGGCGCAAGGTCCAGCCTGATGGCGGTGCCGCATCGTCGAGAATGGCGAGGTCTTCGGTCATGTCGTGCGTGGTTGCCGTGAATCGGGATGATGGGTCACTACGCAGCATTTTGCAGTAGCATCTGCGCCCCATGGCCAGATACTTCAAGAGCGACAACACGGCCCCGGTGGCCCCCGAAATTCTTGCCGCGATCGGCGCCGCCAATACCGGCTTTGCGCGCGGCTACGGCGACGACGAGTGGTCGCTGCGGCTCGACGATCGCTTCAGCGAACTCTTCGAACGCAGGGTCAAGGTTTTTCCGGTATCGACCGGCACGGCCGCCAACTCGCTCGCCCTCGCCACCCTGGTCCCGCCGTACGGCGCGATCCTGACGCACGAAGAAGGTCACATCGTCCGCGACGAATGCGGCGCACCCGAATTCATGAGCGGCGGCGCGCGACTCGTCTTGATGCAGGGTGCGGGCGCCAAAGTCACGCCACAGGCTCTCGAGGCGACGCTCGTCGCCAATCCGACCTCGGTGCACACCGTGCAACCACGCGCGCTGTCGCTCACGCAGGCGACGGAGCTCGGTTCCGTGTATTCGCCGGCAGAACTGCAAGCGCTTTGCACGCTTGCCCATGCGCGTGGCCTGGCCGTGCACATGGATGGCGCTCGCTTTGCCAACGCCGTCGCCGGCGTCGGCTGCTCGCCCGCCGAGCTGACCTGGCGCGCCGGTGTCGACGTGCTCTCGTTCGGTGCCACCAAAAACGGCGCGCTGACGGCCGAGGCGGTCGTATTCTTTGACCTCGATCGTGTGGCCGACTTCGAATTCCGGCGCAAGAGAGCGGCCCATCTGCTCTCCAAGATGCGTTTCGTGTCGGCGCAATTGCTGGCCTACATCGAAGGCGGTCTCTGGCTGCGTCTGGCCGGGCGGGCGAACGCCCTCGCGCAACGTCTCGCGGCGGCCGCCGGGCCGCTGCTGATGCACCCGGTACAGGCCAACGAACTGTTTCTGCGCATCGGCGATGGGGGGGCTGCCGCGCTACGCGCGCTCGGCTTCGAGTTCTACGACTGGGGCGCGAGCGGTTCCGGCGAAGCGCGGCTCGTCGTCTCCTGGAACCAGCCTGAAGAGGATGTCGATGCGTTGTGCATCGCCCTCGCGAGGCTTGCCGCGGGAGCCCCTTTGCGGTGACTGCGGCGTTCGTCGACATCGGCATCAATCTCACGCACGACAGCTACGATCACGATCGCGAAGAGGTTCTGCGTCGCGCCTTGGCTGCGGGCGTCGTGCAGTTCGTGGTCACCGGCGCCTCGGCCGATGGCAGCCGTGCGGCGCTGGCACTCGCCCGGGCAGCGCCCACGCTGCTGCGCGCCACGGCGGGTTGTCATCCGCACCACGCCGTCGATTTCGACGAGCAGGCGTATGCGAGCTTGATCGAGCTGGCTGCGGATCCGCTGGTTGCCGCGATCGGCGAGACGGGTCTCGACTATCACCGCAATTTCTCGGCACCCCGCGAGCAACGCCTGGCCTTCGAACGCCAGGTACAACTCGCTTGCCGTCTCGGCAAACCGCTCTTTTTGCACGAGCGGGACGCCCATGGCGATTTTCTCGCCGTGCTGCGCGAGCATCGCTCGGCATTGCCGGCAGCCGTGCTGCATTGCTTCACCGGTACCGCGGCTCAACTCGAGGCCTGTCTCGAGTTTGGACTGCACATCGGCATCACGGGCTGGATCTGCGATGAGCGTCGCGGCCTGCACTTGCGCGACCTCGTCCATCGCGTGCCGCAAGGTCGTTTGATGATCGAGACCGATGGTCCCTACCTGCTGCCGCGCGACCTCGACCCCAAACCCGCCTCGCGACGCAACGAGCCGATGTATCTGCCGCACATCGCGCGCGTGATCGCCGACTGCCGGAAGGAATCGCTTGCAGAACTGGCGGCGCACACCACGGCCACGGCGCAGCAGTTCTTTGACCTGCCCTGCGGTAATCTTCGAACATGAACGCCATCGACGACGGCACCCGAACCCTCATCCGCGACACCTGGCGCGACTCGATCGTGCCCACGCTTTGCGAATACGTACGCATTCCGAACAAGTCGCCGGCCTTCGCGCCGGACTGGCAGAGCGCCGGGCACATGCAGCGTGCCGCGCAGTTGCTCGCCGACTGGTGTCGCGAGCAGCCGATCGCCGGCATGACCGTGGAACTTTTGACCTTGCCGGGTCGCACGCCCGTGCTGCTCTGCGACATTCCGGGTGAATTGCCCGATTGCGTACTGCTCTACGGGCACCTCGACAAGCAACCGGAGTTCACCGGCTGGGAGCCGGGTCTCTCGCCATGGGAACCGGTCATCCGAGAGGGCAAACTCTACGGCCGCGGCGGCGCCGACGATGGTTATGCCGTCTTCAGCTCGCTGACCGCGATTCGTGCGCTCAAAAGTCGCGGCGTACCGCTTGCCCGCTGCGTCGTGCTCATCGAGGCCTCCGAAGAGAGCGGCAGCACCGACCTGCCCGCCCACCTCGAAGCGCTCGGCGCGCGTCTCGGCACGCCCTCGCTCGTCATCTGCCTCGATGCCGAATGCGGCAACTACTCACAGCTCTGGTGCACGACGTCGCTACGCGGCAATCTCACCGGCACACTGCACGTCGAGGTGCTGCGAGACGGCGTGCATAGCGGCATGGGCACCGGGATCGCACCAACGCCCCTGCGCGTCGCCCTGCAATTGCTCGCGCGTATCGAAAACCCGATCAACGGCGACATCTTGTTGCCCGAGTTGCAATGCCCGATCCCCAAAGATCGTATCGCCCAAGCACGCGTCGCAGCCGCGACGCTCGGCGCCGAAGTCGCCGGCCGCGTGCCGCTGCTTCCGGGCGTCAAGGCGCTATCGACCGATCCCGTGGAGTTGCTACTCGGCAGCACCTGGCGCAGCACGCTCGCCGTCACGGGTGCAGACGGTCTTCCCGCCACGGCCAATGCGGGTAACGTGCTGTTGCCGCGCATCGCGCTCAAACTCAGCTTGCGTCTGCCGCCGACCATCGACGCCGAGCGCGCAAGCGAGGCGCTGACGCAGACGCTGCAGCGCGAGCCGCCTTACGGAGCGCGAGTGCGCTTCGAGGCTGACAGTGCTGCGAGTGGCTGGAATGCCCCCTCGTTCGCACCATGGCTGGAAGAATCGATGCAACGCGCTTCGCAAACGGTGTTCGGACGCGAGGCCGTTCATGCCGGCTGCGGCGGCACCATTCCGTTCATGGGCATGCTGGGTCGACAGTTCCCGCAGACCCAGTTCTTGATCACCGGTGTGCTCGGCCCGCTATCGAACGCGCATGGACCAAACGAATTTCTGGAGCTCGCCTACGCCGAAAAAATCACCGCCTGCGTGGTGCAGGTGCTCGCCGATCACGCGCTCAACTGCGCGCGCTGAACTCGCTCGGTCCGAGCAGCGAGCGCAGGCGGTCCCACTCGCCTCGCCAAGCCTCCACCAACTGCTCGGCGTGCGCACGCTCGCCGAGTGGAAACTCGGCCTCCAAAGATTCTTCACGCAAGGTGAGTCGGGGCAACCCTTTCGGAAAAACGGCACCCGGCCCGAAGACGATTCGCCCATCGATGGGCACATCGTCGGCCAGGGTCTTGAGCGCGGCGATCCGGTCGTACATGGCGCCTTGCGGATTGGCAAACGTGAAACGACGCGCACCCTGCATCACGGTCCACTCGACCATGGGGTCGGAGCCGAAAACGTTGCCGATCACATCGCGCACGTCGAGGATCAAAAGTCCGCGAGCGGTCAACAGCAGATAATCGACGTGCAACAAGCCACCGCTGCCGTCCGGCAAGGCAACATCGCGCAAATGCTCGACCGCCACCGCCTCGATGCGCCGTCTGCGCCGCTGTCGCTCGCGAAACTGTCGATACCACCGCCACCCGAGGGTCACCGCAATGCCGAGCAGCACACCTACTGCCACCGCGATGCCGGCGATCAACCAACTCTCGGACGAATCGAAATTCATGGGCATCAACCGAGCGCTTTGCGCAACTCGTCGAGCGTGCCGCCGATTTCTTCGAACTGGCTCGGACGATCGAGAAGCGCGGCCAGCGAGGGCGGCACGGGCACTTTGCCACCGATCAAAGGCTCGACGATTTCCGGAAACTTGGCCGGCGATGCCGTCGACACGACGCACCAGTTTCGCGAACGCCGCGCCTCGGGCGTGAGCCGCGCCCACGCCTCGGCCCCGACGGCCGTATGCGGGCACCAGATCTCTCCATAGCGCGCGTAGTCGGCGCGCACCCGCGCCTCGATGGCCGCATCGTCGATGCTGACCGCCGTCACGGCATCGCGCAGCGAATCGATCCGAGGGTAGAGATCGCGTAGCCGCTCCATGTTCGAGGGATGCCCGACATCCATCGCCGAGGCCAGTGTCGCCCTGCTCGAACGCGGCTGCCACTCCCCACTCGCGAGGTAATCGGGAACGGTTTGATTGGCGTTGTGCGCCAACAGCACATCGCCGATCGGCAGCCCCATGTGCCGCGCCCAGATGCAGGCCACTGCGTTACCAAGGTTGCCGCTCGGGATGATGAACGATAGTTTCGAGTGCCGCGCGCGCCACCACTCGAGACTCGTCATCGCGTAATACACCGCCTGCGGCAGCAGTCGACCGAGATTGATGCTGTTGGCCGACGACAGCTGCTGACGCGAACGAAGCGCTGCGTCGACGAACGCCTCTTTCACCATGCGCTGGCAATCGTCGAAGGTGCCGCGCACCGCGAAACTGCGCACGTTGTCGCCCCAGCAAGTGAGCTGACGTTGCTGCGTGGGCGAGACCAGCCCCTTCGGAAACAACACCGTGACCGCAAGACCCGACCGGCGGTGAAACGCCGCCGCCACGGCGCCGCCGGTGTCACCGGACGTCGCCACCAGAATATTCAGCGTCGGCTCGCGGGGATCGCGCAGCCGCTCGAAACACGCCGCCAGAAATCGTGCGCCGAAATCCTTGAAGGCCGCCGTCGGGCCGTGAAAGAGCTCGAGAACTTGCAAGCCGCCTTCGCCTTCGCTGCCACGCAGGAGGTGTCGCGGCGCAGGAAAATCGAAGGCGTCACGCAGAATCGCCGGCATCTGCGCCTCGAGTCGGTCGCCGCGCGCGAACGGTGCGAGCAACCGCTCTCCGACCTCGGCCAGCGACACTGCTCCATCGAAATCTTCGATCGAGAAGCGCGGCCACTCGATGGGTACGTAGAGCCCGCCATCCGGCGCGAGACCCCGCAGCAACGCCGTCGAGAAACCCACTCGCTCGGCCGCACCCCGCGTACTGCGAAATTCCATCGGCGATTTCACTGGGCGACGACGCGCGCGCCGTCGGATTCGACGGCAACGATCCAATGGTCGGTCTCGACGCCATTGTTGGCGAATTCTTTGACCATGCGATCGCGGACCGCCTCGGCCACTTCGCGTTGCGCCCACGCAAACATGGTGGGGCCGGCTCCCGAGATCGAGCAACCGAGCGCGCCGGCCGCCATGGACGCCGCACGCACCGCGGAAAATCCGGGGATGAGCTGGCGCCGTTGCGGCTCGATCACGACGTCGTTGAGACCCTCGCGGATCAAATCGAGATCATCGGTATAGCAGCCCGAAATGAAACCGGCGAGATTCGCGGTTTGCCAGACGAAGTCGGCCATCGCCACTTCGCGCTTGAGGATAGCGCGGGCCTGCTTGGTCGACAAAAACATGTGAGGATGCGCAATCACTGCGCAAATGCCCGCCGGGACGGGAATCCGCTTGACGCGCGGGTTGTCGATACCGACGGTCAACACCAAGCCGCCGAACAGCGACGGTGCAATGTTGTCGACGTGCAGCGACCCGCTCGCCACGGCCTCGCCCTGCATGGCGAACTTGAGCAGCGCCAAGCGATCGAACGGCTTGTCGAGCAAGGCGTTGGCGGCCACCACCGCGCCGACGGCCGAGGCCGCCGAGCCCCCGAGCCCCGAGCCGAGCGGAATACCCTTCTCGATGTGCATCTCGAATCCGAAGCCGGGCTTCGCAGCCACGCTGAGCGCGAGCAAGGCGCGACCCGCGGTGTTTTTCTCAGCTTCGAGCGGCAGGTCGGCCGTCACGCCGCTGCAACCCGTGATGCGCACGCCGGACTTCGCACTGCGGGTCACCGTGATGCGATCACCCAAGGCGTCGACCGCAAATCCCAAGATGTCGAAGCCGATGCCGACGTTGCCAACCGAGGCCGGCGCGAACGCCGTTGCGCGTTCCAGACCCCGCGGACCCTGCCAGATGCTCATAGCCGCGCTCCCAGATAGGCCGACAGTCGCAAGAGATCGGCAAAGATTCCACCCGCCGTGACCTCGGGCCCCGCTCCCGGTCCCTGCACGATGAGCGGATTGTTGTTGTACCTCGCCGTCGCAAAGCGCACGACGTTGTCGGTGAGTGCGATGTTGGCAAACGCATGCTTGGCGTCGAACTCGACCACGCCGACGGTCGCCGTACCGCTCGCCGTCAGTCTGCCGACGTAGCGCAAGACCTTGCCACGGGCGCGCGCGGCTTCGAAACGCGCCTTCATGGTGCCGTCGTACTGCGGCAATCTCGTCAGGAATTCTTCGATCGAGCCTTGCTCGAGACCGGCGGGGACCAGACTTTCGACCTGGACCTCGGACATCTCGAGCGACAAGCCCATCTCGCGGCCGAGGATGATCAGTTTTCGCGCGACGTCCATGCCGGAGAGGTCGTCACGCGGGTCGGGCTCGGTGTAGCCGCGCTGCTTGGCGTCGACCACGATCTCGCTGAAGCTGCGCGAGCCATCGTAAACGTTGAAGAGATAAGCGAGCGTTCCCGAGAAAATCCCCTCGATGCTCGTCACCTCGTCGCCGGTCTCGCGCAAATCACGCAGGGTTTGAATCACCGGCAAACCGGCACCCACCGTCGCTTCGTAAAGATAATGCGTGCCGCCATCGCGACGCGCATCGCGGAGACTTCGATAGAACGCCATCGGCGCGCTATTGGCTTTTTTGTTGGGCGTCACGACGTGAATGCCCGCGGCGAGCCAGGCGGGATAGTGTTTGGCGACTTCGCCACTCGCCGTGCAATCGATGATCACGCGGTTCGGCAGGTAATCGACGCCCACGTGATTGGCAAAGCTCTGCAGATCGGGCGCCGCCGTGGCCGCCGCCAACTCATCCTGCCAGTGACTCAAAGAAACACCTTTGTCCGACAGCAGCATCCGCTTCGAGGACATCAACCCACGCACCCGAAGATCGAGCTTGAAGTCGCGACGCAGACGCTCGCTTTGCGAGGCGATCTGATCGAGCAAGACCCGACCGACGGTTCCGGGACCGATCACACCGACCGATACGGTGTGCGCCGAGAGATAGAAGCTGGAGTGCACGGCTCGCAGCGCACGGGTCGCTGCCTTGGCCGGCACGACCACGGAGATGTTGCGCTCCGAAGCGCCCTGCGCGATCGCGCGAACGTTGACCGCCGCTGTGCCCAAGGCATTGAATACTTTGGCAGCGATACCAGGGATACCCGCCATCCCATCGCCCACCACCGCGAGGATGGCGAGCTCGCGATCGACTTCGACCGATTGAATCTGCCCCTCACCGAGTTCGCGGGCAAAGGCCGCGCGCACCGTGGCGACGGCGCGATCCGCCTGTTCACGCGGCACGGCGCAGCAGATCGAATGCTCCGAACTGCCCTGCGAAATGAGCACTACCGAGATCCCCTCTTCGCGCAGCGCGCCGAACAGTCGCGACGCCGTACCCGGCACGCCGATCATGCCCGCACCCTCGAGGTTGAGCAGCGCAATGTTCTCGATCGACGTGATGCCCTTGACCGCCAAGGCCGACTTCGGCTGCGCGCAAATCAGCGTCGCCGCGTTGTCCGGCGCGAAGGTGTTGCGGATCCAGATCGGAATCTCGCGCCCGACTGCAGGCGCCATGGTTTGCGGATGAATGACCTTGGCGCCGAAGTAGGCGAGTTCCATCGCTTCGTTGTAGGACAAAGAATCGATGACCTGAGCATCGGGTACGCGACGCGGATCGGCGGAGAGCACGCCGTCGACATCGGTCCAGATATGGATCTCGGCGGCATCGAGCAAGGAGCCGAAGATCGAACCCGAAAAATCGCTGCCGTTACGTCCGAGCGTGGTTTGTACTCCGCGCCGATCGACGGCGATGAACCCCGTGATGATGAGCGTGCCGGCAAAGTCCGCGCTCACTGCCGACTGCATGCGGCGCCGCGATTCTTCCCACTGCACCGCAGGACCCAAGGGACCCCACTCGATGACCACGACTTCGCGCGCATCGAGCCAACGTACGGTACCCGATCGGGTCTTGGCGGTTTGTACACGCGAGGCATAGAACTCGCGAAAGAGTCGAGTCGACCAAATCTCGCCGAAACCGGCAATGAGGTCGGTGATGTGCCGACCGGCAGAGCGTGTCAGCCGGACGGCCTGCAAGATGCCGTCGATGTCCTGTCGATCACTGTCGAACCTCGCCATGTATTGCTGCGCGTTCTGCGCGGAGAGCAGCGTCGAGGCGATCTTGGCGTGACGCTCGCGCAGTGCATCGAGCCCGGCCTTGTAGCCCGCATCCTGGCGCTCTGCCTGAGCCACGAGCGCGAGCAACGCGTCGGTCACGCCCTTGCAGGCTGAGAGCACCACGCCGAGCCTGCCGGTCGGTTGGGCGTCCAGAATGGCGGCCACGCGCTCGAAACAGGCGGCGTCGGCGACGCTGGAACCACCGAACTTGTGAACGACCCAGGGAGAAAGCGACATGCGATGTCGACCTGCGCTGACCTAAACGGCGAACTCTATCGGTCGGCGACCGGACGCCGCAAGGTTGAGGGCGATTTTGCGTTGCCTTTCGGCTGTTCTTTGAGCTTGAGCGGCATCCGCCGCAGGCGCTGACCCGACGCGGCGTACAGCGCGTTGGCCACCGCGGGCGCGATCACCGGCGTCGCGGGCTCGCCGACGCCGCTTGGCGCCTCGTCGCTGGCAATCCGCTCGACCGCGATCCGCGGCATCGCCGACATCGCGAGCAAAGGATAACCATCGAAGTTCGACTGCTGGACGACGCCCTTGTCGAACGTGATCTCACCGTACAAGGCGGCCGTGAGTCCGAACACCAAGCCGCCCTGGATCTGCTGTTCGACTTGCCCCGGATGCACGACGCTGCCGCAATCGACCGCGCACCAGACTCGATCGGCGCGCCAAGCGGCGCCGTCGACGCTGACCTCGGCGACCACGGCGACCCGCGTTTCATAGCTCTTCGAGCAGGCGATCCCCAGGCCAATGCCCGCCCCGAGCTTGCGCCCCCAACCCGCCGCCGCAGCAGCGGCCCGCAGCACCCGCAGCATGCGCGGGTCCTTGTGCAGCAATTCGAGCCGTAGCGCCAAGGGGTCGCGCTGGGCGAGCGCTGCCATCTCGTCGATGAAACTTTCGATCACGAACACGTTGTACGAGTGGCCCACGGAGCGCCAGAACCCGACCGGCACGCCGAGATCGAGCTCGTGGTAATCGACTCGCAGGTGCGGAATGTCGTAAAGCGAGTCGTCGCTACCCTGCGTCATCAAAAAATCGTGGCCCGTGGTCAGCAGCTCGGGCGTACGACGACGCGCCACCGACGGCGCGACGATGCGATGGGCAAGACCGATGAGCTCGCCGCGCGGATTGAGGCAGCCCGCCACGCGGTGCGCGCTCGCCGGACGGTAGAAGTCGGCGCGCATGTCGTCTTCGCGACTCCACATGAGCTTGATCGGCATCGCGGGCAGGCTGCGCGCGACGGTCACCGCCTCGGTGACGTAATCACGCTCTCCGCGACGACCGAAGGAACCGCCGATCTGCAGGCAGTGCACCCTGACTCGCTCGCGCGGCAACCCGGTGACTTTCATCGCCGCATCCTGTGCCCGCGAGGGTGCCTGCGTACCCACCCAGATTTCGCAGAGACCATCATGAAGCCAGACCGTGGTGGCAATCGGTTCGAGCGCAGCGTGGGCAAGAAACGGCGCGTGATAATCGGCGACGAGCCAGCGGTTTTCGGCATCGCGACGCAAACCATCGACGTCGCCACGTACTCGAGCAGGCTGACCTTGATCGGTCATCCGCCCCGTCAGCTCCCGCTCGTGTTGCGCGGAGTTTTGCGCCTCGTTGGCCCCCGGATCCCAATCGATCTTGAGCGCGGCTCGCCCGCGCTGCGCCGCCCAGAAAGAATCGGCGATCACGGCGACGCCCACCGGCAGCACCCGTACCGACACCACGCCGGGAATGGCGAGCGCTGCGGTATCGTCGACGCCGCTCAAGACACCGTCGAACGTCGGCGTGCGCTCGAGCACCGCCACTTTCATCCCGGGCAGTTTGAAGTCGATGCCGAATACGGCGCTGCCATCGATCTTCGACGGCGTGTCGAGACGCGTCGGACGCGTACCGAGCAGTCTGAACTGCACGGAATCTTTGAGCGCCGGCTTGGCCGGCACCGGGAGCGTCCGCGCGATTTCGAGCAATTGCGAAAATGGCGCTCGCCGCGCATCGTTCGCAGGATCGAGCACGCTGCCATCTTGCACCCGCAGCCGCGCCGGGTCGACTTGCCACTCGCGCGCTGCGGCGGCGATCAAAAGTTCGCGCGCCGTGGCACCGAGCGTCCGAAACGGCAGATAGCTCGTGCGAACACTGCTCGAGTAACCCGTCGATTGATTACCGCGCTCGTCACGAAATTCATCGGCCGCGGGTGCCAGCTCTGCAGCGACCCGGGACATCGGCAAGCCAAGCTCCTCGGCGATCAGCATCGGCAAAGCGGTCAATACACCCTGCCCCATCTCGGCCTTGTGCACCGTGACGAGGATCGAACCATCGGGCTGCATCGTGAGCCACGCCGAGCTGCGCCAAGCGGTCGGCGGCGACGACATCGTCGCCTCTTGGCGTTCCCGTGCCCCCGCCACCGACAGCTCCAAGGACAGCCAAGCGCCGCTCGCCGCGCCTGCTGCGCGAATCATGAACTGACGACGATCGGTGCCACTCTGCCGCTGCATGGCTTGCACTCTACGTGTTGCCACGCTCGGACGAAACTTCCCCTAAACTCGCTGTCCGCATGGCTTTGGCCTCCGACCCCTCCACACTTTGGCTGCTGGTCTCGTTGCTGATCGCGACGGGCTTGTTTGCCGGGCTGCTCGCCGGTCTGCTCGGCGTGGGCGGGGGTATCGTCATGGTCCCGGTGCTCGAGTTCGCCCTGCCCTACGCCGGTTTCCCGCGCGAGTGGTGCATGCACGTGGCCGTCGCCACTTCGCTCGCCGCGATCGTGCCGACCTCGATGTCTTCCGCGCGTGCCCACCACCGGCGCGGCGGCATCGACTGGGACATCGTCCGCGCCTGGGCCCCCGGCATCGTGCTCGGCGGACTCGCCGGCAGCCTGTTGGCCTCGCGGGCGAGCGACGATGCGCTCACGGGCGTCTTCGGCATCGTCGCCGCGCTCGTCTCGCTCAAGATGTTTTTGCCTCTCGATCATCTGCGCCTCGCCGCACGGGTGCCGACGGGCCTCGGCGGCAAACTCATCGGAGGCGTGATCGGCATGGTTTCTTCGATGATGGGCATCGGCGGTGGAACACTCTCCGTGCCCGCCATGACCCTGACCGGCGGGGCCATCCACCAAGCCGTGGGCACGGCCGCTTTCTTTGGGCTACTGCTGTCGGTACCCGGCACGATCGGCTACCTGCTAGCGAGCCCGGGTGTTGCACTGCCCGGCGCCACCGTGGGACTTGTCAGCCTGCTGGTGCTCGCACTGGTCGCACCCATGTCCATGCTCACGGCCCCGGTGGGCGCGCGCCTCGCACATGCGCTGGACAAACGCACGCTCTCCAAAATATTCGGCGGATTTCTTAGTTTGGTAGCCCTTCGCATGCTTCTCAGGACCTTCGCATGAACGCGAGCGATTCGATCGACATCAGCGGCCCATGGTTCGAGGACTTGCATCCCGGTCTCGAGTTCGACGCACCGGCGATCACCCTGAACGCGGGGCACGTCGCCCTGCACCAGGCGCTGTTCGGCGATCGACTGCGCCTGCCGCTCGATGCCGCCACGGCCGAGCGCGTGACCGGGGTCAGCCAGCCGCTCTGCCATCCCTTGCTCGCGATCAACGTCGCGATCGGGCAATCCACCTGGGCTTCGCAGCGCGTCAAGGGCAATCTCTTTTATCGGGGGCTCGCGCTGCAAGAACCCGTGTTCACGGGAGATACGCTGTATACGCGTACCCGTGTGGTCGGTTTGCGTCAGAACCGCACGCAGGCGGGTCGCGCTGCCACCGGGATCGTTGCGCTGGAAATGACCACGACCAACCAGCGCGGTGCGACCGTGCTGCATTTCTGGCGTTGCCCGATGATTCCTTGCCGCGACCCCGACGCACGCACCCCCCATGCCGATGATCTCGATACAGTCGGCCGCGCGGCGGGCGCCGACCTCATCCGCAAAGTCGTGCCACGCGGTTGGTCGCTCGGCCCGGCGGCGGCGTGGAGCGGAAGACGAGCCGCAGACCTTGCCGTCGGCCAAAAATTCAGGATCGAAGCTCGCGACACCATCACCGCGGCCCCCGAGCTCGTGCGACTGTCG
>Ga0129333_10001893_pt1 | contig 19201 bp, 27 predicted proteins | sample CPB6_08_DNA_FD_94474 | JGI IMG/M metagenome (GOLD analysis project Ga0129333, IMG submission 94474) | Freshwater to marine salinity gradient microbial communities from Chesapeake Bay, USA - CPBay_Sum_0.6_0.8_DNA | ecosystem: Environmental > Aquatic > Marine > Coastal | place: USA: Chesapeake... | reverse complement strand
CCATCAATGAGCAACCGGTAGTAAGTGAAGCCGAAGTTTTTCCCGAGCCTGTAGTTGCCAGTAAACCCGGGCAATTACGTGGAACTCTGGCCGACATGGTTGCTGCTAAATCAAAAATTGAAAAAGACGGTGAAGAATGACTCTAGCCTATAAAAATAAAATTGATGAATTAAATCCGTTAGGAGATACGGTAATTGTTACCGATATGAATTTCAAAGAAAGATTTACTTCGGGTGGAATCGTATTACTTGGCGACGACGGTAAAACATCTGGAATTAGACCTCGCTGGGGCCGTGTGTATGCCATTGGGCCCAAACAGCAGGATGTCAAGGTAGGCGATTGGATTTGTGTTGCACATGGACGATGGACCCGTGGAGTCGAAATCGAACGGTCCGATGGCGTATCTCTAACTATAAGAAAAGTTGACAATAAAGACATTTTGTTAATTTCGGATTCACCTGTCAATGATGATACCATGAGCGATGCGGTACAGGCCGAACAAAAATCTCGTTGATCTAATCAGCAACCTGTGCTAAAATTTCTACTAGAAAACTTCAAGGACACACGTACATGTCGATTACACAACTTTGGGTAGAAAAGTATAGACCGAAAAACGTTGACGGATATGTTTTTACAGATCCCAATACACGAGAACAGGTAGAACATTGGATTAAAGATCAAAGTATTCCGCATCTACTATTTCATGGACCTGCTGGCACTGGTAAAACAACTCTAGCCAAGATTTTAATTAATCAGCTAGGAGTCGAAGAGCACGATGTCATGTTTGCTAACGGCAGTAAAGAAGGTCGTAAGATCGAATGGATAGACAAGTTAATTAATTTCTGTCAGACCATGCCGTTTGGTCCTTTCAAGGTAGTGTTAATCGACGAAGCCGACTACTTGAATCCTAATAGTGTGCAGCCAGCCATGCGTAATCTTATGGAGGAGTTTAGTCAAAATGTTAGATTTATTTTGACTTGTAACTATCCTAACAAAATTATTCCTCCGCTACACAGTCGCTGTCACGGAATTCACATTGAAAAATCAGATGTAACAGAATTCACAGCCAGAGCAGCCACAGTGCTGATCAGCGAGAATGTTGAGTTCGATCTAGACACATTGGACAGCTATATTAAAGCAACTTACCCAGACTTGCGTAAATGCTTGAACTTGTTACAGACCAATGGCACCACTGGCAAACTTAACGTACCCAAGGAAACCGGCAGTGCCGGCGGCGATTACAGAATTGATGCTGTGAACTTGTTTAAAGCAGGCCGCTATCGTCAAGCCAGAGAACTAATTTGTAATCAGGCTAGGCCCGAAGAAATGGAAGAAGTATTTCGCTGGGCCTATGATAATCTTTCACTTTGGAGTGATACCGATGAAGGGCAGGATGAAGCTATCATTATCATTCGCCGCGGTCTGGTAAATCATGTTAGTTGTGCTGATCCCGAAATTAATCTTTCAGCCACACTGACCGAACTTATTTCATTAAGCAAATCTTAATCATGTCAAAAAATTCAATTTATCTTATTGCATATTATTATCTCAGGCCCGGTCATCGTGTTAACACACAAACAGCTGGATGGATGAAAGAAAGCAAAAATCTTGCTTATGACGAAAAAGTTGCTGTGAGTCGTCGACTGAGTAGAAACGACGAAACCATGGCCAAAGTTATCATTGATCTGTATAACAAGAAAGTTATTCGAAATGGTTGGGGTAACGACTTGACATTTGATCAAATTTTTGAATACTTTCATAAAGGGTATCCACAATATACTACCAGTATTATGACCAGTTTAGATCCTGAATATTTAGAGCAATTCAAAGAAAAGCCCGAAGAAGTTCAAGACGTTCAAACTATATCCAGCTCGGCATAAAATAAATACTTGATGAATCCATTATTCTTAAAAAAACTAGCTGCTAAGAAAAAGAGGGAAAGGGATCCTAATTTACCCCCACCACCGACATTGTTAGGGCAAGTCAAAGAGCTTAGACTAACCAAAGAAGAAATGGATCGGCAAGCCAACGAATTGCAGATACTTCGTCAACGCATGGAATATCTTGAAATGAAGAATCGACGTTTGGAAAACTATATAGAGACCATACGCGATTGGGTTGCACGTAATCACAAATGAAAAATCGAATTATTTTAACCGACGCCGACGGCGTACTCTTAGACTGGGAATACGCATTTGATATTTGGATGCGGCAGCATGGATTTCGTAAAACCGATGACGGGCATCTAAAATATAACATTGGTCGACGCTATGGTATCGACGAAGCCCAAGGTAAAAAGCTAATTAAGATATTCAATGAATCGGCGGCCATTGGATTCTTGCCTGCACTTCGAGACAGTATGTTTTATGTTAAACGATTACACGAGGAGCACGGATATGTGTTTCATTGTATTACCAGTCTTAGCGAAGATGAAAATGCACAAGAACTAAGGCGAATGAATATCCGAAAGCTATTTGGGAAAACGGCTTTTGATCGTTTTGTATTCTTGGATACTGGCGCCGACAAGGATCGGGTGCTCAGTAATTATCAAGATTCCGGATGCTATTGGATCGAAGATAAGATTGATAATGCCTTGGTTGGCCACGAACTTGGTTTGCGCAGCCTGCTTGTAGAGCACGGGCACAACATGGATTTTGAAAACCCTAATATACCCAGGGTAAAAAATTGGGCAGAGATCTACCAAATTATCACAAAAACAAGCTAATTTTGCCCGTTTTTTGTTGACACATATTCAAAAACCCGTATAATTAGAACTGTTGCAAGCAATAGTGCTCGTAACAGTTTAAAACTAATCCCGCATAGTGTCGGGTATCGAAAGGAAACTAAAATGGCCAAGCGCCTTACACGCAAACTCACGGATGTAATTGCCGAAGTTCTCAAGCAGCTCAAAGCTCATTTTGGCATTACCGACAAAGACATCAAAGCCTGGCAAGATCGAATCAAAGCCGAAGGATATTCATTTCCTGATGGTACTCTGGTTAATATCGACGAGCTTTGGATCGACTATGAAGTACAGCGTGATGTAATCCACAAACACATCATTAATATTGCCCGTAAATGGGATCCTCGTATTTGCTCACCCGGTTCGGCATGCCGCAGCCCCGGAGGCAAACAGATCTTTCTTTACGATGCACAACACCGCACCATTGCCGCAGGCATTCTTGGATATACAGCAATTCCCTGTGCAGTAGTTGAGACCACAGATCCAAACTTTGCCAGTTATGCATTTGAAATGCTCAACGACACTGGTGTTAAGAGATTGTCCCCCGGAGACTTGCATCGTAATGCCCTGGTGCGTTTTAAGAATGGTAGCAAAGACATTAAAAATGTTCGTGCTCGAACCATGCAGGATCAATTTGATAAATGTGGTATTGACCTACAGGACAAAGGTAGTCGCAATTCTGACAACCTACGTGGCGACAACGACTATTTCTTTAGTCACTTCAAGTATGCACAAAAAGGTATCGAAGTCGACGACACAGGAAAGACCTTGTACAACATTCTTGATGCTATTAAAACAGCATTTCCTTTGCAAGAAGAAATCGATCAGGGCGTTTACATAGGGCTTTACGAACTGCATCGTATTACCAAAACCAATCCTAATATCAAACTGCCTGTTGGCTGGATGAAAACTTTGCTAGACAGTATCAAGCCCACTTTCAAAAGTTCAGCACTAGTTCATGCCAAGGCCAAAGTTCAATGGGAACATGTTAATCCGGGTGCTACCTGGAGTGCACCCAGCGCCATGGCTAACTTTCTTCGTGAGTTGCATATTCGCAACGGTGGTAAATTGAACTTGCCCTATCACGGCGAAGGTAGTAAAATGGGTATTGAATCAGGCAATATCGCCCCTGGACTTTTTCCCGAAAACTAATATCAATAACATTATTCTCAAAAATGTTTTAAATGTTATTTTTAATTAGGTAAAAATCATGAGCCATTTTTTCTATATACACCGTGACATATCTGGAAATCCAGATGTTTGGAAAGTCGGTCAGGCCCTAACTCCGTACTCGGCAGTAAGAGCTAGACAAAAATTTTGTTGGAACCAATTTGGTCTTGACTATCTATGGTTTGGATATCCTAATCATGTTGATTTTCTTGAAAAACAAATTAAGCTGGATTTTCACAAAGTCAGTGGCAAGGTACTCAATGGGTACGGAGCACAAACCGAAATGCTCAGTGTACCTATTAACAAGCTACTAACTAGAATTGAAAAGATTATCGGTGATAATCAGTTATGTATTCAACAGCTTGAACTAAAAGAACGCTATACTGCTTCGAATAGTAAATCGTGTATTTTTGGAATTCCGGGAGAATCCAATGCCAGTGATTGGTTAGATAAGAAAGCAAAAGATATCTTCAAGGAAATTGAATTTAAAAGAAAGATTTTTGTCAATAGCAAAACTAAAACAAAAAAATTGATGACAAAAAACACATTTGATGTACTATTTTCATTATGAACCTTCAAGAGTCATTGGAAAGTTTTTCAGCACCTGTGTACGGTAAAACAAAACGTACACAGGACACCTATAAAACTGTTGCTAACCATTGTACCAAGCATATTACTCGCCTAGTCGACGAGTATCATGCAGTAGAAAATGATCAACAATTGCTACGAGAAATTCGTAACGACATCGATTACTATCTACGCCGGTATCATGAATACTGCATTAAACAACGCGACGGCATGCTGGCTCACTATCATGAAGTTGGTGCCGACGAAGATACCGATTTTGAACACTTGATACCGGCGTCACGAATTCGTGATCTGTTGTTAGCCAGTGTGATTACAATCGAACAAGCATTGAATGCTCCAACTGTACGCCTTAGCAGGGCCAAACACTCTCTGCTCAAGGAAGCAGGATGGGCTAGCCATACGCCTAACATGTGGCTACCCTTTATTCGGTACAGTCAAGTGTTTAATGCTCAATTCCAAACCTACGACGGAACGGCAATAGATCAGTTGACATGGACCTTGGAACAGCATTATAATTACTTCAAACATTTAGTAATCGAAGGGTAAATCAAATGAAACTCGTTTATGTTGCAATTTTGACTGCTGGTGTTTTGCTCAGCGGATGCAGTACTGTTAGTGGTGCCGTTCGCGGCGTGGGTAAGGACGTTAAGTCCGGTACCGATCGTGTAGCCGACTGGATCAAACCCGAGTCGAGGTAAAATCATGCGCAACTTTGCCCTCGGAACCTTGTTCGGGATCATTGTAGCCACAGTGGGCTTTAGTGGTGTAGCTCGATTACTTGACAGCGGAGTAAACCGAGTCAAGGAAACAGTACAAGAACACGTTAAATAAAAACGGGCCCGAGGCCCGTTTTTTATTAGCTATCTCCGTATAACTTTAATACCTCCGCTACTACTGGATGTCTTTGAACATCTTTCCGCGAAAAGCTCACGTGAGCAATTGCTGAACTGCCAGTGGATTCGAGTCTTTCTATGAAGTCTCGTAGTCCATTTTCGGCAGTAAATTTACGATCTAACTGATTTAGATCGCCAGTGACTATCATCTTCGATCCTTCGCTGAGGCGGGTTAGAACCATCTTCATCTGGTTAATAGTAGCGTTTTGGGCTTCATCAAAAATGATCCAACTGCGCTTAAAGTTTCTGCCTCTCATATATGCCAGTGGAGAAATCTCAATGTGTTGTTCATCTAGCATACGTGCGATTTCTTTAGTCGTGTAGTACTCACCAATAACATCCATTATGGGCCGTATCCACGGTTCCATTTTGGCGTTTAGATCGCCCGGTAAAAAACCGTGCTGCTCATCGTCCACTCCCACTGCCGGGCGTGTGATAATGATTTTGTTAATAGAACCTTCTTTATAGGCTCTGATTGCAGCCATAACGGCCAGCATAGTCTTTCCTGTGCCCGCTGGACCAATGGCAAATACAATCTGTTTTTTTGGATTAACTAGTAAATCGATATATTCTTCCTGTTTTAAATTTTTGGGTAACAAAGCCACTGGTTTTTTGTGTTGAACATAGTTGTTGATTCCAATGACATTATCTGAGTCGTGAAGATTTTGAGCACGGCGGCTCGCTTGAGTTTTACGTTTTGCTGACAAATGATTTCTCCTAAAATTTATTAGCATTTTTGTACTCTTGACCAAATGTGCATTTTGCACAAAAATATTTACGGACCGACCCGCATGGTTTTTAATAGTAGATAAATCTTTGTAATTTGTGCTAAGTATTTTTCTGTCCTCGATACATTTGGCGTGCTGGCTAAATAGAAATATAGCTGAAATAAGCTAAATAATAGTACCTGAGAATACCAATGGCTTCGCACGTAAAAAACATTATTGATAACACCAAAAATCTATTCATGACTAACAGTTCGCTGGAAAGTCTAATGGATTTTGAGCGTGTACTTGACGAACTTGATACCTATGTTTTTAAGAACTGGAGCAAGGGAGAACTTGTTGAAGGTCCAATATATGACAAGTATTTTGTGACCTGCACTTTCATGTGGCCTTATAAACTAATGCCCGACCCAAGAGGCGGCGAACGTTTACTTGATTACAAGTGCGAAGTTAGTTATCGTAAAGACATGTTGGAATATCCAGTTGAAATCAAAAGTTATGACGATTTCAAACCCGGAACTAAAGTTCCTAAATTAGCAAAAAAGCCAGTTTGGATGGTTACTATTACCATGCCTAAGCAGTTAATGCAGGAAATTCACCAAGGCAGCTTAGAACTCGAATCTGAAACAATAGATATTGAGGATATTGAACAGGCTTACGAAACTGGCCTAGAAGACGATATCTACAAAAGCGAAGATACTCAAAATGAGCAACCTGAACAACAACCAAACACAGTACCACCAGGACCAACAGTTGCATAAACTAGTCGAAGGATTAGAAGCTGGTGATCTCAACAGGTTGATTTCTCAACGTATTACTGTTGACGAATACAAAAGTAAAATGGGCGACGACGAAGACATCGTTGTCATTTCATTTCAGATTGACGGAAAAGATCCTGCAATGGATTTAGTTATCTTTGTTGAAAAAAGTTACGAGTGGGTCGTAGATGCTGATGTTAGTTCGGGAGAAATCACCGACGGTAAGTATATCGTGTTTGTAGAAACTGAACGTGATTCATTGATTGCCGAACACATTGTAGAAATGCTTACCGATCTAGAAAACATAACCGAGCACAAAATAGAAGATTGGAACATTGAATATTTTAAACCTAAGAAGACTTTAGAAGCAACAGTCGATTCACTAAGAGCCATTCCATCGTCGCCGGAAGAATATAGAAGAATTAACAAAATACAAAAAGATCAAATTGATCAACTTAAAACTGCTGCTGGCGTTAACGTTGATACCAAGGCTCCTAAAAATGATTTTACTGAAAGTTTGAGAACAATGGCAGGTATCCGTTAATTGTTTTTTCAAATTTAGATATCAAGGACTATAAATGAGCAATTTTATTCTTACAGAAGAACAACTAGGACAGTTGATTACTGGTAACCCTTATGTCAGTTACTGGCACAATGCTATGGCAAGATGCTTGCCCGATTACGATATCAATACTCCTCCGCGGGTAGCAGCATTTGTTGCTCAGTGCGCTCACGAAAGTGGTGGCTTTAAATTTCTTAAAGAAAATTTAAACTATCGTGCCGAAAGTTTAGTAAAAGTTTGGCCTAGATATTTTCCTGACCTAGCTACTGCTAAACGCTACGAACGAAAACAGGAAATGATCGCCAATCGTGCTTATGCCAATCGTATGGGCAACGGCCCTGAAGAATCAGGCGACGGTTGGAAGTTTCTAGGTCGTGGATTGATACAATTAACTGGCCGTAATAATTATCAAGCATTTGCTGATAGCATCGAAACACCCATTGATGATATTCCAGAATATCTTCAAACCTTTGAAGGTGCTGTACAAAGCGCCTGTTGGTTCTGGGAAAGTAATAATCTTAATAAATGGGCTGACGCCGGCGATATTCTTAATCTAACCAAGAGAATCAACGGTGGTACAATTGGTCTCGACGATCGTATTAAACATTACAATCACGCATTGCATGTTCTTGGAGCACATTAATGTGGCAAATTACCTGGATGTTAAGTTTATTACCTGATTGGTTCTGGACCTTAGTACTCATTGCTGGTGTACTAGGTGTGTTAGCCGCCTGGGTCCTTAAATTTATTCCATTTGTAAAAACTTATCGACTAGCCATTCAGGTTGCTAGTGTGCTCATGCTGTTAGTAGGTGTATACTTCCAAGGTGTAATTGCCAATGAAGAAAAGTATAAATCCGAGCACGAACGCCTAAAAGCAGAAATTGCCCAGCAAAACGAAAAAGCCAAGCAATTATCAGAAGAGCTAAATCGTGCTCAGTCCGAACGTGATAACGCAATTGCCGATAAAGGAAAAACAGTGGTCAAAACTATTGACAGATATGTCAAAGGCGACCCGGTTGAAATAATTAAAGAAGTAGTTAAGGAAAAAAATCTCAGTGACGATGAGCGTAAAAAACTCGAATCTCAAATCGCTGAATTACAAAAAGCCGAAAAAGAATGCCGAGTTCCAACTCTTCTTATCGATCAATTAAATTCTTTAGCCACTAAGCCTGGCAAGGAGGGCAAATGATCAAACAAATGATTGTAGTCGCAGCATTATTGAGCTTATCGGGCTGCGGCTTTATGCCTAAACTGACTGCGGCTAAACCAAATTTTCCTCCTCCTTACCTTGACGAAAAAACAAAAGAAATGCCCAAGTGCGAGGACCTCAAAATTGTTCCTGCTGATGTAAATAATCTTTCTTCGATTTTTAAAATCATAACTGAAAACTACACAGCTTATTGGCAGTGCTCAAACAAAGTTGATGGTTGGAAAGATTGGTATAATGAGCAAAAGAAAAATTACGAATCTGTGAAATGAGGTATCAATTATGAAAAAAATCGTGTGCTTTCTACCCTTGGTTTTATTAGTTGGCTGTGCAAATACACAAACACAACATTATTACGATACAGCCAAAGCAATTAGCAAAGATAATACTATGAGTCAAACTGCCTGTTGGGCGGCTGTTGGCGAAATTGCTAAAAGCGGAGATAACGCAGTTAAAGCCGGTGCCATTGCACTAGCCGAAAAATGTAAAAATCGACCTGTGTCTATCGAAGCTCCTAAGAGAAATTGGTTAGGTTTTTAAAAGGAATTAAAAATGTCTGAAGTAAAAGAAGTTAAACCATTGTCACGCAGCGAACGCGAAGCCAAAATTAAAGACAAAGCTGGTTTTGTAATTGTTGTGCTTGCTGCATTCCTAGCCATTAATACTATGGTTGGTGGACAAAACAGTAGTAAGATCATGAACAACACTATTGCTGCCAACAATCAGTGGGCTTGGTATCAAGCAAAGAACGTTCGTCAAGTTCTATACGAAACTGCCGCAGTAGAAAGTAAGATTCCTGCGAACAAAGAAAAGTTTGAAGCCGAGGCCGCTCGTATGGAAGCAGACAAAAAAGAAATTATGGAAAAGGCCAAGGCCTTAGAAGCAGAACGCGAAGTAGCTCGTAAGAAAAGCCCATGGTTTACCTGGGGAGGCAGTGTACTACAGATTGCCATCGTTTTACTAACTGCTAGTATTCTTGCTGTAAGCATGCCTATGTTCTGGGTCAGCGTGGTTGTGGGAGCAGTTGGAACTACATTTGTCAGCCAGGCATTATGGATGTGGCTACCATTTGCATTATAAGGAGCAATCATGAGCGAAAAAGAATATGAAAAAATGAGTGCTTCTGAAAAGAAGAAAGAAGATTGGATGAACAGCAAGTGGCGTCCCATGATGGGATGGAGCTACATGCTAACTTGTATTGCTGACTTTGTGATCTTTCCAGTGTTATGGAGTGTATTACAAAGTGTAAGCAAAGGTCAGGTCAACATTCAGTGGCAACCAATTACTCTACAAGGTGCAGGCTTGTATCACATCGCCATGGGTGCTGTTCTTGGTATTGCTGCTTATGGCCGTACACAAGAAAAACTTGGGGGAGCAAACAATGGTGGAATCAGTTTACCATCAAATGTCGGTACAACATATACGCCTCCGCCACCAGTTGGACAGCCAGCCCAACCCGCGTTTGGTAGTCCAGTATCAACAACCGTCACTCAAACATACGGACAACCACAACCAGCAATGGGAGGCGGGTTCGGAGGAGGTGGCAGTCAATGGGGCTCAGGACAAGTAACCACAGGCTATGGAGGCAAACCAGCTCCTATGCAACCACCAGAGCCGTTACTATAAATTTTATAAAGGATAAAAAATGAAAAATATTATATTTGTAGCAGGACTAGCATTAGCTATGTCATTTCCAGTTTACGCTGCCAATGACACAGCAGGCCAAGGAGAGATGAAAAAAGTTTGCCATCCTAAGAAAGATAAAGATGGCAAAGAAGTTAAAGGCAAGGACGGAAAAGTTGTTGAAGATTGCAAGATGGTCAAGGTACGTAAGAAACTTGAAGCTACCGAGATTCCACCTGCACCAGCCAAAAAGTAACAAGTCTTGACTTTACTCAAAAGGTATAGTATTATTTGCTATACCTTTTCCTATTTGTAAATAATAATATGATCAAAGACTATTTTAGTATTTTAGGCGTGGCTGAAAATGCCAACGACGAAGAAATTAAAAAAGCCTATAAACGTTTGGCTATGAAACATCACCCGGACCGCGGCGGTGACCAAGCTAAATTTCAAGAAATACAAGAAGCATACGATATACTAACCAATCCCGAGAAAAAAGCAAGATGGTCTCACGAACGTCAATTTGGCGGGTCGAGAAATCAACATCCAGGTGGATTTAGTTTTAATTTTGGATTTGGCCCCAACGGTCCAAACATTGACGATATCATTCGACAATTTCACGGCGGTCATCCTTTTGCTAATTTTAGGCAAATGAAAAATAGGGACTATCGTGTAGCTGTAGATTTAGACTTAGCATCAACTTTAGAAAAACAAACGGTACATGTCAGTGTGCAACATGCCAATGGTACCAACAAAACAGTAGAAGTAGAAATCCCTCGTGGAGTTCAAACAGGCATGCAAATGCGTTGTGCAGGACACGGCGACCATTCAGTATCGAATGTGCCGCCCGGCGACTTATATGTTGATTTCAGAGTTCGACCACATCCAGAATTTATTATCGATGGTATTAATTTAATTCGACCGGTGCGGGTGAATTGCATTGACGCAATGCTAGGAAGCCAAGTTACAATTCAAGGCTTGGATAATCGTTCTTTTGAAATCAATATTCCGCCAGCTACTCAAAATTCAACAAAATTTAGATTACCCAATCAAGGACTTTGGGATGTAAATCAACCAGTTAGAGGCGATTTGTTTATTGAAGTACAATTATTTGTACCTGCGGCTTTGACTGCAGATCAATTACGTCAACTTCAAACCCTCAAGTCGTAAAGGATAAAATATGTCGGTTGTAAGACCCAATAGTGAAATAGAAGAAATTATTCTCAAAGCTGGCGAAACTGCCAGAAACATGCGGCACGAATATGTTACCTTGGAACATCTCGGCCTATCCATTTTTCAGTATCCTACATTTCGAGAAAAGCTCAAACTAACTAATGTTGACCTTGACGGTATTGTAGTCGATCTAAGTGACTATATTGCTCATCTGCCTAGTATTCCAGCAGCTGACTATACAGGTCCAAGAAAAACACAGTCGTTGGAAAGAGTTTTTAATCGAGCACTAACACAAGTATTATTTCACGGATCAAATAAAATCAAAATTATCGATCTATTGATTAGTATAAGTTTAGAAACTAATAGTTATGCAGCCTACTTTATGCTCAAGTATGGTTTAGATCGTGGTACCTTGCTATCTTTACTTAATCAAATCAATGCAGAAAATTCGTCATCTGTTGATGTAGACAAAGCTGACGAAATACTCAATGAGTTCTGTACCAACTTAAATCGTTCTGCACAAAAAGGCGAAATTGATCCAATCATCGGACGAGAATTTGAGTTAGCTGAGATGACGCAAATTCTCGCCAAGCGTAATAAAGCCAATGTACTCATGGTGGGCGACCCCGGAGTAGGTAAAACCATGCTAGCCGAAGGTTTGGCTAAAAATATTGTCGAAGGACACGTGCCTAACTATCTCAAAGATTACACAGTTTATAATCTAGACATTGGTTCTTTGTTAGCTGGTAGCAAATATCGCGGCGAATTTGAAGAAAAATTTCAACAAGTTATTAAAGCACTAACTGCCAAAGGTAAAACTATTCTGTTTATTGACGAAGCACACCAGATGCGAGGAGCCGGTAGCAATTCAACAAGCAATGTTGACTTTGCCAATATGATTAAGCCTGCACTAACCAAAGGTCGGATCAAGGTAGTTGCCAGCACCACTTGGGAAGAATACACGCAGAGTTTTGAAAAAGATCGTGCACTCATGCGTCGTTTTCAAAGACTTGTTGTCGACGAGCCTAGCGCAGACGATGCCAAAAAAATTCTCAGAGGCATTCGTCGACAATTCGAAAAGTTTCACGGTGCCGAAATTACTGACAGTGCCATTGATGCCGCAGTAGATTATAGTGTTCGATATCAAACTGATAAGAAACTACCTGATAAGGCCATTGATCTAATCGACACTGCCTGTGCTAAACAAAAAATTCAAGAAAACAATGCAGACGGATTTATTCTTTTACGATTCCACGTAATCGAAGAATTAAGTCGTGCTACTAAAATACCCGTGGACCAAATTGGCAATGACAATACCAACAGTCTAGCTGACCTAGAGCAGAGAATACAAGAAAACCTTTACGGTCAGGAAACTGCTGTTAAGAGCGTGCTTGAAAAAATCTATGTTAGCAAGGCTGGAATCAAAGCAGTTAACAAACCAATTGGTAGCTTTTTGTTCCTGGGGCCCACAGGCACTGGAAAAACAGCACTGGCTAAACTATTGGCTGAAAATCTCAGTATGAAGCTGATACGTTTTGATATGAGTGAATATCAAGAAAAACATGCAGTGGCTAAATTAATCGGTGCACCGCCCGGTTACGTTGGCTACGACGATTCAAATCTCGGCGGTGGTCTATTAATCAGTGCACTAGAAAAAAATCCTCATGCTATTGTGTTGTTTGACGAAATAGAAAAGGCACATCCGGACGTTAGCAATATTTTGTTACAATTTATGGATGAAGGATTCGTTACGGCCAGCAACGGTAAACGTGCTGATGCTCGTAACAGCATTTTAATTATGACCAGTAATCTAGGAGCCCAAGATAACGAACGTAACACCATTGGATTTAGTAACGACTTACAAAAGACCGGTGAAGACGACCGTGCAGTTAAAGATTTCTTTAAGCCAGAGTTTAGAAATAGAATTGATTCTATCTGTAAGTTTGGTTATCTTGATCAACTAAGCATGCGAAAAATTGTGGTTAAGTTTCTTCAAGAAATCAATGACCTGCTTTCGGATCGACAAATTAAGATTCGATTCGCAGAGTCAGCCATTGATTATTTAATAGAAAAAGGATTTGATCGCAAAATGGGCGCAAGACCCCTAGCCCGAACCATCAACGATTTAATTAAAGTACCTATTAGTAAAAAAATACTGTTTGAAAACTTATCAAGCGGCAATACAATTACCGTGGATTTCAATGGCAAAGACTTGACTTTTAGTGTTATAGCCTATAACATGTTACTGGCTATTGAGGGAGCCCCAACAATTGACGAGCAAGGATTTATTAGACTGGACTAAAATAAACAAGAAAATCGAAATCTCATATACTAAAAAGAAATTTTTTAATGAGTTTTATTTTCGTTTAAATTATCATGTGCCCGGAGCCAGGCTAGTAGCATACTCGTCCTACGACCATGGTATACTTAAAGTTCGTGTACAAAATTATAATAATAACGACTGGCGAGTTGGATTATTTCACAGAGTGCCTGCAGACTATCAGCAGTTAGAAGACTTCTCTGAAATTTATCAAAATAAAAATAATATTTCCAATGGTCGAATTAAATTTCGAATCGAATCTGACACATTTAGCATATATTCAGATCAAGAACAAACATTATTTGACATTGCTTCGGGCACTCTTAAAAAATGGAAATCTGATTTAAAATCAATAAGCCTGATAGAAAATCTCAGCGACTTTGATTTATTAGATCAAGGACATATAATTGTCAAAAAAACACAGACACATCCTTACCGAGTAAAAATAAAAGAAACATTTAATTATCTCGATGAGAAACAATCTTTATTGACTTACTTAAAAAATCTAGGTGAACACGTTCGTGTAACAAAATATATGTTTGAGCGATTAGAAAGCGACCATAAATATTTTCCAGGCGGGCATATTCATCTCGATGACAGTAGGTTAATAGATATGTTACGTTTGATTGCTCCGAATTTAATTGGTTCGGTAAATCAGTTAGTTACTCAATAATTTTTTTCAAAGAAAGCACTATGGAAAACGAAAACAAACCTGTACCCAAGGCAGACATCGAATTGCCCGGAAAAACAGCTACTGAAGTTGTTTCTAAAATTAGCGAATTTATGAAACAACGGCAAACTCAACAACCACAACAACAGCAACAAGGAACCCCTTATGACTTTAGCAAGTTGCACTTGCATATTGGAATTCCTTGCTATGGCGGAATGATGAGTGAACCAACAGTTACCAGCCTGATTAAATTTGTACTAATGGCCCAGCGTGTAGGACTTAACTGGAGCCTTGACACCATGGTAAACGAAAGTTTGATTACCAGAGGTCGTAATAATCTAATGGCTAAAATGATGAGCAATAAATCAGCTACACATTTTATGTTCATCGATGCAGACATTCGATTCGAAGCCGAAAGTATTTTCCAAATGATTATCTATGAAAAGGATGTTATCGGGGGACTATATCCTAAAAAGGCTATTCCATCGAATTATGTAATTAACTTGTTACCACAAACACAAATTCAAGGTGATGTGTTTACCGTTGACACTATGGGCACTGGATTCTTGCTGTTCAAACGAGAAGTTTATGAAAAGCTCTGCGAAGCACACCCTGAATCTAAATATGTCGACGATGTGGGATTAGGCAAACAGTACGAACCTTACATGTATGCTATTTTTGATGTAGCTATCGACGAAAAGGGTCATTATCTCAGTGAAGATTGGTTGTTCTGTCGTCGTTGGCAAAAACTAGGTGGCACCATTTGGGCACATAGCAAAGTATTGCTTAACCATGTTGGACATTACGAGTATAAAGGCGATCTTAGTCTCATGCCCGAATTTACTAAAAAAGCACCTGCTGGTACCTAAACAGCAATGTAAATATCATAAAAGGCTGCTCGGCAGCCTTTTTTCTTGACTGTACAAATAATTCAAACAGCCATAAATATTAGACAGGTGACCTCATGTTTATTAGTGAATTATTTGAAGCTGTTGATAAGTCAAATCTACTAGTCATTTACCCTGGGCGATTTCAGCCTTTTCATAAAGGACATAAAGGAGTATATGACGAACTAGTTTTACAATTTGGTAGAGATCATGTGTTTATTGCTACCAGCAATAAAGTTGATCCTCCACGTAGTCCTTTTAGTTTTGCTGAAAAAACACAGTTTATGCAACTAACTGGCGTACCAATGGATAGGGTAGTAGAAACACGAGATCCATATCGTGCACTAGAAATTGTACAAAACTATGATCCAAAAACTATCAGGCTAATTTTTGCTGTGAGCGAAAAGGACATGGCTGAAGATCCACGTTTTAAATTTGGTACTAAAAAAGACGGCAGCCCAACATATTTACAGCCCATGCCCACTGATAAAAATGACATGCAACCTTTTGAGCAGCATGGCTATGTTATGACTGTGCCCACTACAGAATTTACAGTGCTAGGCAAGCCCATGCGCAGTGCTACAGAGTTCCGTAATAATTTTGCACTGGCTGACGCTGATACAGAAAAAGCCATGATTACAGATTTGTTTGGTGCTTACGACCAGCAGATACACGATCTTATGCGCAACAGAATACAAGAAGATGCTGCTGGAGTTGGAGTAATCGCCAGTCGCCGCCAAGCTCGTGATCCACGCTACTCAACTAGTTTAACTGTTGATGTGCACCCCGATACTCCTAAAAAGAACATGCGAGCCTTACGTTTAATTTAACGCTAAATATAGAATAACCACGGTCTAATACTATGAAACCTACAGATTTTATCCAAGAAAAACACGCAATTGCCCAAGCGGCGCAAGACATGCATGACGATCACGAAGTTCAAATGGCTCGTGAACAATGCTATCATGCTGCCACTAATGCTATCGAGTTACATCGTATGCTCAAGAATGTCAGTGAGCAGGAAGGCCTCGATGGGTGGGTATCTGAAAAAATTACACTGGCCAATGATTACTTAAGAACAGTTAAAGAATGGCTAGAATACGAGTTAATGAGTCGTATGCAATCTCGTGTTGCCGAAGAAAACGCACAACCATTGGTTGATGAAACTGCTACCGCAGGTGCTTCAACAGGTGGAACAATGGCTGTTGGAGTGACAGCCGGTACTAAAAACAAAATCGTTAAAAGGAAAATGAAATGAAGCAGGTAAAAGAAATGACCGACGCCGAGCAAGCAGCTAAAAAGATTCAAACTCCTGCTTTTATGAGGAGAGAAAAAGTCACACTCAAGGACCTTGACAAGGCCAAAGAAAAAAATATAAGCAGTCCAGAAGGTTTAGCTGCTTTGAAGAAACAACAAGGTGTGGCGGAAGACCAATGGCCAGAGTCACCATGGGCCACTGATGAAAAAATGTTTGCGGCATTAAAATCTATTCCTGCTCCGTCCATGGACGATTTCGTTAATAAAAATCAACCTGTACTGGACAAGTTTGTAAAAGACATGAAGGGATTTTATGACATGTATAGTAGTAACCATGCATTACAGAAAGCCCTGAATGACATTAGAAATAAAATGAGCACACCTGGTTATGATGCGAACAGAGAAGATGAATATTACTACGGACTTAGATATCATCTTTTAGGATTACCATATGAACAATATCAAAGTCCTAGAGAAGCAAGATGGAATGCTACCATAGCCAAGCGCCAAGATACCCAAAGTGTGGCCGAAGGCTCCGAGCAAAAACCCAGCATAACTTACAAAGATTATACATTTCAGTATGATTATCAAACTGAAGATGATGATCCAGAAGGATATTCTACTGCCATAACATATCATTTTGATGTATTAAAAGATGGTAAGCATGTTGGCGAAGCAGAGTTTTTTGATTACTTTGGTGACTTGACTATCCGAATAAATGGAAAAACCACAAAGTATGAACATCAACACCCATTGGCATCACAAATAAGCGAGTTAGTTTCGTCCTTGCCCGAGGAACAAAAGAAAGATTTAAGTGATCCTCGTTTTGAATCACAAGGTATGGCAGAGGGCGTACAAACTACACACGAGGATCCTTTGGTAACTGTACACGACAAAATGGGATTGCATACTCATGCCAATCTATCAGTGGTTAATAACATTTTTGGTCTCAACGTCACAGCCGACCAAGTACACCAAGGCCCGGTTCGTACCAAGAATGGTCACGATGGCAGAGACTTACTCATTAAGTTGAGCAAGCATCATGCGTCCGAAGTTGAAAAAGACAGTGGGTTAGGCGAAGATTCAGTTGAAGACTTTTTAGCTCGTGGTGGCCAAATTCAACGTGGCAAGTATCATAATCCACGAAAGAGCGAAAAGACCGATTACGGTAGCAAACACATTGGGACCGGTCGTGGCGGCAAAGCACAAAATGTGAGCGGCATGTCTGCAAATACCAGGGTGGGTAACAAACCTGTGGTCAGTGTAGAATCCGAACAGCTCGGCGAAGGTGTTCGTCTAATTGGTTCGCTTGGCAGCGACGATGCTCGCGGTGCTAAGATTTTCCGTGATGTTGAATGGAACGAATATGTGGTTCGTTTTTACGACAATGGCGAATACAATGAAGAAGCTGATTATCACACCGACGATAAGCAAGATGCAGTCGACACCGCTAAGTCTTGGGTTAAGCAAGGTCAATCAGTTGCCGAAAGCTATACTGTTCGTGCAGTCAACAGATTACAACCCAAGTTGGTAGAAAGCATTGTTAAAGGACTTGTTAGAATTCAAGATATTGTTGAAGGCAAAAGGACACACAAAGCTGTTACCGAAAGTGATCGTCAAATCATTAAAACCATGGTTTCAGAATCGCTACGTTCAGGACTAGATTACGGCGATGCTATTTCTTCTATTGCTGAGTTCTTGACTAACCATAAGACCGAACTTGAAGAAGTTGGCACTGTTGCTCCTACTGCACCAGTTAAGCCAGGTACTACTGCCAACGCTGCACCGGCTGCTACTACTACACAACCATCGGCTAAACCAATTGGTCAGCAAGGTGTAGATGCACTAGCACAAATGCTCAAGAGTGCAGGACTGTCTCAGTCTCAGTTAACACAAATAATGTCCAAAGCCAAAGAGTAATTTGATGCATTTATTTGATCTTTTTAGTGAAAACGATCGTGATTTCTTGGAAAGACTTTCCGAGTTTAGTCACGATCCAATCGCAAGAAAAAATTACAAAAGTAATTTAGATGAAGATCTACGTAAATGGTTTCGAGAGAAATGGGTAAGATTTGGACCCGACGGCAAAATACGAGGTGCATGCGCCAGAGGCAACGAAAGCGAAGGCAAGCCTAAATGTTTACCACAAAGTAAAGCCCACGCCTTAGGCAAAAAAGGGCGAGCCAGTGCAGCCGCTCGTAAAAGAAAACATGATCCAAATCCCGAACGCAAAGGAGCAGCCATTAATGTGGCTACTAAGAAAAAATGAATATACTAGACTTATTTGAATCTCCAATACCTTGCCCACATTGTGGCGGGCCTGCATTTTCAGATTTAGTATTAGCTGAAAAGAAAGATGCTTGCTATCATAAAGTGCGCGGTCGTTATAAAGTTTGGCCCAGTGCTTATGCCAGTGGAGCATTAGTACAATGTCGTAAAAAAGGTGCAAAGAATTGGGGTAATAAATCTGAAAGTATAGCCGAAGGGTTTGCAAGCCCAGAACAAGAAGCACAAGTTCGTGCAAGATTAAAGGAACTTGAAGATCTAGATCCGGCCAATTATATACAAATTGTTGCTCGTGAATTTGGCATGTCCGAAGATGAGCTTAGAAACGCATTATATG
>Ga0129333_10001892_pt1 | contig 19208 bp, 23 predicted proteins | sample CPB6_08_DNA_FD_94474 | JGI IMG/M metagenome (GOLD analysis project Ga0129333, IMG submission 94474) | Freshwater to marine salinity gradient microbial communities from Chesapeake Bay, USA - CPBay_Sum_0.6_0.8_DNA | ecosystem: Environmental > Aquatic > Marine > Coastal | place: USA: Chesapeake... | reverse complement strand
CTTGATCATGAAATAATCCTAGCATAGGGGTATGACAAACGACAGGGGTTCGGGGATATTTTTTGGTGTGACGTAAAACACGTTCGTAAGACTTGACAAATGGCCAAGGATGGGCCGGATTCCCCCTAGTCCCACTGAGCGTGGTAGTAGTCCCAGTCCTCGTCCTTGCTCATCTGCTCCATGTACCAGCCCTGAGCATCGAAGTCATCAGAGAACTCAAACGTGACCGACATGGGGTGTCCTTTCGTTGTTGGTAAGACCACCCTACAGGATTCGGCAACTTTTGTCAAGCCTTCTTAAACATATTTTTATGTGATCTAAAACACAGACCGGCCTGGTCCAAAACCCTTTATTTGCAACGGTTTTTAGCGATGCAGATTTGAGAGTGCAGAGTAGAGATGATTCTTTGCCTCTGTCACATCATTATTATTCGACAACGCATTCAGCGCACGCTTGATTGAGAGCGACACGACAAACTCTAAGTCTGTTAGATCTTTGTTGCTACGCATTGATGTATTCCTCCGCTGCCTTCCACTCACGACTACCCTCAGGCCAACGATGCCAACTAACGTTGCAGTCAGGGCACTTCCAATAGAGTGTGCAGTCATAGACTCCACGCACAGTCACGCCAATCTTGCGAGAGTAGTGAGTAACACCGTCAGGGTACATTCCCTGTTCGATGTATTCCTGCGGAATCTCAATGCCGCGAAGGTCGCAACCGTTAGGGCAAGTGTCATTCATGTTAGTCTCCAAAGAAAAGGTTGGTCATGTTGTAGTTGTCGATTCGATAGCCCTTGTGCTCACGCTCACTCACGTTAGCACCCATGGACATATCCTCCATGACGCTCACGCCTGCAATGTCACCATCGACAAGGTAGACAGGATCGGCAAGGGAGATCACAGTACCCGTTCCAGGGTGGTAGATGTAGAGATCACGCATTAGAACGGCACCTCCACCCATTCCTTGCCATCGACAATGATGGAGTCGCGCAGATAGAACACGCGGGACATGTCGAAGGCGTTATCCTCCAACATGAAGTAGATATCGAGCCAAGCCTTTTCGAACTCAAGTGATGTTTTCATGCGTTTACCATACCATTCAGGTCTGACAGTGAACAGGGGAACAGGGCATAGTCATTGCCCAAGCAACGGGGGCAGTGGTATTGGATGTTCACCCAATCATTGCCCTGCGACTCAATCGCTACGGGAGTCATCATTACGCCGAACACTCCATCGTCATAGCGACAGTCATTGCATTCGACAGGGTAAGCGGGGAGATTAGTCATCCCATCCTCCATACATTTCGTCGTAGTCTTCCTTGGTGAAGTCTGCGTATGGGTCAACCATAGCATCAGGGTCTGACACCCAAGCCTCGCGGGATTGGATGATCGTGATGCACTCACCGCAGCAGATCACTCCCCACGGATTCAGATCGGCATCGAACAGGTCGATATCTGTAGTCATGCGACCACAAGCGCTGTCGATAGGAACGAAGATGCTCATGCGACACACTCCCTTTGCCAAGTGTTCCAAGCCTTGCACTCACAACGGATGCAAGCGTAGCACTCATCGATTACACCGATGATGTGAGAGGCAGCGTTACGCTCACGCTCCTCAGGGGTGATCGCGTCAAGGCGCGGCTTTTCGATCTGCTGATACCACTCAGCGTATGTACCTTGGAAGGTGGAAGGCTTCATTTCGTTTCCTTTCTTTGAGACTAGCCTAGCATGGGGGTCTGACACTCACACGAGGGTGAGCAACTTGCCAGACTCTCCAAGCGTTTCGACGGACAGAACACGACCGAAGAACGCGGGGTGATCGGTAGGATCTCCAGCAGTCTCCACACGGACAGTCTGACCAGTGGTGAGGGTAACGAGGTAAACGAACATTTGACTAACCTTTCTTTCGATCTATGGCTACAGCCTAGCATGGGGGTCTGACATTCCCGACCGAAAAATCAACGCAAAACGGACACCCTGAAAAACTTTTTTTGTGATCTAGGCCACATTCCAAATGTCCTATTTGTCTGTCAAGCCGACACGCCGTAATTCACCCAATCTTAACCTTAAACGTAAGGCTGTGTATAACTTGTGGATAACGGGCCGGCCTGGGAAAAACCCTTTATTTGCAAGGGTTTTTAGATCATGCTAGAGAACCACCAAGCGACACCAACAATGAGGGTAGCGAGAAAAAAGATGGGCATGAAAACTCCTTTATTCCCAACGGTTTTTAGATCAGTATGCCATAGGGATTAGGCTTGAGGTTTTCTTCTCCAACTACCTCGCGGCAGCAGAGACAAACGTTAGGACGAGTAGGGTGCTGCATTCCATGCACACCTCTCTCGCACTCTTCACAAGTAGAAAGCATTAGAAACCCTTCAGGTAGGAGATAGTAGCGTCGATGAAGTCAATAGCAGTAGGACGATTCTTTTCCCAATCAAAAGAGAAGTAGTCCCTACTACCGTCAGGAAGATTCACTCTCCCATAGTGTCCACCATTCCACTCAATAGTGGATGCGCCATAGTTGATACGCATTACAGAAGTCCAATCTCTATTACGCTACCCTTGTCGGTAGTCCAGACAGAATACAGGAGAATGCCGAAAAGCACAAGGCCCACGACAAGGAGAAAGGCCTTCACAGGGTGAACCCTGTAGAAGTCTCAACATTGAGGAGGGTAGAACCGAACTCCCCATTGACGATACCCTTGATCGCACCAACGACCTTAGCATAGAAGATATCGTTGCTGTCATCCTCCACCACGGAGGTATGGATAGCATCGGAGAACCTATCGCGGTAGGTAAGTGTAGCGGTATTCATTGCTTTCCTTTCTTTGGTACTAACCTACACCCTAGGGGGTAGATTGTCAAGTCTATTTAGATAACGATATGGTTACAGCAGACCCTGCTGCATGAGGGAGAGGGAGATATCCCACTTGGCATTCTCAAGGGTATCAGGTACGAGGATGGTCATCATGTAGTCGTTAGGTACATTGACGATCTCATTACCCTTGATATCGCGCAGGTACATGAAGTGAGTATCTGCATCGACAATCTCAAAGGGGTAGATGGTAGTACCCACCATGATATCGAAGGTAGGGGGAAGGTCACTAGCCTTCATGGTGCGAATCTCTGAAACCTTGTCAATCATGGTCTAACCTTTCTGTTACCCTGAATCTATCAGAGTCTATCTTGTTTGTCAAGTCTGGGGGGTGTGAGGTAGGTCACTTATTTGCTAGGCTCATCCCGAAGGCTTATTCGCTAGGCTCATTGACCTACTCTCTATTTACTTATAGCCCTAGCGTAGCACGGGGGTCTGACATTGGAAACGCTTACAATGGCATATGTCCGATATGTCTTCATGTGATCTGCACCACATCAATATGCCCCATTTGTCTGTCAAGACGACACGCCGATGTTTACAAAAAATTCATCAAAAAACCACCTCGGATGTGTGCTCACTATTGCAAAATGGACATTTGGTATAAATTACGCATCGTACATCTACCAAAAATATTAAACTTTTGCCAAAATCGAAATACAGATGTTTAAGAATTATGCTCAAATTAAAGCCCTATTTCAAAAAATAGAAATTTTTTAAACATTGTCAGCGTTCGACTACATTTGTATAAATGTCAGCGTTCACAGACAGCGGTAAGATCATGCCGTTATAGGCATAATAGTACGCATAAACCGTATATATCAACGTTTTATCGGAACGATCGTGCCTGTATAATTGATGGTATGCCATGTGAGCGTTGTAGAAAGCGTGATCGCGTGATTGATCTCTTAGATAAGAAGAATTATGTGCATAGATCAATAAGAAATGCGCGGTATAACGAATGTCTTGGCTGTGAACGCCTTATTCAATTGACAAAAACATGTGTGGAATGTGGATGTTTCATGAACAAGAAAACATGGTTGAAAGATGCTGAATGTCCACTTGGCAAGTGGGAATCATCAGAATAAAATTTGATATAATTAAATTCTAAAGAAGGGTATACAAATGAATATTTCTACACAGACAAAGGCCATGATCAAGTCATGGCTTAACGTATTTGTTGCAGCAGTCATCACCGCATTGATTGTCGTGCTTGGTGATGGAAACATTACATGGGAAGACATGTGGTATGTTCTCGTAGCAGGACTGGTAGCGGTATTGCCAGTAATCAAGAACTACTTTGATCCAAACGATACACGTTACGGTAAGGGCGCTGTATCTGAATGAAAAACATCTGGGGGCGTCTTCCTGAGGGTTTGAGGGAGCGCCCCTTCGATGTATATACTGCCTTTATTCTTTTTCTGATGGGCATCTATGGAATTGTTGATGATAGTTTTCCAGAACGTTTCTCAAATCAACTCACGGTATTCTTTATCAATATCATCTCTGCGTATTTAATGGCGGCATCCAGTGTAATTCTGGTTGCACTGTTCAAGGATAAGCGCCAATATCCTGTATTCAATCTCTTTGGTCAACTCTTTGGTTGGGCATTTATTTCAGCGGCAGCATTGGCAACATCCTTGATATATGCAACAAGCATACTTTTTGCTGGTTCTCCTGATTCTTGGGCCTTATGGTCAGTATGGCTTCTTATTTGGTTTACTATGTTTGTTGCATCAATGCTTCGCACAATGGAGTTATATAATATATATAGGGGATGCAAGAAATAATGGATACTCCAATTATCGTAGCAATCATCAGTGTGTTAACCGCTCCCGTAGCCGTGCTCATCACATGGATGCTCAATAGAAAGAAGCATGTAGCAGATATTTACACGGCTTTGAGCGAATCTTCCCAAGCCGCCGTCGAAACCATGCAGTTGACCATGCAGGAACTGCGTATTGAGTTGGTTGAGGCCAAGGATAAGATTGATGAACTGATCAAGGAGAATGAATTGCTACGCAACGACCTGCATGAACTCAAACTTCAAAATGAGCAGTTGATTTCAGAGAACCGTGCCTTTAAGCGCAAGATTGAGGAACTGACAAAATCAATCAAGAGCATGAATCAGGAATAGTGCTGTCCACGTTCCTTTGTGCGAATAGCGTGACAGTTGGCACAGACCACTTCACACTTGTTAATCTCAATCACAATAGTCTTCCAAGAATAATCAGATCGAATAAGATTTGATACCGTATTCTTCTTGTCGTGTTCGCCCATGTGATCAAACTGTAGCGCTACGCCGTTATGATTGTAGCCACAGTCGGCACAGCCTCGCTCTGTTTTGATAATTTGGGCTAAGCGCCATTTGGCTGCTCTCTTTCTTGCTCGCGGCGATTTGAGAGCGTAGTCACTGACGGTATTCACTCCACGCCTTGGCTGTATTGGGGTAGTGCTCATTGACGATGGTAGCCACCGCTTGAGCATATGCTTGAATTTCATACTGTGCATCCTTCTTGTCGCGTAGGGAAAGAAAGTGTAGCACAGCATTAAGGCTGACTGTCCAGCGCCAACGGACATACATCGCATAGGCAGGAAGGAGCAGTCGTGCTTGTTCTGGGGCTACCCCATCCTTGAGGGCATCCTCATAGTCTGCTATACCGCGCTGCACAGACGCTCGCAAACGCTGTAGACACTTTGCCCCTACATCGCTGCTGACGGCTCCGCCAGATCCCTGCTTGCTGTTTTCAGGCGCTGCACGCCATTCGCTGACGGTAGGAATATAAAACTCTTCCTTTTCTGTAATGTACCTGCGGCTTGATTCATTCCACCCATCTTGGTCATCGATTGCCGCAGAGCCGATATGGTGCTTCCACCATTGTCGTGCTACCATAAGCGGGGCATAGACTTCAAAGGTCATTACACAATGTCTCAAAGTAGAATCATGTCTATGCTTCACCAAGAAATTGATAAGTGAAACATCTTTATCACCAAGAGAAGAAACTTCCTTATCGTAAGAAACTCTAGCAGCATTTACAACATCAAGATCAGAACCCATATTGTTAACTAGTTTTACATAACCATGATCAAGAACGGAAATCAACAAAAAACCTTTCATCTCTAGACCCCTGCGGGGTCAGTCAGGAGAAAGAGGACAGACTTCTCTCTCTTCTCTCTTTTATATTTATATATGGTACACGATGATTTGAACTTGTCAACTCAATATCGACATTCTCCAAAAAATTGTTATAAAGTTGTTAGCACTTCATGCTGAAAGACTAAATAATGGTATAATCAAATTATCAAATTGGGAGATTTTTGACATGGCTGGACAATACAACATGATATGCCCTCAGGGAGCAACATTCTCAAAAAGACTTACTTGGGCAATTGATGATATTCCAGTTGATCTTACTGGCTATACCGCTGCAATGCAGGCAAGAGATAAATATTCAAGCACAACAGCAGTCTTGGATTTGACTACTGAAAATGGCGGAATAACGCTAGGTGGTGATGAAGGAACAATAGACATTTACATCTCTGATGAAGACACAGCAGCAGTCTACGCAAAAGAATATGTATACGATTTAGAACTCTATTCTGGTGGGGAAACAACAAGGCTTGTTCAAGGAAAATTCATCGTTACTCCTGAGGTAACAAGGGTATGACGGAATCTAGAATATCTGTTGAAAATACTAATACGGATATAGAAGTTGTTGACGAAAATATTCAGGTAATCACTACTGAAGAAGTTGTCTCAATATCAATTGCTGAATCTGGACCACAAGGTCCACAAGGAGTAACTGGACCAATCGGTCCTACTGGTCCTACTGGTCCCATAGGTGCAGCATCTACTGTTACTGGACCTACAGGGCCAACTGGCCCTACAGGATCTACTGGACCTACTGGTGCTGCTTCAAATATTACTGGACCTACTGGTGCTACTGGTTCTACTGGTCCTATGGGGCCAACGGGTCCAACAGGATCGACAGGCGCTGCATCTAACGTCACTGGACCAACAGGTGCGACTGGTCCTACTGGATCAACAGGTCCAACAGGACCAACAGGGTCACAAGGAATACAAGGAAATGTTGGACCACAAGGTTCACAAGGAATTCAAGGAAACGTTGGTCCTACTGGCTCCACTGGCCCAACTGGACCAACAGGATCTTTAGGTCCAACAGGGGCTACTGGTCCTCAAGGTGCCGCTTCTACCGTCACTGGTCCTACAGGACCAACGGGACCAACAGGTGCTCAGGGGGTAAGAGGCATTACTGGTCCACAAGGACCAACGGGAGCACGAGGAGATACTGGTCCAACTGGCCCACGAGGAATCACAGGGCTTACAGGTAATACTGGACCAACAGGGCCAGAAGGACAGAAGGGGGATACTGGAGCAACTGGACCTACAGGTCCAAGAGGGCTTACTGGACCAACGGGTCCACAGGGACCAACTGGTCCTACTGGACCGCAGGGTACATCAATTAATTTTATTGGAACTGTAGCAACTCCAGCAAATCTTCCATCATTTGGAAATCAAAGAAATGATGCATATATTGTTGAGTCAAATGGAGATCTTTATGTGTGGGATGGATCTCAGTGGGACAATGTTGGACAGATAGTTGGTCCACAAGGTGCAACAGGTGCGACTGGACCTACAGGTGCCGCTTCAACTGTGACAGGTCCAACAGGTCCAACAGGAGCAACAGGAAATATTGGTCCTACGGGAGCAACGGGTTCTACTGGTCCCACAGGACCAACAGGGTCAATTGGACCAACAGGAGCCATTGGACCTACTGGCGCTGCTGGATATATTGGAGCAGATGGGGCTACAGGACCAACTGGTCCTACAGGAGCGATAGGAGCAACTGGCCCCACGGGTCCAACTGGTGCCAGTGGAACCTCTGGGGCTACAGGGCCAACTGGGGCCATGGGAGAAACAGGACCAACTGGTGCTACAGGACCACAAGGAGAAATTGGTCCTACTGGTGCTCAAGGACCAATGGGTCCACAAGGTGATCAAGGGGTAACAGGACCAACGGGTCCACAGGGTGAAATTGGACCTACTGGTCCTACGGGTCCACAAGGCGAAACTGGCCCAACAGGACCAACTGGACCAATTGGTGATACAGGGGCAACTGGACCTACTGGAACAGTATTAAATTTTATTGGGGTATGGTCTGAGGCTAGTTATGTAAAAGATACTGTTGCTGTAAGTACAGTTGATGGTAAAACCTATGTTAGTACGGTAGTCACAGCAAATGTTTATACTGACCCCGCGAATGATCCAACTGAATGGGAACTGTTTGCTGAAAGAGGAGTAACTGGTCCCACGGGCGCTACTGGTCCTATAGGTCCAACGGGACCAACTGGTGCTACTGGAGAAGCATCTACAGTTACTGGACCAACTGGACCCACTGGTGCTACTGGTTCTATAGGAGCCACTGGACCAACTGGTCCAACTGGCGCAACTGGTGCAGATTCAACTGTGACAGGTCCAACAGGTCCAACTGGGGCTACAGGTTCTAGTGGATCAACTGGTCCAACTGGACCTACAGGACCAACTGGACCTACTGGGGCAGCGTCAACAGTAACTGGCCCAACTGGACCTACAGGACCAACAGGGGCAACTGGAGCAGCCTCCACGGTTACTGGACCAACAGGTCCAACAGGAGCAACTGGTCCCACTGGTCCAGCAGGCTCTGGACTTGAGCCATTCTTCTTAAGCGGTATGTAATGAAAATATCTGTTTATACAATTGCAAAAAATGAAGAGCAGTTTGTTAAAAGATGGTATGAGTCATGCAAAGATGCAGATCATATCTTTATACTTGATACAGGATCTACAGACAATACTGTTGAAATAGCCAAAGAACTAGGAATAGATGTTGAAACTCAAATTGTATTCCCGTGGAGATTTGATATAGCAAGAAATGTTGCACTTAGTTATGTCCCAGATGATATTGATTATTGCATAGCACTGGATATGGATGAGGTATTAGTAGATGGGTGGAGAAATGAATTAGAAAAGGTTCATCCCTCAATAACCCGCCCAAGATACGAATATACTTGGTCGTGGAAAGATAATGGATCTGCTGGACTTGTATATGGTGGCGACAAGATTCATGCAAGGAAAAACTATGTATGGAAGCATCCTGTTCACGAAGTTCTCATATCTTTAGAAGAGGAAACTCAACAGTGGTGCGGGGTAAAGATTCATCATTTTCCAGATAATACAAAATCAAGAGGTCAGTATTTCCCCCTTCTTGAGTTAGCAGTAAAAGAAGATCCAGAAGATGATAGAAACTGTTACTATCTTGCAAGGGAATATTTTTTTAACGGTATGTATGAAAAAGCAAAAAATCAATTTGAGAAGCATCTTTCTTTGGAAAAGGCAGTATGGAAACCAGAGAGATCATCATCAATGAGGTATCTTGCTAAGTGCGATAAAGATAATAAATATTATTGGATATTAAGAGCCGTCGCTGAGTGCCCAGAAAGAAGAGAGCCTTGGGTTGATCTGGCTACATACTATTATGAAAAGAATAATTGGGAGAGTTGTCTGTCAGCATCTTTAAATGCCTTGGCTATAAAAGAAAAGCCTTTAGAATATCTTTGTGAAGAATATGCTTGGGGATACATTCCATATGACCTCGCAGCGCTATCTTTTTATAAACTTGGACTTCATTCTCAGGCAGTAGATTATGGAAATTTAGCAATTCAGTTATCTCCACATGATGAAAGGCTAAAAAATAATTTGAGGTGGTATAATGAACAAAGGTGATAGAACATGAGTTTTCCTGCAACCTATAACATTAGATATTACAAGGGCGACCTTTTTGAATTTGTTATTCGTCCAAAGACCTCTGCTGGAGAAATTTTTCCAATAGACTCAGCAACATATTATGCTTATTTTAGAATTTCTACATCACGAGGTGGTTCCGCAGGATCAACACTATCTGGAAATACATCAATTACTGATAATGCTGTTTATTGCGAACTAAGGCCAACTATTGGAAATAGCCTTACTGCGGGAACAACATATTACTATGATGTTTCTATTCAGGATCAGTCTGACTCTAACATTGTCTATACCCTGCTCACAGGAACCATAACTGTAACAGCAGATATTACTGCACCACTATAAGGAGGATAACATGTCAATATTTGAAGTGCTAGTCAACACTGATGATCTTGTTGTCCTCGGACCACCAGCAGTTATTGATGTAGGAATTGATATTGGACCAGAAGGCCAAAGGGGTGCAACGTTCTATGCTGGATCAGGAAATCCTAATGATACGGCAGTATCAGAAAACGTATTTGGTGATGTAATAACTCCAGCGGCAGGAGATCTTTATATCAATACCGCCACTGGAGCAAATTATGGATGGCTCTATATTTATAATCCAAAAGTTAGCGGGGATCAGTGGGATTCGGTTCTCCAGTTACAGCCACCACAGTATTCAACTGTTACAGAGCAGACATTTACAACAGGAACTGTAACAATTGCAGTTGACTTGGATAACATTCTTCCAACTGGAACTACTGTTGCAAGTGCGTATGACTTTGCTGTAAATATGACTGCAATAAGCGCTAATCCAACATTGTTGACAATAGTATCTCAAACTCTTACTTTGACACAACTAGAAATAGAAGTCTCTGGAATGAAGTATGAAAGCGCTGCTTGGTCAGATCTTAATGCAGAAACAATTGATATCTCACTAAACATTACAGTGGTATAATCATTTTAGGTGATATTTTGTGTCTCAGCCAGTAGGATATCAATATAAAAGTCGTATTCCACAATTATCAGATGATGCTTCCATCGTTGAAGCACTAAAGGTATATCACTATGGCGTAGACAATTATACTACTCAGCCAATTCCAGATGACAGCATTGAAGGTAATTTTAGGACTCTTCATGATGAAGTGGATATAATCAATGCGGCTATTGCTGCGTTACCAGGAACATATGTTGAGCAGTTATCACTTACTGCCACACCAAATGTCATAACTGGTCAGTCAACAACAACGGTTCCGCTTACTCTTAGGGCTATTGGATCACAAACTGCTGCCCTTCAGCAATGGCAAAACTCTTCTTCTGTGAATGTTGGATCTGTATCTACTGGTGGGTATTTAAATTTATCGGGGTATGGAACTTTTGGAAGCACAACACAAGCAACAACAGTTGGCGTTCAAGTAGAAATAATTAATGCTGCACATACAGGAATAGTTGTAAAAGCACAATCTTCACAATCTGGAAATCTTCAAGAGTGGCAAGATTCAAGTGGCAGTCCAATATCATGGATAACTGCTGATGGATCTTTGTATATTCAAGGAGAAGAAGTTGTCCCAGGCGGTGGAGGAGGAGCAGATTCTATTGGCTCCTTTTTCCTTATGGGTGGCTAATATGATATAATTTTTTTGGAGGAATAATGGCTACCACATATAAAAATGCACAGGTTCAGGGTACGTCAAGCACTGGCACATATGCCACTCTATACAATACTGGTGCAGCAACAACAGCGGTAATCTCATCTATTGTTGTAACAAATACTGCTTCTACTGCTGCTCTTTACCGTATTGGAATTATGACAACTGCTGGTACTCCTGCGGCTGCTAACTGGGTGGTATATGATGCGACGGTACAGCCAAACGATACCGTCTGCCTAACCTTGGGTATCACGCTTGGTAATACACAGTATATTCGTGTATCTTCTTCAGCAAATACCGTGACATTTAGCGCTTACATTTCGGAGATTTCATAACATGTCTGTAGGTAGGCTTAGTTCCGCTACAAGGATTCCTGATGTAAATCAGAATCCTACTACGAATTTGTTTTCTGCTACTGGCGGTACTGAGACTACTTATACATCTGGCGGAAGAACTTATAAAGTTCATACATTTACTGGATCTAGTTCTTTAGTTGTAAATTCAGTTGGACTTGTTGATGTACTAGTTGTCGGTGGTGGAGGAGGCGGTGGTGGTGCAGTTCGTGATGCATCTGGCGGCGGCGGCGGTGCAGGCGGAGTTTTTTATGCGACTGGTGTAAATGTTCCTTTGGGTACTCATAGTATTTTAATTGGAGCAGGTGGAGCAGGCGGAGGATCAAATGCCAACGGCAGCACAGGTACATCATCAATGATCGTTTTTTCAACAAACACATCAGCAAGCATTGTTGCATTGGGGGGTGGATATGGTGGTAGATCAACTTCTACCGCAGGAGGCAATGGTGAGGCAGGACAAGGAGGCGCAGTTGGCTCCGCAGGTGGTAGTGCTAACTCCACCATTTCTAGCCCCACTACTGGTATTGGTCAAGGAAATAACGGACGAGGCCCAAATGGTGGTGGCGGTGGTGCAGGGGCTGCTGCTACTAGTGGGGTAGGAGGAAACGGTCGCCAAATTAGTATTACAGGCACAGCGACCTACTACGGTGGAGGTGGTGGCACTTATAATTCTAATGCTGGTGGACTTGGTGGCGGAGGTACTGGTCCTAACTACGCACAGGGTGATGCAGGACAACCAGGTACCCCAGGAACCGCTAATACTGGCGGTGGTGGAGCAGGAGGCTTTTATCCAGGATCTGCTGGAGGCAGCGGTATTGTTATTGTTAGTTATGAAATAAATACCCTACCAATAATGCAATCTCCAGCATTAGTATCATCTCATACTGGAACATACTCAACCTATACTGGCAACGGTACAAATGGGGTAAACGGAAGAATTTACGATGTGTATACCTTTACTGGTAGTGGAAGTATAGTTTTTAATTATGCTGGATTTGCTGATGTATTAGTTGTTGGTGGTGGTGGCGGTGGCGGTTCTGGAGATCTCACAAACTATGCAGGAGGAGGTGGTGGTGCTGGTGGTGTTATGTATGCTACTGGAGTATACTTCGAAAACGGCTCTCAAACTGTTGTGGTTGGCGCTGGCGGTCCTTGCTCAGAATCTCAAGGACATGGCGTTAATGGGACTACCTCTCGCGTTGGTTCGTATTATGGAGTTGGCGGAGGCGGCGGAAGCGGTCGCTATGGGACTGCCACTACTGGGGGTTCTGGAGGTGGGGCCACTAGCGCATATACGGCAAAGCCAGGAACCAGCGGTCAGGGGAATTCTGGTGGACAAGGGGTAAATGCTGGTGCGGGTGGCGGAGGCGGCGGTGCAGGCGCTGTCGGCTCATCTAACCCAAATGCTACTACTGGAGGAAATGGTGGTGCTGGTATTGCTCTAACTATTTCAGGAACATCTGTCACCTATGGCGGAGGCGGCGGTGGTGGCGGGAACGCACAGGGCAGCGGCGGTTCTGGTGGTGGTGGCGGTGCTGCTGCCATTGACGGAACAGCCAACACGGGTGGTGGCGGCGGTGGTCGCCTATCTACAACTCTTGGTGGTACTGGAGGTTCAGGAATTGTCATCGTCCGTATTCCCCGTCCACTAGTAGCAAATCCATCAAATCTCGTAGCAACGGGCGGTACTGTTACAACATATACAGGCAATGGAACAAACGGTATAAATGGACAAAATTATAGAGTTCATACATATACCGCTTCTTCTACCTTTGAAGTAACTCAGGCTGGTTTTGCTGATGTGCTGGTGGTTGGTGGGGGTGGCGCTGGTGGCGGTAATGCGAACGATGCAAGAAGTGGCGGCGGCGGTGGCGGCGGCGGTGGAGTCTTATCCGCCACAAATGTCTATCTTGGCACTGGTTCCGCAACTGTAACCGTAGGCGCTGGGGGCAGCGGTCTTACCGCCGCAGTTGATGCTGGGATCTCCGGTGGCATGGGTAATGCTTCGGCGGTTGCCTCTTACTCCGCACTCGGCGGCGGAGGTGGTGGTGGTGGTGTCGGTGCTTTGGCAAGTGCTGACGCGGCTGGTCGCATCGGGGGCTCTGGTGGCGGTGCTGGTGGATGGGGTTCAGCGCTCAGGAGCGGTGGAACTGCTCAACTGTCACAAGGTAATAACGGCGGCGCTAATGGAACCACGGGCAACTATGGCGCTGGTGGCGGCGGCGGTGGTGGTGCAGTTGGCGCCGCTGGCACTTCGTCAGTAAGTGGTGCTGGTGGAAATGGCTTCGCAAGCACGATTACTGGCGTTTCTGTTACCTATGGCGGTGGCGGTGGCGGTGCTCGGACAAATAGCACCTCTGGAACTGCTGGTGCTGGCGGCTCTGGTGGCGGTGGTGCTGGCGGAACGGCTGGAGCGGGTACGGCTGGCACTGCAAATACTGGTGGTGGCGGTGGTGGTGGTGGTGGATCAGCACTCGTTGCTGGCGCAGCAGGCGGTTCAGGAATCGTCATCATTCGATACCCAATCTAATGCTATAATTAAGAAAAGGACGGTATGAGGAAAACACATGGCAATCTCTAACACATCTAATCCACAAGTAGTCAATCTTAACCCTCAAGGGGTTATTCGTGCTACTGGTGGAACTGTTACACAGATTAGCGAAAATGGTGTTTCCTATACCGTCCATACTTTTACATCTTCTGGTGCATTCAATGTTTATGCTGGTGGTGGAGATGTTCAGTATTTAGTTGTTGGTGGTGGCGGAGGAGGATCAGGGGCTAACGCAAGTACTGAATACGGAGGTGGAGGCGGTGGTGCCGCAGTAATCAGTGGTCAATGTAGCGTATCAACTGGGTCTTATCCAGTAACTATTGGAACTGGTGGATCTGGGGGAGCAGCAGGAAATAATAGGGGCAGTAGTGGGGAATCATCTAGTTTTAATGGAATATTATCTCCAGGCGGCGGCGGGGGCGCATCATACTCTTTACCAGCCCTTGGGGGAGCATCTGGAGGAGGAGGATTTTCAAGTATTAGTACAGATGCAACAAGAATAGGTGCAAATGGAATATCTGGACTTGGAAATGCTGGTGGAAATGGTGCTGATAACGGCGGTGCAGTTGCTAGCGGCGGTGGTGGTGGTGGAGCGGCTTCTGTTGGTAGCAATTCTAGTAGTGGAACTGGAGGAAGTGGTGGATCTGGAATTCAATCTTCTATTAATGGAACATTAACATATTATGGTGCTGGAGGCGGCGGATCAGGATCAAGTGCGGGAGCGTCAGGCGGAACAGGTGGAGGTGGGGCTGGAAAAACTGGAAATAACGCTGGAGATAATGCCACTGGATATGGTAATGGCGGTGGCGGTGGCTCAGCAGCATCAGTAAGTAATGCTGGAGGCAACGGCAGTCAGGGCATAGTCATCATTCGTTATCCCAATGCACTTCTTCCAATTCCTGCAAATTATCAGTCAGGATGGGCTTCAATATCTGCAACAACAGGATCGCCTACTGTTACAACATATGGTGACTATACTATTTATACATATACAGGATCAGGAACAGTTACTATTGATTCCCCTGGAATTGTTGAGGCTTTGGTTGTTGGTGGAGGGGGTGCTGGAGGCAACGCACGAATATCTGGTAACGGTGCAGGTGGTGGTGGTGCTGGTGCTATGCTTATTGCATCTAGTGCTTATCTTTCAATTGGAACACAGACTGTTGTTGTTGGTGGTGGCGGCACATCAAGTTCAAATGGTAGCACTTCCGGCAACACAAGTTATCTTGGATCACTAGTTGCTCCTGGTGGTGGTAATGGTGGAGATGATGACGGCACAGGGGTTGGTGATAACGGAGGCTCTGGTGGTGGAAGTGTTACAACTCGTGCCGCTGGATCTGGCGTAACTACATTAGGAAATAATGGTGGTAGCGGATCAAGTTCTGCATCCAACTATGGCGGCGGTGGCGGTGGAGGAGCATCTGCTGTTGGAAGCAATGGCTCTGGTTCTGCTGGAGGTAACGGTGGTGCTGGAAAGGCAAACAGTATAACAGGATCATCTGTTAACTATGCTGGAGGAGGGGGTGCTGGTTCTGCTGGTGGAACTGCTGGCACAGGTGGCGTAGGAGGTGGTGCTAATGGAACAAACAGTAGCACAGTACCAACAGCAGCAACAGTTAATACAGGAGGCGGCGGTGGTGGTCGAGGTTCAAGCGGTGCTAGTGCTGGTGCTGGCGGCGCAGGCGGTTCAGGAATAGTAATCTTCCGTACAAAAAATCCATCACAACCAGTATCAACAGTAATATCTGCTACTGGTGGAACCGAAACTACATATACTGCCGATGGAACAAATGGAATTCCAGGTGTTACCTATAAAGTACATACGTTTACATCATCATCCAATCTAAATGTAACTGGATCAGGATTTGTTGATTTATTAATTATTGCTGGAGGTGCTGGAGGAGGATTTAAGGGTGGTGGTGGAGCAGGAGGAATGGTTGAACTTTATTCAACATATCTCTATAGTGGATCACAAGTAGTAACTGTTGGTGCTGGTGGAAGTGCTAGTTCATTTTTTGCTCAAGGAAACGGCTCTGGTATAGGCTCATATTTTTCTGTTGGTGGAGGAACTGGTGGAGATAATGGATCTGGTGCAAATGGTGGATCTGGAGGCGGCGCTGGAAGAGATGCTGGCTCTCCAGGAACAGGAATAACTGGAATTGGAAATAGTGGTGGAGCAACAAGTGCAACTGCAAACTCAGCGGGTGGTGGTGGCGGTGCTGGAGCAGCAGGATCTGCTTCAACATCCACAGTTGGAGGTGCTGGAGGAGCAGGAAAAGCAACTAAAATTTCTGGAACATCAGTAACATATGCAGGTGGTGGTGGAGGATATGGATCTTCCTCTGCTGGAGCAGGTGGAACTGGTGGTGGTGGAGCAGGATCTACTACAACAACACCAACTGCTGGAACAGCAAATACTGGCGGCGGTGGCGGTGGTGGAAACAACATTGGGGCGGCAGGAGGATCTGGAATTGTTGTTGTTCGTTATCCTTTAGCCCAAGTAACAACTGCTACAAATGCTACAGTATCAAGTTCAACAGGAACCTATACATCCTACACAGGAAACGGTACAAATGGAATTGTTGGACAAGTATATGATGTATATTCATTTACTGGATCAGGATCTATTACTGTCGCTACCGCTGGATTTGCTAATATGCTGATTGTCGGAGGAGGCGGCGCAGGTGGTGGTTCTGCTGGTGTTGCCAATGGCGGCGGCGGCGGTGGTGCAGGTGGTTATCTTGATGCTGGTTCAACGTATCTTGCTGCTGGAACATACGCCGTAACTGTTGGCGCTGGCGGTACAACTGACGTAAATAATTCAGGCTTTGGTGGCAATTCTTCACGAATTGGATTTTTGTATTCGGTTGGTGGACAAGGAGGAAGTGGTTATAGCAGTTTCAAGTCACCCGAAGGTGGTTCTGGTGGAGGCGGAACAGGTTCAACGACTGGCATTGGAATAAGTGGACTTGGAAATAATGGTGGAACAGGAAATGTGGCAGCGGGTGGTTCTGGAGGCGGCGGTGGTGCTGGTGCAGCAGGTTCAAATGCTGTGACTACAAGTGGCGGCGCAGGCGGCGCTGGAATTTTGACTTACATTGCTGGTGGATCAGGTCAGACTCTTGCTGGAGGCGGTGGCGGCGGCAATTCTAGTACAGGCGGCGGTAACGGTGGCTCTGGCGGCGGCGGTAACGCTAACTCTAACGGAACCGCAAACACTGGAGGCGGTGGTGGCGGTAAATCTGGTAACTCCGCTGGCGCAGGTGGCTCAGGTGGCTCAGGAATAGTAATCGTCCGTGTTGCAAGAAATTCATAAGCACGGTATAATAAAGAAAACGAAAGGAGAAAAGAACATGGCACATTTCGCAAAGATTAATGCAGATGGAGTTGTAGAGCAGGTAATTGTTGTAGACAACAAGGACTGTGGAGATGCTGACTTCCCAGAGTCAGATGCTATTGGAGCAGCATTTATTAACTCAATTGGCCTTCCAGGAAATTGGAAGCAGACAAGTTACAACTCTAACTTCAGATCCAAGTATGCAGGAATTGGGGATAAGTACGATGCTGAGAACGATGAGTTTGTTTCTCCAGTCGTAGAAGCCCCTGTAGAGGAGTAATCATAAACTCAAACGACTACCCCGCCAATAGTGCGGGGTTTTCGTTTATGTGAATGATATAATTAAAATATGGCTACTGGTACAACAACAAACTATTCTCTGCCATTTCCACTATCAACAGATCCAGTAAATGTTGCTGGGGATATTCAGCAACTTGCAGATAAGATTGATGATGATCTTCAGGAGATTATTGAAGATACATCGTCTTTGATGTGGACAACTGGAGGTACGTTTAGCAATGGCCTACAGGCTCCAACATACAATGACTCTACTGGCAAGATGAGTATGTCATTGAGTCAGGATCTTCAAACTTCTGCCTCCCCCAGTTTTGTTGGTATAACGCTTACTGGAGATATTGCAGTAAATGGTGGGGATATTACAACTACCGCTGGTACATTCAACCTTATCAATACTAATGCCACTACACTGAATATTGGTGGAGCAGCAACGGTATTGAATGTTGGTGCATCTGCTGGACAAACAAACATTCTTGGAGATCTTAATCTTGCTACTGGCAAGGTATTAGAAATCAACGATGTAACTATTCTTAGTGCAACTGGACTTGGATCTAGCGTTGTATCATCAAGCCTAACATCTGTTGGAACTATTACTACTGGTGTATGGAATGCTGGATCTGTCACATCTTCTGGGGCGGTACAAGGAACAACGCTTGCATCAACTATTGCTACAGGAACTGCTCCAATTACCGTTACATCAACAACACTTGTTTCTAATCTAAATGCAGATCTTCTTGATGGACAAGAAGGCTCATATTATTTAGCATTAGCAAATGCAACAGGAACATTGGCTTCCGCAAACGGAGGTACTGGAGTAAATAATGGATCTTCCACCATTACGCTTGGAGGAAACCTCACAACCTCTGGAGCATATGCTGTTACTCTTACTGCAACAGGAACAACAAACGTAACTCTTCCAACTACTGGAACTCTTGCAACAACTTCAGATTTGAGTTCATATGCTCCAATCAACAATCCAACGTTTACTGGAACAGTTGCATCTAATGGAACACTAATTAAAATGAATGCAGATGCAACATCAGGAACAGATGATGTGTACTTTACAGTTGAAAGAGGTTCTGATCCAGATGTTTCACTTCGTTGGAATGAGTCAACAGATGCGTGGGAATTTACTAACGATGGAACAACATATCAGGGCATTGGCTCTGGCAGCGGTGGCGGTGGCGTAAGCCTAGAAGCAGTTCTCATGTTCGCTGGTATGTAATCAAATTGTTATAAAAGTCACTAATAGTAAAAGTTCATTACTTGCAGCATTTTTTGAATTTTATCGTTTCTATGAATTGCTAGGTATAGAAATCGCTGCTATACTAATGACTTATTACAATTCAAAGGACGGTGTT
>Ga0129333_10001891_pt1 | contig 19209 bp, 25 predicted proteins | sample CPB6_08_DNA_FD_94474 | JGI IMG/M metagenome (GOLD analysis project Ga0129333, IMG submission 94474) | Freshwater to marine salinity gradient microbial communities from Chesapeake Bay, USA - CPBay_Sum_0.6_0.8_DNA | ecosystem: Environmental > Aquatic > Marine > Coastal | place: USA: Chesapeake... | reverse complement strand
GGTGCAGTAAACACAAATCTAATTACACAACTGCCTAATTATTACATAACGGCTGACAATGCAGGCTTTCCTTACGAAAGACTAAAAACTATTATTCCTAGTGATCAAGCTCTTGCAAACAAGGCATTTCAGGCAAGTTTACAGCAGTTAAAAGGAATTACTGAAACAACTTTACCAGAGTTAGGCACTGTTTGTGTTAACTTAAAAGAATTAAATGGTTTACCATTAGTTCAAAGTCTGACGCAACCTGTGCCAAACGGAGTGGTTAGTTATATCAAGGCCTCTTTGGCTGATGGTAGTGGACCTAGTGGTACATTAACCATGTTTGATGTCATTGGAAGCGCAGCAGGTTTTCAAGTTACTGCGCCCATCACAAACGTTGTAACTTCTATTAACAGTACTAATACAACTAATGTAAAACAAGTTTATGATGTGATGACCGGTGTTATGAACGGCCAATACAACGTTTTTGGTAATACACTTCCAGCAGTTTGGTCAGGAATAGACACACCTTATGGCAACTTCATTCCAAATTATAATGTAGCAGTGGCTAGTCTTTGCGATACAGCAAATACCCAAATAGCTGTTTATGTAACTGCTAATCCAACTAAAGTATCGTCAATTAACCAGAACTACTTTGCATTCGCTCAACAGCAGGCCAAACAAATTAATAATTTGAATCGTGCAGGAATTCAAGTTGCTGGTATTCCGGGCAATGTGCAATCTTCGGTTTTTTCTTGGGCACAAAATTTACAAGATTACGGAACCGAAAATGAACCTGGGGGACCAGTTGACTATCTTAACTATGTAGTAGATGCTACTAATATCACTGGCCAATCTATTATTGCAGCCTGTCGTGAAGGCGATAACATGAAAAATTTAGAAGAAATTGGTATTAATCTTACCAATACAGTCCCAGTTAAATAACCTTAATTTAACTACACACTTGACCAATTAATGTAATCGCTATATACTAAGCGCATCTTAACTTTTTGGAGCAGTTGCATGATTGCTAACATTAGAGATGCTCGCTTTGAAAATACAAAAGTGGCCGTTGATTGGATTGAAGATCTTGAAAGTTCGGATAGCCGAATCCATAAGGAAAAGGTAATTGAAAAAGCCCTTATGGCTGCAAATTTAGGCAGTGCCACCGCTCAAATATTTTTGTTTAACTGTTACCTAGCCTATAATCCTTTCTACACCTATAACATAAAACAAGTTCCAGAAACACAAGGTTTGACTGGCTGTTCTAATCCTTGGACAGAATTCTGGGCTCTTTGTGAAGCTCTAAGAACACGCAGCATTACCGGTAATCATATGCGGCGCATGGTAGAAGAGTGCAGTAAAAAGTTTGACAGCGATGAATGGAATAATCTTGCTCGCCGTGTTCTACTTAAAGATCTACGTTGTGGTATTTCAGAAAAAACTCTTAATAAAGTTTTAGGCAAAACTGATTGGGCCATTCCAACCTTTGGTTGTCAACTAGCCACAGACAGCGACAGTCATGTGAATAAATTGAAAGGCATGGTACGTCTTGAAAATAAACTAGACGGTGTTAGAGTTTTAGCCTTTTTAGACGCCAATAATGTGGTAACAATGTATAGTCGTAATGGGAAAATTTTTAATAACTTTGATGCAATAAGTGATACCTTGTCGGCGCATTCGCATAACATTAAACTAGCCTTGCATGCTGGTGAAGGTGTAATATTAGACGGCGAAGTTGTAAGTTCAAGTTTCCAAGACTTAATGAAACAGGCTCATCGTAAACACGATGCAGATGCAGCCGATGCAAAATTTTATGTATTTGACTATATCCCTATTAACGACTTTCAACGAGGTATCTTTTCCAAAAGCCAAGGCACTAGAATATTCAACTTGAGTAAGGTATTAGTAGATCAAAATACCAATGTAAAGATAATGCCGGGTGTTGAAATTGATCTTGATGCACCTGATGGTATTCAAACAATGCGTGAATTTGGTGAAAAATCTGTGGCTGCAGGATTTGAAGGCATTATGATTAAAAATCTTGCTGCTCCTTATGAATGTAAACGAACTAGCAGTTGGATGAAATGGAAGCCTACTATTACAGTGGACCTTGAAGTTGTTGATATAGAAGAAGGCACTGGTAGAAATGTAGGCAGGTTAGGAGCATTAGTTTGTTCGGGCGAAGACAACGGACGTATAATCAAGGTAAATGTTGGCAGCGGATTCACTGATGACAATCGCACAGAATTTTGGAGTAGTCACGTGACTTCCAACAACATAATTGGTAACATAATTGAAGTTGAAGCAGACGTAATTACACAAAATCAAGATGGTTCTTATTCATTAAGATTCCCCAGATTTATTAGGTTTAGAGGTTTTGAGCAAGGAGAAAAATTGTGATTTTAATTTGGATGATTATTTCAAGTATAAGTTTGATTTTATGTGGTATGCAACTATCACTTATAGTAGTAAATCTACAAGATGATAAACCAGTTGACTTTTGGCAGTATGTTTGGACCACAACACTTTTTTTGATGGGCATGCTATTTTTTATAAGCACCATCGGTAAAGCCAGCCAATTATAATTGACTTATGCTAAAAATCATAGTAAAATATTACTTTGTTGTAAAATTTTGGTTTAAGTATCGCCGTTTGAAGATATCCTATGTTTTCTTAAATTACAAAACTACCATGCGCAAAACAATGATTAAAGACATGTTGTATGCCACACTTTTGGAAATGACTAAAAATCGAGAATTTTATCATAGGTCTAGTATTACTAGTAAACACGAATATGACTCCTGGAAAGAAGCTGGTATAGAGCAACGTAATTTGTTCCTGGACAAAATTACCATTGAAATGTTAATTGCCGAAGATGAAGAAGAACATATTCGTGCAAAAGAATTAACCTTAAAAGTTTTGAAAAATGGTGAATGAAGTATTTGTAGGTCAAGAAGGCCATAGGTTCGTTATCGTTGAGCAAGTAAAAAAAGATAATCAAGTTTGGATTTACTACCGACGGATTGACAATCACAAATTGCAATATCACTGTCTAGCCGATGCCTTTTATGAACGTTTCCATAGGGAATTAGCATGAACAGATTTGTAGTAATGTGGGACATGTATGGCTTGGAGTACATAGCGCCAATTGACGAGCCATTAAAAAAACGCTCATGGGCTTTACTTAAAGGCGAACCTGCAAATAATTTTAACCTGCCTAATCTTGAAATACTGTCTATTAGAGCTAGAGTGAACTCACAGCGTAACTATGAGATCTATGTTATTGATGTTGAAGAAGATGTCTCTGCTAACGATTTAATAAAAATGTTCAAGGCTAATCCGCAGTCTTCGGTGAATCTAATAAGAGAACGTGGCCACTGTTACTTTGGCGAACCTCTAAGTACAGCGAGAAAACCAGTGATCACCTAATAAATATTTAATTATGTTCTTAAGTTATCTAATGTTGTTGGTAGCACTGTGCCTTAGCGCAGTGGCAGCTTATTATTCGATAGTAGGTCTTGCTGCTATTTTCGCCGCCGCTGTTCTACCAATTATATTAATGGGCAGTATATTAGAGGTAGCTAAACTGACCTGTACAGTATGGTTGCATGAATACTGGAAGAAGTGCAAGCTTACCATGAAATTGTATTTGGTGCCTGCGGTGTTTATCTTAATGATAATCACGAGCATGGGCATTTTTGGATTCTTATCAAAAGCTCACAGTGATCAAAGTCTTGTTAGTGGTGATGTTCAAGCCAAGATATCAATCTATGATGAAAAAATTAAAGTAGAAAAAGATAATATAGAAGCTGCTAAAAAAGCTCTTTCTCAAATGGATGCTCAAGTCGATCAAATGTTAGGTCGGACTGATAATGAACGTGGTGCCGAAAGAGCAGTTTCAATACGCCGTAACCAAGCTAAAGAACGAGCCAATCTTTTAAATGAAATATCTAGAGCGCAAAAAGAAATTGCCAAGTTAAACAATGAGGCCGCCCCAATTCGTGCAGAGGTAAGAAAAGTAGAAGCCGAAGTTGGACCAATCAAATATATTGCTGCACTTATCTATGGTGATAATCCAGATCAAAACTTACTAGAACGTGCCGTACGATGGGTTATTATATTGTTAGTGGCGGTGTTTGATCCGTTAGCAGTAATGATGTTATTAGCAGCTACAGAAAGCATATCATGGACTCGAGAGTCAAGACAACAGATGCATCTATCTGTGGGTCGAGCCGAAAACACTGATGATCTACTTCCACCGGTGCCAGAGGATCCGGATAAAGACAATAAAGAAGTAGAAGAAGTATTTGACAATATGCGGTTAGTAGCCCGGGCACTTGATGCAGAAGATGAAAAACGCAGAGCCGAAGAGGCAAATGCTGCTGTCACTGATATTATTAATGATGAATACGAACCTGTTATTGACTTGGGCGATTGCTATAAATGTGGAACAGCCTTATTAGACGCACCTGGCATTGGATTGTTTTGTCCAAATAAAAATTGTGACGTTGTAGATAATGTGAATGGTGCCGAGGTAATATTTGCAAATACCAGTTATGATGATAGTCCAAGCGAGGTAGAGTCAACAGACACTGTGCCTGACCCGGGATCAGACGAAGAAAAATTGGCCATGCGCGAGTGGAAAGCCAACAACCCTAATACCACATTAAAAGAACAGCGTAGACTCTACGATTTAGGATTAATCAATGAACTTCCTTGGAATGCTAATCTAGGATTACAAGCAGATAATGAACCTTCTGTTACTGGCCAGGTACGTGGTTTTGGTATTGAGTTTCCTACTGATGCACGTAAAGGTGATCAATTCTTAAGAGTAGATGTGTTACCTACTAGACTATACAAATACAATGGAACTAAATGGATTGAAGTAGACAAAAATTATTCTGATCAATATGCGTTTGATACAGCCTATATTGATCATCTCATAACTAAAATAGAATCAGGAGAATACGATCCTGAACTCCTAAGCGATGCTGAACGAGATCAGGTAACAAATCGTTTGAAGGAACAAACATCAACGGGTGATGCGTGAGTACAGAACCACTTCAAAATTGTAGTTTTTGCGGTAAACATAAAGATGCAGTAAAAAAGTTAATTGTTGGTGATAGTGTAGGAATTTGTAATGAATGTGTTGATCTTTGTATTGACCTTTTGGACAATGATGACCTAGACGTTACAACTTCGCCTAAAGTTGAAATTCAACTTGATCCCCGAGAAATAAAATCCTATTTGGATCAGTATGTAATTGGGCAAGATCGCGCTAAAAGCATGTTGGCTGTTTCGGTTGTAAATCACTATAAGCGAATTCATAATCAAGATAGTAACTTAGAAATTGAAAAAGCTAACATTTTAATGTTAGGACCAACGGGATCTGGTAAAACCTTGTTAGCTAAAACAGTTGCAAAGTATCTTGACGTTCCATTCGTGATAGCAGATGCTACAAGTTTAACGGAAGCTGGTTATGTTGGTGACGATGTTGAAAGTTTAATAAGTCGGCTACTTCATGCAGCAGATGGCGATGTTGATCGAGTGCAACGTGGTATAGTGTTCATTGATGAGATTGATAAAATAGCTCGTAAAAGTGAAAGTACTAGTATCACTAGAGATGTCAGTGGTGAAGGAGTACAACAAGCTCTACTTAAATTAGTAGAAGGTACTAAATGTCGTGTGCCTAATAATGCCGGGCTTCGTAAACACCCCAACAGTGAAATGATTGAGGTGGACACAAGTAACATTTTGTTTATAGCAGGTGGTGCATTTGTGGGCTTGGAAAATATTGTAAAGAATCGCATACACGGTAGTGCTATGGGATTTGCTGCGGAAATATCTAAGTCGGGCACAGGAACTCTAAAAGATGTCACTCCTGATGACATCATGCGTTTTGGTATGATACCAGAATTTGTTGGTAGATTCCCAAGTTGGGTAAATTTAGATGAACTTAGCCTAGCAGAACTTATAACAATTTTAACTGAAGTAAAAAACAGTTATGTTGATCAATACAAATGGATATTTGAACAAGACAAAATTAAACTTGAATTCACTTCAGATGCCTTAAATGAGATAGCTAATAGGGCTGTAGAGAATCGAACAGGCGCTCGAGGATTACATGGTGAAATGGAACGTGTGCTTATGCCGCATATGTTTAATCTGCGTAGGTACGCAGTATCAGGCCTAGAGGAAGTTTGTATAGATGTTGAGCAGGTAAATAATCCTACATCACTTTTAGGAGATTAATTTGGCACGGCGTGGTTTAACAGTTTATGTGGGGCAAGACAGTAACGTAGAAAAGGCTCTACGTAAGTTTAAAAAGAAAGTACAAGAATCCGGAGTTTTACTTGAACTTCGCAATAGGCAACATTATGTAAAACCTACTACTCAGCGTAAACTTAAAAAGAATGCGGCTCGTGGACGTTGGTTAAAATATCTTGATAGTCAAAAACTACCCAAACAACACTTCTAATGTATATAGAATTTACGTTGCCTACTGGAGCAGGGGGTATGGCAGCTGGATTTTGCAATTCAATTTTAACTAAAGAATTACACAAGTGGGCCGACAAATATCAGATAGCCTATACTAAAAAAAATCACAAGTACACGGTAAGAATTACATTTGATAATGAACAGCACTATGCATTTTTTCAACTAACATGGGCACCAAATCCTTCACAGTTCAAAGGTTGGATTACTCAATTTGAAATCAAAGACCCAATGAAAGTTGACAGATATAAATAATTCCTGTATAAATATTCTTACAGTGCCTAACAGGGCTGTAAAATAAATCTTGCTTAATTAAGGAGAGAAATATGAGCAAAATCATAGGTATCGACCTTGGTACCACCAATAGCTGCGTAGCAGTCATCGAGAACGGCAATCCACGTGTAATTGAAAATTCAGAGGGTGCTAGAACCACACCCAGTGTTGTTGCATACACAGATACTGAAATTTTAACCGGTGCTCCTGCAAAACGTCAGGCAGTTACAAATCCAAAAAATACTATCTACGCTGCTAAACGATTAATTGGTCGTAAGTTCAAAGAAGAAGCAGTGCAAAAAGATATCAAACTCATGCCTTACAAAATTGTTGAAAGCAAAAATGGTGATGCATGGGTTTCAGTGGCCGATAAAGAGCTTGCTCCACCACAAATTAGTGCAGAAGTTCTTCGCAAAATGAAAAAGACAGCCGAGGACTATCTTGGTCACGAGGTAACACAAGCAGTGATCACAGTGCCAGCTTATTTCAACGACAGTCAACGTCAGGCCACAAAAGATGCCGGTGCTATCGCAGGTCTAGAAGTTCTGCGTATTATCAATGAGCCAACCGCAGCGGCTCTGGCTTATGGAGTAGATAAAAATGAAAAAACGGACCGTAAAATTGCTGTGTACGATCTTGGTGGTGGTACCTTTGATATTTCTATTATTGACATCGCTGATGTGGATGGTGATAAACAGTTCGAAGTACTTAGCACCAACGGTGATACCTTTTTAGGTGGTGAGGATTTTGACCAACGCTTAATGGATCACATGGTTGCAGAATTCAAAAAGCAAAACGGAGTGGATCTAAGTCAAGATCCTATTGCACTACAGAGAATTAAAGCCACAGCAGAACGAGCTAAAATTGAACTTTCAAGTAATCAACAAACTGAAGTAAACGAACCTTACATTGCCATGGCCAATGGGGCACCGATTCATATGAATATGAAAATTACTCGTGCCAAGTTAGAATCACTTGTTGAAGATTTAATACAACGTAGCATTGAGCCTTGTAAACAGGCAATGAAAGACGCGGGTGTTTCTGCCGGTGATATTGACGAAATTATTTTGGTTGGCGGTCAAACTCGCATGCCTAAAGTACAAGAAGCAGTAGAAAAACTTTTTGGGAAATCACCAAGGCGCGATGTTAATCCAGATGAAGCTGTTGCAGTAGGAGCGGCAGTACAAGGTGCGGTGCTAGGTGGTGACCGTAAAGATGTTTTATTACTTGATGTGACTCCACTAAGCCTAGGTATTGAAACCATGGGCGGTGTGTTCACTAAATTAATCAACAAAAACACAACTATTCCAACAAAGCATAGCCAAGTGTTTAGCACAGCCGAAGATAATCAACCTGCTGTAACAATTAAGGTAGCACAAGGTGAACGTGAATTGTTTAGATACAATAAGTCTCTTGGCGAGTTTAATTTAGAAGGTATTGATCCTGCCCCAAGAGGTCAGCCGCAAATTGAAGTCACACTTGATATTGACGCTAACGGAATTATGCATGTTGGTGCAAAAGATAAAAAAACCGGCAAGGAAAACAAAATCACTATTAAAGCCAATTCTGGCCTTACTGAGGAAGAAATTCAACGCATGGTCAAAGATGCTGAGCTCAATGCTGAATCAGATCGACAAGCAAAAGAAGCAATTGATGCTCGCAATCAAGCTGATAATCTTGTACACTCTATGCGTAAGGAGCTAGATGAAAAAGGTCAGGCTTTATCAGATGATGAAAAGGCATCAATCAATGAAGCCTTGACAGAGTTGGAGTCTGCTGCAAAAGATTCGGATGTAGAAAAAATAAAAACTGCAACTGAAAAAGTTTATTCGGCTTGTGCGCCTTTGCTGAATAAAGAATCTGCTAAAACAGATGATGATATCGTTGATGCTGAATTCACCGATAAGTCAAAATAAGGTGTAGGCGGTGCCGATAGTCGGGCCGCCAAAGTCAAACTTGCTTAACTAAGGAGAAATGACATGACTAAAATTAATGCTTTTGATTTAACCCCGTTTTACCGTAATGCAATTGGTGTTGATCGTTTGTTTGACAGAATTGTTAATCAAATTGATCATGCTGCTAGTACTACCAATTATCCACCATATAACATCTTAGAAACAGGCGAAAACACCTTTGAATTACAGTTAGCAGTTGCTGGCTTTACACAAGGTGAGATTGACGTCACTGTTAAAGATGGCGAAGTAATTATTACCGGTGAAAAGCATGCTGAACCCTTACCCGAAGGACATGTGTACAAACACCAAGGAATCAGTGCAAGACGTTTTATCCGCAGTTGGACCATGGGCGATTACGTTGAAGTAGTTAACGCAATCTGTAAAGATGGAATTTTAACCGTGCGTTTTGAACGATTAGTTCCAGAAAACGTCAAACCCAAGTCTATTGCAATAACTTACGCAAATTAAGTAAATACTGGTGGGGGAACTTCCCCCACCGTACATGAGGAATATAAAATGTCTACAGATCACGAAGTAGTAACTAGAACTGTTGTTAATCACGACCTAAAAGAACCACCAATGTTTAAGGTCATATACATAAATGATAATAAGACACCAATGGGATTTGTAATTGAAACGCTCATTGAGCATTTTGATTATAGTCTAACAACAGCTGAAAATATAACATTAGATATTCACGAACAAGGCGCAGCTACGGTGGCGGTGCTTCCTTATGAAATTGCCGAGCAAAAAGGTATTGAAGTAACTCTAGCTGCTAGGCAACAAAATTATCCGTTACAGGTCAAACTTGAAGTAGAAAGTGCAGATTAAACTTCAATGGTAATTCTTTTTGGGTAGTAGACTGTCTGTTTAAAATCCGTATCTTCTCTACCCCTGCAATTATTAATATAATGTACGCCATCTAAAATCCTGTCCACACTGCCGTGATAATGACCAAAACACCAAGTGTGGATTTTATTTTCAGTATCATAATCTAAAACACCTTGCATCAAACTATTGCCAATAACATTATATCGCCAGTTATTAACAAGACTAATATCATGATTTACAAGATCTGATCTAGGAACGGTATGTGTCATAATAAGGATTTTCTTAACATCACGATGTCTTTGAAGTTGATGTACAGATTTTTTTAAATATAAGGTATCACTTCTACTCATAGCACTTACTATTTCAGGATCAGGTTCAACCCCACCATTAATGTTAGATTTCCAACAATGTGCGCTCCAGTCAGAGTCAATGGCAGGGTCAAAGTCAAATCCAAACCATCCGTTGGTTGCAAGGATAGCCACGCCATTTATTATGACTACATTATCATGCAAGTAGTGTAGATTTTTGATAGGTTTTAATCTATGCACTAGATCTCTGTAGCTATTTGGTAAATTGTCCATGAAATACTTGTGTTCATCGTTGCCATCAATATAAAAAGTCATGCGATAACAACTGGCTATTTGTTCTAGCTTTTTTACAACTAAATCTCTATCACGTGCTATATCACCGGCAATTATACACATAGAACTCGTAGCTTGTCCTTGCCAATTTAAGTCGTCGGTCCATGTTTCTAGATGTAAATCAGAAATTAAATCAAAAGTAATTTGCATAATACATATTTAAAAGGATTAAACATGAACATTTTATTTGGCTCACCAACAATAGATAGTTTACGCGAAGATGGAAGATTTACAATACTTGAACTAGATATTATTCAAGCAGCCGAAGATCGAGCACCAGAGACTGCTTATTGTATTTTGACTGATATAGGACTTGGGGAAATTAATCAACTTGCTGATAAAGTTGACATGCATCATCAATTAATTGATGCTTATCGATCACAGCAATGGGACGCTTGTTTAGCTATAATGCAGTTACTATACGGAAGCTGGAACGGTGAGGTTGATTCTTTTTATATTGAATTGGCAAAAAGAATAGCCGAATATAAACTTAATCCGCCACCTGAAAATTGGGACGGAGTGTTAAGACCGTATCTTACGCAATCGTAGTAACTCCTTTAATTTGATTTTTTCATTGTCTAGTGTTAAAGCTGTTTTCCAATTGGCACACTTTGTATTTCTAAGGTAATTTCTATTAGATCTCCAAAGCTTTCCCTTAGTGTGGCCTACTTCTTGAAGTGCAACGGTTAAATTAGATCGCAGTTGATTTACTACAATTTGATAAAAATCATGGCTGAAAAAATATCTTTGATTATGTAAAGCTATCTGCTGAGCATGATGCCACCAATCTTGCCACTGTTTGTTTGATTGCGATTGTAATTTTTTCATTGCATGTATTATTTTTTCTAATCGCCGTACAGAATTGGCCTCAAAATCGTAGGACTCATCTATTAAATTCTCATAGGTTTGAAATCCGTAATGCCTTAATAAAGCCAATGCACCCGGTGCTGCTGCTAGTATAAATGGTTGACCACATGCAATAGGTCGTAAAGTTTTTTCAGTTAAATGCAATTTTGAACCGTTAAATTGTGTTTCTAAAACCACAGCAAGATAGGTAGAAATTATATCTTTAAAATTATAACCTGCACTGGCAGAACTAGATACCTGACATTCTGGAATTTGATTAAAAATTAACGGGTCGCTGACGAATAATGCACTGTCGTGCGGTATGTATTGCTTTACTGATTGACCATCCTCATTGTGCAACATAGATACAATAGAGTGTTGATCTAAATTAGAGTTTACTAATAATTCTAAAAATTTTAATCTATACTCACGCTCTTTTGTAAATCCTCTACTGTATATTAAAAACGTTTTTGTTGGAGATCTTGGCATATAAAGATTAGGATCTGCCTGTGCATAACGGTACCAGTCCCTGGATATTATAGCATGACTCCACCAATAGGCCCCTACGTACCCATTATTTTGATAAGTTTCTAAATCTCTACTATTGAGTTCACTATGTAACAAGATAGTTTTGTCATGAATATCTATACCTGCATGGCCATAAGTGCCCAATTTTAAGTTGTTATTTTTAATACCTAGCCAGTTCTCAACACCAAATTTGTCAAAGAATTGTTGATTGGTCATGGCCTTACAAATTTGCATTTGTTCTAGATTGTCTGTATAATAATCAAAATTTAATGGCTCTTGATCATGACAAATTACTCTAGGGGCAGTGAGTATTTGATATTGCGTATAATCATTTAACATTTGTAAATCTGATATTTTACGCGACCCATGCGGCAAAAATAAGTAGAACACGGCGGTATTGTTAGCAATGCCTTCTATAAAGTTGTAAAGATTATCGAGAGGAATATTCATGCAAAAAATTGGTTTTATTGGTATTGGTAAATTGGGCCTAGATTGTGCAGAGGTAATGGCAGAAAAGCACGAAGTCAGGGGTTACGATATTTACCCACGTGAAAGCGATACTGTTAAAGTTTGTGGGATCGAAGAATTAATTGACAAAAGTGATTGGATTTTTATTGCAGTGCCAACACCACATGCTGAAGGGTACGATGGATCGGTTCCAAGCAGTCATATGGAACCACGAGATTTTGGGCACGACGCAGTGATAGATGCAATCAATAATGTAAATCGTTATGCAAAAACTCAAAAAAAGGTTGTGCTAATTAGCACAGTTTTGCCTGGCACTACAAGACGTAAGTTTATACCATTGTTAGATAAAAAACACTTGTTTTTATACAATCCTTACTTAATTGCCATGGGATCAGTGAAGTGGGATATGGCTAACCCTGAAATGGTAATTATTGGAACCGAAGATGGAAGTTTAACTGGTGTTGCCGGCGAGTTGATAAACTTGTATAAAACAATTATGCAAAACGATCCTAGGTATGAAGTTGGCACTTGGGATGAATGTGAAGCAATTAAAATTTTTTACAATACATTCATTAGCGCCAAAGTTGGTCTGGTTAATATGATTCAAGACTTTGCCTTAAAAATTGGTAACATTAATGTTGACGTTGTAACTAATGCACTGGCACGTAGTACTATGCGTATCATGGGGCCTAAATATATGACAGCAGGCCTAGGCGACGCAGGTGCTTGTCATCCAAGAGATAATATTGCCTTACGTTGGTTGGCACAAGAATATGATATTGGTTACGATTTGTTTGACACAGTCATGCATGCTCGTGAAATTCAGGCAAAAAATCTAGCTCAATTTTTAGTTAATCAAGCTAACAATATGCCCATCGCTATTCATGGTAAAGCCTACAAACCTGATGTGCCTTACTGTATAGGAAGTTATTCAACACTAGTCGGGCATTATGTAAAAGAACTGGGATACGCAGTAAAGTATATTGATCCCTTAGCTGACGATCCTGCTGAGGTCGTTTCAGATTTAGGTAACGAACCACATGTGGTATTATGGGCACATAATAGAAAAATTACCTATGAATACACAGGTGATCAACAAGATACCAAGCCATATTGTGACATACCACAAGGATCTATAATTGTTGATCCATGGCGCAAGCTAGTTAATACCGGTAAGCACACAATTGTAGCGTATGGAAATACTCGGAAATAATTATTGGGCGCGAGGTTACATCAAACCATGGTGGGGTATAAAACATCGGCAACTCGCTTATAAAAACGAACCCTTTAACGATCCTATAACACAGGCTAGATGGAATGCTTTAGGTTTTAATCAAACTAAGTTTACCGGTGACATGTATGACATGCGTAATCCTGAACCTGGTTGGTTAGGCAATTTTCGAAACTGTTTTCAATTTAGACACTTTAGTTGGAGTGTGTATCGTATGGAACCAGGCACTACAATACCTGAACATATTGATACATACTCTAAATTTAAAGAAATCTATCAACTTTCTGATGATACCAATATAGCAAGAGCTTTAGTCTTTTTAGAAGACTGGGCTAGCGGACATTACTTAGAGTTAGCCGGTGAACCAATTGTAAAATGGAAAGCCGGTGATTGGGTTTGCTGGAGTAATGATCTGCCTCATATCGCTGCAAATGTTGGTACAACAAATAGGTACACTCTACAAATTACGGGCATATGAAAATTTACAGCCATAATGAATGGGATCCACTTAAGACAGTAGTTGTTGGATCAGCAACAAATGCAAATTGGCCAATCAATGATCCGATCTTTTCATTAGAAAAACATAAGACAAGTTGGAAAGAAACTCCAGTGCCAAGCGGCCCGGTTCCAGATTTTATCATCCAAAAGACCAACGAAGAGCTTGACCAGTTAAGTGCTGTATTATATAATCTAGGTGTTGAAGTATGGAGACCTGAATCCATTGACTTTGTTGGGCGTGACGGCATGTATAACTACTGTCCTCGAGATCGACTCTTGATCGCAGATGATATAGTAGTAGATCCAGCTATGATGTATCCCTGCAGAGACATGGAAATTGAACAATTAGATTTCATTTGCCATGCAGCAAAAAAAGTAGCTCACATGCCAAGAAATTCTGGACTTGTGCTCGATGCTGCTAACATCTGTAGACTAGGTGATGACTGGTTGTTTTTGTTGAGTTCAAGCGGAAATATTGAAGCTTATAACTGGTTGTGTAATCAGTTGCCCAACAAAAATATTGAATTGTGTAATTTTTATTCAGGCGTCCATATTGATTCAACAGTGGTTCCTTTACAAGAAGGCTTGGTGTTACTAAATGGCTCTAGAGTCAACGAAGAAAATATACCTAAATGTCTTAAATCTTGGGAGAGGATTTATGTTAATCATATGGAGGAACGGGATTTTTACCAATACCCGTATGCAAGTAAATGGATAGGAATGAACATGCTAGTGGTCAAGCCCGGACTAGTTATTATGGACCGGCTACAGACTATGTTAATCAATCTTTTGACCAGTCGTGGTATAGAAGTTATTCCCCTGGAATTAACACACAGTCGAACTCTCGGCGGCGGCTTTCACTGCGTGACTCTAGATATTCACCGAGAAGTTTAAAAAACTACCCCATGCTTTATTTTGGATATGGTTCTAATATGAACCATAGTCAAATGTCACGGCGGTGCCCTACAGCCAAGTTTGTTGGTGCTTATTATTTGCGAGGTTGGCAATTGGCGTTCGGGCATCATGCTACGATTATCCCCCAACGTGGACATGTAGTTGCGGGAGCTATGTGGGAAATTACCATTGATGATCTTATAGCCCTTGACACTTACGAAGGATTTCCCACTTACTATCGAAGACGGCGATGGCGGCAAGACACTGAGCATTTTTTCTTTTATGAAATGAATGGGATATCTGGATCACCTAGTAATTTTTATATAGATAGCATAGTCGAAGGTTACGTCAATTGTGGAATTGATCTTAGATATCTGCGTGACGGAGTGGAGAACTGGTGCTTGGAAGAATTAGATAATTCAGCTATAATAACTACATGACTATAAAACGAATTGGTTTCGCTTGCAAATGGATCGACGATAGATCACAGGTTGATGGTATTCGTCCAAAAGATCCAGCAAAAAAATACAACACCAATGTCACTACTATTGCTTGGCTTAACAGGCAATCGCGCGAAGTAGCTGAACAAAAACTTTGGGACCTTATGGTCCATAACATTGAAGCAACTAGGTTGCTTGTAGAAAAGGTGGGTAATTTAAATGAAAATCTCAGAATGGTTCGTTTATCAAGTGATATATTGCCTGGCTATACTGAGTCCAGTTGGAGTTATTATTGGCAGTTGGGAGATGTACAAAGGTATTGTGAAACAAAATTCGCTGAGGTTGGTAGATTGGCTCGTGATCGTAACGTCCGTCTTAGCTTTCATCCTGGTCAGTTTTGTGTCTTGGCGAGTGATCGCCCTGATGTAGTACAAAGATCAATAGATGAGTTTGAATACCATGCTGCAATGGCTCGTTGGATGGGCTACGGTCAATCCTTCCAAGACTTTAAAATTAATGTACACATTGCCGGCCGACTTGGTCCGGCCGGCATCCGCGCAGTCTATCCCAAACTATCGCCAGAAGCAAGAAATACAATTACTATGGAAAACGAGGAAATGACATATGGACTTAATGATTGTCTTAGTCTTAGCGATTTGCTGCCTACTGTGCTTGACATACATCATCATTGGATTCGTGAAGGGGTATACATTGATCCAACTAGTGATAGCGTTAAACGAGTGGTTGATAGCTGGCGCGGTGTTCGCCCTACTATGCATTACAGCGTCAGTCGCGAGGATATCCTTGTAAATCACTGTCCTAATACTTTGCCTGACAGCCAACAACTTCTGTCAGAAGGACATAAAAAACAAAAACTTAGAGCGCACAGTGACTTTTATTGGAATCATAAGGTTAATCAGTGGGCATTAAGTTTTAACGACTCATTTGATATCATGTGCGAAAGTAAAGGTAAGAATCTTGCCAGCTTTGAACTTGCTTCCTATATTATTTAGATCTCCGCCTGGTGCAGCAGGCAATCATGTTGTATCCATGATTAACGGTGCTAGTCTTTTTAATGGTCGCCACATTGTTACAGAGCATGAAACCAAAAATGTAGAGCATAGCATCAAATATCACAATCAAGACATTATTTCATATCATGCACAAATTGAAACTTTGATTAATTCTGGTGTCAAGGCAATAGCAACACATTGGAGCATTCAACCACAATTACCTGTATACGCAGTCAATGCATATTGGGATAATCCGCAATTGTCTTATATTTTTGCCTGTAGAGATATGCTTACAGTAAAACCAGAAAGCGTATTTGATCATGCTAAACAAGATACCAAACTGCAACTCATTTTTAAATCTCCAATTCGGCAAAGAAAAAAATGGTTAATTTTTATGAATAATCTTGTTAATTATGGGGAAGGATCAAATTCTAAACTTGACGTAGCAGGTTGGAACAATTTTTGTATTGACAATATTTTCAGCCTTAGATTTGTTGACGATTTGGTAAATTTATGCCAAACGGCAAATTTAGAAGTCAATATTGATTTTATGAATTTGACACATAAAAAATGGTTAAAAAGAAACCCGCCAAACGATTTTACTGTAAGGCGGGCTGTCAGACGATTAGAAAAGTTTATTCTTTAACTTTCTTCGATCTTGTGCGTTTTGGTTTAATTTTGTTAGGATTGTCTTCATGCTTTGACCATTCTTCCTCGGATAACTTGTGCAGTCCTACACAAAACCCACTTGGACTTCTCCCGCAGCCACATGCAGTTTGTTGAGTCAGTACAGGAACAGGTGGTATTGAATTTTCATTTTTATCTGAAAATATAACGCTATCGTCAAATTTAGCACCACGCCAAATTAGATATCCTGCAACTCCTATAACCAAAATTGAAATAAAAATAATAGCCATCGTAATCTCCTATGCTTTATTTACACCACACATAATGGCGGAAAAATATCTTGACATTTGTGCGTCGCAACATTATAATCATAAATAACAGTGAACAAAGAGCAGTGCCCAGGTGGGGCTGTTCGATTTGCTCGCTTAACTAAGGAGAAAACTATGTACACCGTTGATCAGACCATTGATACTTTTCAAAACACAAAAAAACAATTTGTTAATACCGTCGTAAAAAACGAAGCTATTGCCAAAAGTCTAAACGACTTTGTAGACGCTCAGACAGCGTACACAAAATCTGCAATGAAAGCTACTCAAGAAGCTGCTACTAAAATTGGGCAGGAAGTTATCAAAGCTAATTCTGAATGCACCAAGCTCACTAAACAAGCCATGGAACAAATGGCCAAAAATGATTTCGTAAAGACCATGATTGAAACCATTAGCAAAGAAGCTTATACCACTTTTTGGCAAGAAGCATTTAAATGGTACGAGGCACCAAAAAGTGTAGTTGGCAAAATGGATAAGGTTGTAGGTTAATGTATCTTTTGCAAGAATTTTGTAAATTGTTACAAAATAAGCAACCTTCTCTTGGGTCTGACTTAGAAAGTTATATAATTAGCAAAGATCCAAAAAATATCGCTGACATTGAGTATTGGCAGCAAAAATGGATGCAAGAAAAGCAACAAAGTTAAAAAAAATTGTTGACCACGTAATCCTATCCAAGTATAATTACTAGGATAGGATTTTTTTTTGACACGCTCGGTGACACGGGCTACTCTGACCCAGAGGATGAAGTGGAGTGTCGTCCACGGGTGGTCCCAGTCAAACCTAACTGGCGCTGGCAATGCGACAACGGTCTTTGTCGGGAGAGGATGGATTGTAACCTTAGTAGACCTGCTGAGCGATTATTGGGCCGATGGGTGTCAATGAAGAAGTAGAGCAACCAGGTCGTTACTTCTGCAGACCTCCGGAAGATGTCAGAGCATTTTTTATTGACCAATTATTTTCCATTGTTTATAATTGACTTATGAAACTAGTAATTGTAATTTCCTTGTTGCTAACTGGTTGTATGAGTCCGCGGGCACCCATGAGTGTTCAAATGGTGCCAAACGATTGTGCTAACCAAACTGCCATTGTCAACACTCTAACTCGCGAATTAGCGCAACTTAAACGCTCCAATACACATGAACCAGATTATGAAAACGCAATTAGGGCGCATCAGTGGAAAATTTGGGATATTAGGTATAATTGTAATCCTGTGTAATGCAGGATGTGCAAGCCAAAATGTCACACCTGTTAGCCGCCAAGATCTTAATACCTTTGTAATTGATTGCAGTAAACGAGATGAACAACTAAGATATTTGGCTAGCCTAGCTAGTTCGCCCGGTGAACAAGGCGACGCCAGACTTGCTAACTTAATTCAACCCTATAAAATATTAACCGATCCTGATACCTTTGTTCAAAGGTATAATGTAGGTAATGGTCAAATTAACTATGACATTAGGCAACTGATATGGCTTATTCAAAGAAACTGCGGTTAAAGTATATTTTATTAACAATGTCGGCCTTTGTGCTTCCTGTACAAGCCGAGTGTGTCATGCAGAGTAAAACTGTTAGCACTCAAAAAATTGTAATAACAAAACGCACAGATGTTACTCGTAATATTATTCAAGCGCCCACTGGCGAAAGAAAATGCGTGGTAAATTTTCAAGTTGAGATAGCTAGTAAATGGCACATGGCTACAGGTGAATATGCTTGGGACGGACAGCGACCTAGTAGTGAGGCCTGCGCTGCGGCTGTTGCTTTAGCCGAACGTGATGTTCAGGCCAAATTGCAAGGTGGTGCTGCTATTAGTGAAAACATTTTGATCTGTAATGACGACCCGGATCGAATGCGATTACAACAATCACATCCAGGTACAATTGGTAATTTAGCTCAGTTTAGACCGCATCCAGAATACCCAAATGCTTTTTACTACAATGGCACTCAATGTCGTTGGTTTGTGGAAACGGCATATGAAGCTGCTCAAATTAAAAATTATCTTGGAGTGATTTGCAAATTGGAAACAAACCAGTGGGTAGTGGTAGACCGTTTTTAGTTGACCATTTAATTTGTTCTGTGTAAAATTCTGGTATGTTGTAACTATGGAGTTGTTAGATGAAGTTTATTATTATGTGTTTTGTAACTTTGAGTTTGGTAGGTTGTG